>Ga0163147_10001036_pt1 | contig 43201 bp, 32 predicted proteins | sample OliLakLV19MP6G1_FD_148597 | JGI IMG/M metagenome (GOLD analysis project Ga0163147, IMG submission 148597) | Freshwater microbial mat bacterial communities from Lake Vanda, McMurdo Dry Valleys, Antarctica- Oligotrophic Lake LV.19.MP6.G1 | ecosystem: Environmental > Aquatic > Freshwater > Lake >...
TATAACAACAGGGTCTATATTCCATCTTCTTCCCAATCTAGTATCATATTCCCAAAATCGAGCCGTATTCAAATTCCCATTTCCATACACTTCATCATCTTGCTCTTGTGCATTAAACCCATATCTAAACTCACTCCCACCACTCCAACTCCTCCCCACTATCATCATCCCAAAGAAATCATAATCTCCCCCCAAAAAACCTTCAAAAAATTGCTGTTTCATCCCCTCAATTTTTAACAAGTATAGCGCTTTTTTTGGACAATATAAGGCAGTCAAACATTGATAGAAAAAAGCAAAGCAAGCCCAAAGGTTCAGTTATATTGTGAACAGGAGATTTGTACGATAACGAGATGGTTTTCAATTACCCTTGCATTGTTTTGCCGTATTGATTATTTTTTATGGATGGAGGAAACCTGCTAGGACCTGTAATGAGTAATGAGTAATGAGTAATGAGTAATGAGTAATGAGTAATGAGTAATGAGTAATGAGTTTGATCCCGTTTTATCCGAAAATTTATTCATCAACATACTCAACTCTCCATTCTCAATTAATTTCCTCCCTTCCCTCAGACCTGCACAGGTTTCTAAAACCTGTAAGGTCGAGGGGTGAAAACCTGGTAGGTCGAGGACGGCGACATTTGTTAATTTGGTATTCGGGTAATTTGTTAATTGAATAATGCCGGCTGTTCATTGGTAAATTTATTCATTGGTACATTGGTACATTGGTACATTGGTACATTTCGGATGTTTAATTATCAATTGCCAATTATTTTTTTTGGCTGATCATTCTCAACTTTCCATTCTCAATTCTCCATTACTTATAGGCTTTTCTCCAAATAAATAACCCAAACACCAGAGAAACAAACCATAAAATAACTTCCATTAAAATCGGATTGCTATTGTAGCCGAATAATCCTTTGAAGAATACTCCGATTATTCCTTTGTCATTCAATACATGAATATATTCATCCTTATCTTCCGTTTGTCGGTACCAGGTGCCGGAAGGCTCATCAGCTGATTTTTTAGGTTTAAATATATCGTAAACAACTTCTTCCTTTACTTCCTCCACAGGAGCAGGATTTGATATTTGATATTCGGGAGAAATTATTTCTGTTGCAGATTTCTTTTTTTCTTTTTCTTCAAAATATTCATGCATTTCATGTGTGCCGTACGCCATCATTCCAGCAGCAAAAAATACAAGTAAAAGAGAGGTGTATTTAAAGAAAGGACGAAGCTGAATTTTTTTGCCTTGAATTATTATCAAAAATCCGATTAAAGCAGCCACTATAATTCCACCAAAAAATCCGCTGTATGAAAAACTGTCATCAATACTTGTGCTTGCAACAAGAAATAATGCTGTTTCAAATCCCTCTCTTAAAATTGCGAAGAACACCAATAAAAATATTCCCCAACTTCCTTTCGATTGCATTGCTGCATTTGTTTGGTCTGTTATTACAGATTTGCTTGCAAGCGTTTTACTCATCCAGAATATTACATAAAATAATAATCCTGCCGTTATATACATGAAAATACCTTCCAATAAAGCCTGTAATCCTTCACCAGCCTTTTCCAGAATTTCATAAAGTGCAACTCCCATAATGGCAGAGGCAACAACTGCGGCAAAAACACTCAGCCATAAGGTTCGTTTTTGTTTGTGGAGATTATTTTTATCTAAAACAGTAAAAATAATACCCACTATAAGTGCAGCTTCCAAACTTTCGCGAAAGGTGATGAGGAACTCGTTCATACTCTTAAATCTTGTTAATTATTTAGAACCATTCTAAACTTGTGCAAACATAGCACACTAACTTTGCAGGAAAAAGAGTTCTGACACAGCTTCCTGATTATACCTAAAAGTAGGTATGCACCAAAAGAGTTGCGCAATTTTGCCTTGGATTGCTTAGTATGTAGTTATTTTGTGGAAATTTTAAAATCAAAACGTGAACAATAACAGATTTTTATTGCCTTTGGCCTTTGCCGCAGTGTTAGCCCTGGGTGTTATGATAGGAACAAAAATATCTCCCTTTACCTCTGATAAACCATCGTATGGTTCTAATAGTGACCAAACCCGCAGAATTGACGATATTGTAAATTTTATAAGCAGTCGTTATGTGGATTCTATTGACGTAGATTCCATTGTGGATGCTTTTGTTGCAGATTACCTAAATGATCCGGAAGTGATTGACGAATTATTTAAAAAACTGGATCCACATTCCAGTTATATTCATAAAGAAGACCTTTCTGCTTTTAATGAAGGACTGGAAGGAAATTTTGACGGAGTTGGAATTGAATTCAATATCGTGGATGATACCATTCTGGTAGTTGCGGCATTGAGTGGTGGTCCTTCCGAAAGATTAGGCATAAAAGCAGGTGATAAAATAATTATGATAGGTGATTCTATGGTAGCAGGAATAGGAATTACCAGCGACAGAGTAGTATCAAAATTGCGCGGAAAAAAAGGAACAACTGTTGATGTAAAAATTAAACGAACTGGAGATAAAAATTTATTAGCCTTCAGCATTAAAAGAGATGTAATTCCAATCACCAGTATTGATGCATCTTATATGGTAGATAAGGAGACAGGATATATTAAAGTAAATAAATTCGCACAGGAAACTCCACTCGAATTTGATGATGCATTGCAGGGATTAGTAAATCAGGGGATGAAAAATTTAGTGCTTGATTTGCGCGGAAATCCCGGAGGATATTTAACAGGCGCAGTGGAACTCGCAGATGAATTTTTAGCAGGTACACCATTAATTGTATATACCGAAGGAAGAGCAGTTGGAAGAGATGAATATCGCGCAGGAAAAAACGGATTATTTGAGAACGGGAATTTAATTGTTCTTCTAAATGAATATTCCGCATCGGCAAGTGAAATTTTAGCAGGTGCTTTGCAGGATAATAAAAGAGCAACTATTATAGGCAGAAGAAGTTTTGGAAAGGGTTTAGTACAACAGGTGTACGATCTCTCCGATTCCTCAGCCATACGTTTAACAATCGCACGATATTATACACCATCGGGAAAAAGTATTCAACGACCATACACGGATGGTGTGGATGCTTATTACGATCAATATGTAAGTATTATGATGAATGGCGGCGAATTACCCGACAGTTTAAAAAATGATAAAAATATGGACTGGGGAATTCATCCGGATATTGCAGTTCCGATAGATACATCGCCCATCAATAAAACAGTAAATTATTTATTCAACCGAAGTGTAATTCAGCAATTCGGATATTCTACCTATTCAGAAAATCCAAATGCATTTTCTAAATTTTCGGATGTAAATGATTTTGATGAAAAATATGTGATAAGTGATGAACAGTTTTCAAAATTCATTAAATACGCTTTAGCACATGACCCCGATAAAGGAGTTACCGAAGCAGAAATTAGAGCTGCACGAACAAAAGTAGAAATAGGTATTAAAGCATTTATTGCGCGACAAAAATGGGGTAATAACGGATATTACACCTTTATAAATCAGATAGACGATGCGTATTTGGTTGCGCTGAAGAAGTTTGGGGTGGAATAGCGATCATATAAAATGTTCAATGCAATAATAAAACAGAATTATTTAAACTTATTATTGACTAAATAAATTGTATGTTAAAATTACTTTTTGTTCTGTTTATGTCAATTGGGTTATTCAATATCCACTTATTTAGTTAATCGTTAATTTTAAATGGTGGATTAAGTAAGCATTTCATATCGAAGACCGTAGAATATGAACAGCCGAATTTGCACATCCAAATTCAGCATAAACTTTTTACAAAAATTGAATATCATATTAATTACTATGCTATACATACTTATTGGCCTTATTCAGAACACGAAATTATTCAATGGGAAGGAGATGAAAGAGAATTATATACAAGGCAAATAAATGGAATAGATTTGAATATAAATGTTCTAACTTTATTTTGTACGGAAACCAATTTCGGATTTAGTGTAGGTCCTACTTTTAGGAGAAGGTATGAAACCGGGTTTGAACTTTGCCAGTATACCTCGGGTGGTTGGATGGAATGGTTTATATATAACGAGACACATTTTGATATGGGTATAAATTTAGAAATACATTATAATTATTTTATCTGGGAAAAACTTGGGCTTGGTATTGGAATCATAGAAAGAATATACGATTCAGATCCTTCTTCATTTTCAATAAATGGAGGAATTGTTTATAAATTTGATTTTAATACGAAGTAGCCTGATTATTCCGGAAGCAACTGTAGCCGCAATAAATAAAACGCCGCAATACCTCATTTGACTCATAATTTGATTTTAGTGGGCGTTTCCTAATATTTAAGCTTAATTTTCATCCGATAACAAATTCCTTCTTTTAAATTTTTCAAAACAAAAAAAGCCAACATTTATGTCGGCTTTTTTTTAATTATATCCTTTTAATTATTTCTTCGTTGCACTTTCCACAGCAGCGTCATCAACATCAGTTCCAAACAATTCATCATCAGATGATTGGTTTAAAACTTCGTCAACCTTAGCTGCATTTTCAATGGATTCAGAAGCGCCTGTTTCTACCTGAGTAGATAAACTGTCCAGTCTTTCCTGTTCCGCATCTTTTGCAGATTTTCCTTTACAGGATACAAATATGGTAAGTGCCAGGGCGATGGTCAAATAAGATAATTTTTTCATTTTGATTCGATTTGGTTATAAATAGTATAGTGCAAAAATATAAAAAAATAAAACAACTATTTCTTGCGGAAGAAAATATTTATGGGAACTCCCGATAAAGGAAACGCTTCCCGCAGCTTATTTTCCAGGTAATTGCGGTATGCTTCGCGAATATCGTTAGGGTAATTGGTGAAAAACACAAAGGTTGGCACCGATGCCGGCATTTGTGTTACATATTTTATTTTGATATGACTTCCCCGAACTGCTGGCGGATGATACGATGCCAGTGCTTCCTGCATTACTTCGTTTAATTTGGAGGTAGAAACTTTTAATTGTTTGTTTTCAAAAACCTTGAGGGCCTCTTCCATAGCCTGAAATATTCTGGTTTTTTCTAAAGCCGAAATAAAAATAATGGGCACATCGCGGAAAGGTGCAATCTTTTCTCTGATTTTAACCTCCAAATCGCGCATGGTATTGGTCACCTTCTCCATCATATCCCATTTATTCACCAATATCACTAAACCTTTGTGTTTCTTCTCAATCATTTGTAGAATTGCGAGATCCTGACTTTCAATTCCGGAATTTGCATCAATTACCAGTAAACAAACATCACTGTCGTCCACCGCTTTAATCGCTCTTATTACAGTATAAAATTCCAGATCTTCCTTTACTGCGGCTTTTTTTCTTATACCGGCTGTATCTATCAAAATAAAATCTTTATCAAATAATTGATATCTGGTGTGGATGGAATCTCTTGTTGTTCCTGCAATATCGGTAACCAGAGTGCGTTCCTGTCCGGTTAAAGCATTTAATAAAGTTGATTTTCCTGCATTAGGCTGGCCAACTATAGCAAAACGCGGAAGACCTTTTTCTTTTAAAACATCACTGCTATCGGGTTCCTGAATCTGCGCTGCAACTGCATCCAAAATTTCGCCGGTTCCACTTCCGGTTATGGAAGAAACAAAAAATACATCTTCAAAACCCGCTGCGTAAAACTGTGTAGCTTCCAAATGACGAACATTATTATCCACCTTATTTACTGCTACAAATACCTTTTTTTTCGATTTTCGCAACATTTTTATTACATCATCATCAAAATCGGTAATGCCGGTGGTAACATCCATCATAAAAATGAGCAAATCGGATTCATCAATGGCAATTTTTACCTGCCTTCTGATCTCCGTTTCAAAAACATCACTCGAACGCGCTACGAATCCACCGGTATCTATAAGATCAAACGTTTTTCCGTTCCACTCTACCGTACCATAGTGTCTGTCGCGCGTAACACCGCTGATATCATCTACAATAGCAACCCTCTCCCCTGTTAAGCGGTTAAATAAGGTTGATTTCCCAACATTCGGACGACCAATAATAGCAACTGTAAATCCCACTTTAATTCGATTCTTTTATAAAAAACAATTTCCCGCAATTACAGCCAAAAAGCCTTATAAATCAGCACTTTTTTGCTTTATCTGCGAGAAAACCTGGAGTTGTGCAAGAAATAAAAACTGCAATATGCAGCGTTTTTCCTTCAATAATTAAAAAAATTAGTAGCGGGGACAGGACTCGAACCTGCGGCCTTCGGGTTATGAGCCCGACGAGCTACCAACTGCTCCACCCCGCGGTATATCTTAAAATTTGATAATCTATTTCAGAACGAGGTGCAAAGATACGGGTTTTTGAGGAGATTACCTAAAAGAGTTGAATATTACTGTTTTGCCTCTCTCTCGACCTCACAGGTTTAGGAAACCTCCTATGAGGTCTGAGGGGCCACGGCATGCACCTTTCCACGAAAAATGCCACTCACGACTGTCGACCCACGAATAATAAAATCAAGGGATGTTATTAATAACCCTTTATCCTTTCCAGATCCTCCGGTGTGTCAATCCCAATTGTATCAAAATCAGTTTCTACTATTTTGATTTTGAAATCATTTTCGAGCCAACGCAATTGTTCGAGAGATTCAGCTTTTTCGAGTTCACCGGGAGATATTGTATTTATTTTTCTGAGTATATCACTTCTGTATGCATAAATGCCGAGATGTTTAAAATAGGATGTTGAATCTATCCAATTTTCAGTGGAAACATTTCTTGTAAAAGGAATTGGATTTCTGGAAAAATATAATGCATTACCACTAATAGAAAATACCACTTTTACAATATTAGGATTAAATATATCCTCTTTGTTTTTTAATTTAATGGCTAAAGTTGCAATTTGTGTATGCTCATCAATAAATATTTCCGTTAATTTTTCTAATTGTTCCGGTTGAATAAAAGGTTCATCTCCCTGAATATTTACCACAATATCATAATTCTCCGTTAATTTTCGCACAACTTCTCCGCAACGGTCAGTGCCGGATTGATGTTCGAAAGAGGTCATCATAACATCTCCCCCAAAACTTTTAACATGTACTTCAATTCTTATATCATCTGTTGCAACAATTATTTTAGAAAATGATTTTACTTTTTGTGCCTGTTCATAAACACGCTGTATCATACTTTTTCCATTAATATCTACTAAAGGTTTACCCGGAAAGCGAGAGGAGTTGTATCGGGATGGAATAATAGCTATGATGTTCATTTTACGTTTTTGTTTTTAGTTGTCAAAGGTCAGGAGGCAAGGTTCAAGAATAAACATAGGTAAAATTGTTTATCAGTTTTCGTTATTTCTAAATCTACACCCGGAGTCTCCTCTCCAATGTTACCCACTGCCCACTGCCCACAGCCCACTCTCATCCTCTTCGCACAATCAAATAATTATTCATAACCGAAACAACCTTCACTACTTCCCCTTTAGAAATAAATTCTCCGTCGCTTTGTCCGTCGTACCATTCGCCATTAATTTCAATTTTTCCTGCGGGACGAAGATCGCTTTTTGCAATTCCTGTTTTGCCGATAAAATCGGAAGGAATATTAAAGATGGTGGAATTATATCCTTCACTGTGATTTTCAGATGTTTGCAGTGATAATGTTTTAAATAATTTAGAACGCGTAAATCTCCCAAAAAATGCAAACATCACTGCTAATGAAATTACAAAGGAGCTCAGGACAATTAATACCGATGTTGTTATTTCACCATCACCACTCATCTCAAAATTAAAACCTACATTTTTTACCATTGCTAAAACCAAGGCAGAAAATGTAAGTGCCATACCGGCAATTCCAGTGACGCCGAATCCCGGGACGACAAATATTTCAAGAATGATTAATATTAATCCGATAATAAAAAATAATATTTCCCAATTTGCAGCCAATCCCTCCACGTATAAAGGAGCAAAATACAGCAGTGCAGCAATTACTGCAATTAGCAATGCAAAACCGATACCCGGTGATTGCAATTCAAAATATAATCCCAGAAAAATAAATGTAATACATAATCCGCGCAGTATAGGATTTAATAAAAATGCCATCACTTTATCCATTCCTGTTGTTTTATATTCTGTTATTTCGTAACTGGTTATATTTATTTTTGCTAAAAGGTCTTCAATCGAATTTACCTCTCCTTCACAATAATTATATTTAATTGCTTCAGCGGTTGTGAAGGTTAAAATTTTATTAGAATCTATAATTCCGGGAACTGCACCACCTCCCTGCACCATTGCTTCTGCAATTTCAGGATCCCGGCCATTTGCCTCGGCGGTGGAACGCATAATTCCACGCATATAAGCCTGATATTTTTCATCCACCACCTTTCCTTCCTGATCCACCACACTTGCAGCGCCGATCTTTGCGTATGGCGACATATAAATGGAATCGCAACTGAGGGCTATGAGCGCTCCGGCACTGGCTGCGTTATTGGTAATGTAACATAAAACCGGTATAGGGCAACGCAATAATTTTACATGAATAGTATCTCCTGCATCCAATAAACCACCGTAACTATCGAGGCTCATAACGATATAATCTGCCTTCATTTCCTTTGCTTCGCGGATTGCCCGGTCAACTATTCGAACAGAGGTTGGCATAATATCCTGATGTAATTCAAAATAATAAACCTTCGTTTTGGCATTATTTTCACCTTGTGCTTCCGATTGTGCCTGTGTGCATAACAGTACACTTATAAATGTAGTGGTTAATAAGATGCGCCTCATAATACTTCTGTGCATGGTTTATCAATTTACTTTTGCATGTGAATAATTTGTTAATAAATAATAAGTTCACAAAAATACAAGTTATACAGTTAGTGCGCGCAACAAAGTACTGAAATGTTTTGAGTGCACAGCTTAATAAAAAACTTGGATCTGTAATTTTTTAACCTTCAAAATCGGAAATACACATGGAGGCACTTTTACAAGATAAGAATATGAAAAGAATTTGCGTTTTAATCCTCGTCATTTTATGGGCCTGGAGTGTTGTTGGAAACAATACACTTCCCGGAGATTCGGTGGGTGTACGAACTGTTGATGGTAAAACACTCATCATTTATAAAGTGAGTGCAGGGGAAACAGCCTATGCTGTGAGCCGCAAATATGCCATTACATTTAAGCATTTGGCTGCTGCAAACAGCGGTGTTGATATGGGAGCATTAAAATCGGGACAAGAGATATTAGTTCCAGGAAAATTTACTGCGAGCAACACGCAGGTGAAAACTACGGAACCTATAATTACAAAAAATGAAGTTAAGGTGATTGAACCAATTGTAGAGCCTAAAATTGTAGAGTCTGAACCTGAACCTAAAGCACATGTGATTGAAACTCCTGTAAAAACGGAAACACAGACAGAAATTATTAAGGAGGAACCAGTTGTTGCATCTGAACCGGTTAATACAGATCCTGCAATGTTATCGGAAGGTGATTTAACTGTACAACCAATTGTTGAAACCGGTGATAAATCAAAAACCTTTGCACAACTATATGCAGGATATCTTTCCACAGAAATGATAGCAACTTCGGAAAAAGGAGTAGCTACCTGGATAGAAAAAAATGGAATTCAAACTGCAAATGATCGTTTTTATGCATTGCATAGTTCGGCACCAATTGGTTCTATTGTGAAAGTGCGCAATTTGATGAACAACAGAACCATTTATGCAAAAGTAATTGGCAGTTTAAGCGAAAGTGAAAAACAGGAAAAGGTTTTAATTAAATTAAGTGCGGGAGCCGCAGAGCGATTAAATGTTTTAGATAATCGTTTTGTAGTGGAAATGACCTATTACCTCGCAGAAGATAAAGCAATGAAATAATAGTTCTAATAAGTGTGTGAAGAAAGCGGCATTGTAGTTATTGCCGCTTTTTTAATTTTAAATATGTGGGTTAAAAGGGTAGCCACTAACCTTACTGCCGTCAGGCAGCTGCAAGAATAAAAAACATTTTAATAATACAAACAACCCATCTTTCGGCTGTTTATTCGTGCATTCGTGGCAACTTTTTTTTGTCTATATTATGGGTTAAAAGGGTAGCCACTAACCTTACTGCCGTCAGGCAGCTGCAAGAATAAAAAACATTTTAATAATACAAACAACCCATCTTTCGGCTGTTTATTCGTGCATTCGTGGCAACTTTTTTTTGTCTATATTATGGGTTAAAAGGGTAGCCACGAATGCACGAATAAACAGCCAAGGGTAATTCTTATTTTTACACCATATTAAAGTCTAAATGCATTCGTGGCTACCCTTTTTTGTCCATTTTGTGGGTTACAAAAACGAGCAATGAACCTGCTAACCAGAGAATCGATACAATAAATTTTCTTGTGTATTCGTTATTGTCGAAATTCGAGCATGAAAATCCATTTACTACTTGCTCTTACTTTTGTATACGTTTCTGCGACAGCCCAACAATTTAACAGGACCATTTATTTTGAAAACGATGAATCCGTTTTAGACGAAAGAGATGATATTATCATTTCGGAAATGGTAAATTTTTTGAATAAGGATGATATTCAGATATCAGCCATTGAAATTTATGGATTTGCTGATACTTCGGCTTCAGTTAATTACAATAAAACCTTATCGAAAAAACGATGTGATGTTGTATTTGCAGCTATGAGTTCAGATATTCCGGCTGCATTAAAAGATAAAATCACCATGCATTGGTTTGGTGAATTAAAAGAAGGTTATACCAAAAAAGGTCTCCATTATTCGGAGCGATGTGTAGACGTATATATTAGCTATATTGAAATTAAATCGAAGGAAAATATTTCCGAATTATTTGATCAGTTGCGAACACCAACACAAAAATTTAAAATTGATCCAACACGTGATACCATATTGATAGGAGAGGCCGGAACTATTATTAGTATTGATGCAGATGCATTTTATATACCGAAAAGTTGTGTTGGGCAAAATGTTGACATTGTTTTATTGGAAGCTTATGATCCGGTTTCTATGTATTTAAATAATCTTTCAACAATGTCGGGTTCCGTGCAATTGGAATCAGATGGCATGATATTTTTAAATGCGCAATTATGCAACAGGATACTTACTGTTAAAGAAGATAAACCATTAACTGTGATGTTTCCAACTGCGGAATTAAAAGAAGAGATGCAACTATTTAGCGGAATTAAAACAGAATCGGGAAATATTAATTGGGTGCTTGCGCCAACGACACTGGCTCCTTTAGCAAATTGCAAAATAGAAGAATTATTAAATAGATATAATTTTTATCGCAGTAAATATATTGAACGATGTCCTTTATTTTTCTGTCAGATTAAAAATTTCATAGGTATAAATGCAACCGTAAATTCGACACATATAGATGTTGGAAGAGTTGATTATATTGCTTTTAATAAATATAAAGATAGCATTTGCGCAATTTATGGTGTGCGCAGCTATTTCCAGTTATGCAAATTAATGGAAGAACGAAAAAACAAAAATTTTGAATCAAAGGTTGGCAGAGGAGATATTTCTGCCGACGAATGGAATTATTATATCACTAAAACTACAAATTTAGGTTGGATGAATTGTGACCGCTTTTTGGAACTACCGGAAAAACAACGAACTAATATTATTGTAGAGCAAAAACCCGCTGCAAATGTCAATATTAGTTTAGTATTTATTGAATTCAAAAGTATGATGGCCGCAAACAATAATACTAATGATACCCATGGATTTGCAAATGTAGGGAAAGAAAGAAAGTGTTATGTAGTTGCATTAAAATACGAAGATAAAACTTCCTACCTCAGTATTCAAAAAGTTACAATTTCACCCGACATGATTATTAAACCCGATTATAAACAATATTCCATTGCTGATTTAAAAAAGGAGCTTGCAAAATTGTGAAACTCCTATTAAATACAATATATATTTATATAACTCCACATCAAAAAAAACGAAAGCTCCACAATTCCTATGAGGCTTTCGTTTTATTATCCTTTTTCTCTTTTCACTATTATGCCATCCAGATACCTGATACCCCTTCACTTCACAAACAACAACTCCCTATATTTCGCAAGAGGCCATTTATTATCCGGTAAATAACGTTCGAGCATATCTGCATGTTCACGTATTTCGTCGAATAACGTTTTTACATTGTTGCAATACGCGTATGCTTTTTCGCGGGCATCGTGGATTCTGTTTGCGCGTTTTCTTTCTTCTACCATACGTTCCAATGCAGCACGTAAATGATTTAAATGCAGGGTAATAGTAGTTGCAAGATCAATTTGTTCCTTGTAGTGATCTTCGTTTAATCCAACCGCTTTTAATTTCATTACATTATCCAATAAATTATTTTGATAATCTACTGCTGCAGGTAAAACATAATTGTATACTAATTCACCATAAATACGCGCTTCGATCTGGATTTTTTTTGCGTATTCCTCAAATTCAATTTCCTGACGTGCGTGCAGTTCTCTTTCTGTTAATATTTTATTTTTAACAAAAATATTTTTTGCATTTTCAGTACCATAAAAATCGATTGCCTCCGGTGTGGTTTTTACATTTTTTAATCCGCGATTTTCAGTTGCTTCTTTTGCCCATTCCTCGCTGTAATTATCACCTTCAAATAAAATATTTTTACTTTCGGAAATATATCTTCTCAATACGCGTAAAATGGCGCCATCCTTATTTTCACCACCTTTAATTAATGCGTCAATTTCTTCGCGGAAAGCAATAAGTTGGGCCGCAACTATTGTATTTAGGGTTGTCATTGCCTTGCTGCAATTTGCACTGGATCCAACGGCACGGAATTCGAATTTATTTCCTGTGAAGGCGAAAGGACTTGTTCTGTTCCTGTCGGTATTATCCAACATCAGATCGGGAATTTTATTGTGTATATCCAAACGCAATTCTGTTTTATCGGAATCGTCAAATGAATTTGGATCCACCCTGTTTTCTATTTCATCCAATACTGACCTAAGTGCTGTTCCGATAAATGCAGAAATAATTGCTGGCGGCGCTTCATTTGCACCCAATCGGTGATCATTATTTGCACTTGCTATACTCGCTCTTAAAAGATCTGCCTGATCGTGCACTGCTTTAATCGTATTAATAAAAAAAGTAAGAAACTGTAAATTGGTTCTTGGCGTTTTACCCGGACTCAATAAATTTTTTCCTGTATCGGTTCCCATGCTCCAGTTATTGTGTTTTCCGGATCCGTTTACACCTGCGAAAGGTTTTTCGTGAAATAAAACACGCAGTTTGTGGTGTTTTGCAACTTTTTCCATAACATCCATCAACAAACAGTTATGGTCAACGGCTATGCTGGCTTCTTCAAACATTGGCGCACATTCAAATTGTCCGGGTGCAACTTCATTATGACGGGTTCTCAATGGAATTCCAAGTTTATGACTTTCCATTTCAAAATCTATCATAAAATTGAAAACGCGTTCAGGAATTGTTCCGAAATAATGATCCTCTAATTGCTGACCTTTCGCTGGATAATGTCCAACCAGAGTTCTTCCGCAAATACTAAGGTCAGGCCTGTTAATAAATAAGGCTTCATCCACCACAAAATATTCCTGTTCCCATCCGAGTGTTGCAGAAACCTTGTTAACGTTTTTATCAAAATACTGACAAACAGGAACTGCAGCCTGATCTAACAGATGTAAAGATTTTAACAGAGGTGCTTTATAATCCAAAGCTTCCCCGGTATAAGAAACAAAAATGGTAGGGATGCATAACGTTTTGCCACTTCCTAATTCCATTATAAAAGCAGGAGAGGAGGGATCCCATGCGGTATAACCTCTTGCTTCGAATGTACTTCTTATTCCTCCGCTCGGAAAACTGGAGGCATCGGGTTCCTGTTGAACCAATGCTCCACCGCTAAAAGTTTCCATTCCAACTGCAGGACCTGAAGGAGTGAAAAAACTGTCGTGCTTTTCTGCAGTTGCACCTGTTAAAGGCTGAAACCAATGTGTATAATGAGTTGCTCCCTTACCCATTGCCCAGGATTTCATACTTGCCGCTACCTGATCTGCAATTTTGCGATCGATCTTTTGGCCCTGTAGAATAGAGGTTTTTACGCTGAAGTATGCTTCTTCACTCAAATGTTTGCGCATGATCTCCTCACTGAAAACATTGGAGCCATAATATTCGGAAATACGGTTGGAAGGCAGTTTTACCTCAATTACCTTGCGGTTGAGCACCTGATCCATTGCAGAAGTTCGGTTGGAGTTCATTTTTTAATGTTTTTTGTAAAAATAAGTTGAACTCTTGTTAAAGAAGTTGCAAAAACAGGGTCAATTTGTGGAAAAACGATAGACTCCCTAAAATATTTGTATTTTTTTATAGAAAGGTGGTTGAAAACTTAAATTGAGTTCAAAATTTTACATATATAAATTATTATAATATATAATTTCAAAATTTATTTCCAACAGGAACAAAAATCCTTTTAAAGTGCTTCCAGAAATGAAACCAAAGCCGCTCTTTCTGTTGCGGATAAATTTGCGAAGTTATTTTTACACTCTTCTGCCTCTCCGCCATGCCACATAATAGCTTCAAACAGGTTTCTGGCCCTCGCATCATGCAAAAAGTAGGTATGACCGTTTGCGAGCTGAGTAAGTCCGATTCCCCATAATGGCCTGGTTTTCCACTCAGAGCCAGAAGCAAGATAATCTGGGCGATTATCGGCTAATTGCTCACCCATGTCATGAAGCAGCATATCAGTATAGGGAAAAATAGTTTGGTTAGAAATTGCCTGTATTTCCGTGATGTTGCCGGTTTGCCATTTTTGGGTGTGACAATTTTCACATCCGATCTCAAAAAACAGTTGTTTGCCGAGTTTTACAGTTTTATCATCCAGATTTCTTGGCGCCGGGACAGCGAGGGTTTTTGTATAAAACGAGGTTACCTCAATAAAATTAAAATCAATTTCAGGATCATCCGGAAGACCGTCGTTTTGGATCTGCCCTTCACTGGATTCGGAGCTGAACATCGGGCTCGTTATTCCCATATCACCATTAAAGGCTGCTGATGTTTGTTGGTGTAGATTAGGTTGATTTGCTTTCCATCCGAATCTACCCAAAACGTGTGTTCCTGAATTGTGGTCGTATACATAATTTGCTTTTCCTGAAATTCCATCTCCATCATGATCAAATTCATCAACAAGACTTAAGATCGAACTTTCGGGAATAGCTTCCAACAATCCCAACCCAAAAACAGGAGGAGCAGCTCGCACTGATAACATTGTTTTTGCCGGAATTGGAATATAAGTATTAATAATAGTATAATCTGGTTTTCTTAAACTGAAGGGAGTTCCATCCGGTAAAGAATAAAATACTTCTGTGTAAATAATCTCTACTGATCCTTCAGCCAATTCTCCAATTATGGCTTTGTCCTGCAATTGATCTCCCATTCCCGGAACAGGATTGGGGCCATTAAAAGGATTAGTTCCCGGAATGCTGATTCTGAATACGGAAGGTTTATCTCCTCTTCCATCTAAAATATGGCAACTCACACAACTCACATTATTATAAATAGGACCTAAACCTGCATTATTAGTTGCGGGTGCTGTAACGAAAGTAGCTTCAAAAGTGAGATCTCCTTCAAAATGTTTTTCTAGGTCAGGTAAAATTAAATTTGGTGCCGGGGTAGAAAATGCAGCTGAGGTTGCTTCGAATAAAGTTGTAGCACCACCTGCATAATATTCTTCCGGATCATACCATTCCGTGTTCGTTATTTCCGGATCAACGGAACATCCGTTAATAAATAATAAACAAGAAAACAGTACCAGCAAAACTCTGGTCATATTTCCGCAACTTAATTTTAATTTGATAAAATTAAAGCGCATCAATTATTGGTTTTACTTTACTTTCTAATTCTTCCTGTAAATTACGAACAGCTTCCTGTGCATTTGCAACGGCTGTTGGAGAATCAAAAATTGCAGTAGTAAATGTTCCGGGAATTGCTTCAATTAAATCAATAGCAGATTGAATTTCTGCTTTAATTTGCGTATCCAGATCTGGATCAATGGAAGCAATATAAACGGTAATTCCTTCGCCGTTTAATACATAATTTCCTAAATATACATTTTGTATACTGCGAATATTATCCATAAAATCCTCTTTACTGTTTGCACTGAATCTGCTTTCTTCCAAAGTAATATCCAATTGTGTGAAAGGATCATTTATTTTTCCATTTCCAACTTCATCTGCAATTGCGATCATACCATTCACAATTTCCTGTAATGCAGATTTCTGACTCACATAAATGCTGTTTGCTTCACCTGCATCTGCTATATTGATTTGAAAATTTTCACCAGCTTCTTCCCAACTATTTTTAAGTTCAAATGCGTCATTTTCCAAACATTGGGCAGTTGCAATTAAATATTCAAATTCTCTCGCAGTAAATGCACCAATTGTTTTTGCTCCGTCTGTTCCCCACAATAAATATTCTAAAGTATGAAATCCTCTGAGTGTTCCTTCAAGTCCATCAACATATGCTTCTGTCAATACGGAAGGGCTGCTTAATACTGCATCAAGATCAACTACATTTACCGGCCAGCTATCTAACGAAGGGTCAATTCCATTGGTTGCAACCGGGCCAAATAAAAATCCTTCCGATTGTTCCCATGGTTTACGGGAGTCGCGCCACGCTTGTCTCGCAGCTTCTAAATTTGCTTCCGTAGGAGTTGATTGTAGTGTTTCAATTGCAGTGATAAGTTCACTTGTTTTGGCATGTAAATCAATGTATGTTTCAGTAATAATATTTTTTGCAATATGTGTTAATATCGGTTGAAAGTTATAGGTCGCAATATCTGTTGCTTCATCTTCCATACAAGAATTTAATAAGAAAATGGATAGAATTAATACTATTCCTGTTTTTTTTATTATTTGTTTCATTGTTTTGATTTTATAAATTTATTAAAACTGAAATGCTATTGCTGTAGTGAATGTTGTTTCTTTATTGTCTTCAGGAATACCGATGGTGCGCAAAGTAATATCTGACTTTAAAGCAAGATGTTCGTTCCACACATAATTTATTCCTGTTCTTATTTCTGTTCTTTCCCAACGGGGATTGTTAAAAACATCGCCGGTGGTTTTATACATAGAATCGTAATAATAATACCCGCCAAAAACATCAAGTTTGGAAACTGACTCAGTTAATAAGGAAAGTAAATCAAAACCTACCTCTGCAAAATATCCAAATGCTGCACTTGCAACAGGAGTTCTTTTTACATTGAGGTTATTTGAAAGATTTCTGTTTGCTGAAGAAACAATATCGGCATTTTGTAATGTACCATATAAAATATTTGCATTTAGGGTGAAATTTCCCGGCAATAAATGAACATGTGTTTCAAATAAATTCACAAATGCATCTTGCGTGATATCTGGTTTTGGTCTGTTAGGGGTGCTGTTTCCTATATAGGTGCTTACACCAATCGTCGATTCTTCAAAAATGGAATAATCAATTCTTGCTGATATTGCGAATGCATCTGCATTCACTGTTTCAAATCGCATTTGATTTCCACGTTTGATCCAGTTTGCACTGCTGAATGCGGAATTATCGAGCGCGTTTATTAATGCTAATTCTGCTGAAAATTTTTGATAAGTAGTTTTCACCGCCAAACCAAATTCGAACCAGGTAGTTGGAATTAAAGTTTCCTCTACATTATTATTTGTACTGGTCATGTAATCCAGAGGTTCATCAGTGGTAGCTAAATATCCAAAAGGTACATGTATTCTGCCTGCTTTAATTTCCAACCATTTTTTAGGTTGAAACGATAGTTCTAACTCTTCAATCGATACCTCTCCGCCTTTTTCAATCTCGATTTCAAACTCTCCGAATTCTTCAAATTTGTCGAACTCCATGGAGGCACCGGTTCCGCCATGTTCAAATTCAATTTCCATTTCCAATTTTAATTTTTTATTGAATTTGTATTCAGGGGCGAATGTCACTCTGTTGAGATCAAAATTGTTTCGTAAATCCGGATAAGTTTCCCAATCGAACACATTATAGGTGAGTTCGCCATAACAGTGCAAGTCGAGGTTATCGAAAATGTTAATTTTCTTTTCTTCCTGTGAAAAAAGTGGAAAGGCTGTAAAAAACAGTATAAAAGGTATGAGTATTGCCGATTTCATTATTTAGATTTATTCTAAACAATCGCAAAAATAAAGGCTAAAATCGTTATTTTACTTGATAGACTTGCATTTGAGGTAAAATACCTAAATAAGGGTATTACTCTATTTTAGCTGAATTATTGGGTTCCTTTGGGTGCCTCTGACCCTCAAGTGCAATAATTGCAACTATTATGATCAAAAATAAAGGTATGCTTCTGTATCTTGAGAGGGTATCAGCATCAAATGTTATCAAACTATATGCTAAAAGCAATTCAATGGAGAAATATAATATAAATAATAGGGTAGGACTAAGTTTAAACAGATGTTTTCTTTTTTGAATGGCATATATAAGAAATAACCAGGTAAAAATTAATTCTATTGATTGATATATACGAAAACTGTCGTTGCTGTGAAAAATATTTGGTCTGAAGAGCACATTGTTTATCGCATAAGGAATTTTAGTTATCATATCCAAAACATCACCATTTAGTGCCTTGAATTGATAATCAGGATCATCGGGAGCCTCCAAAAAATAATGTTGTTCACTTTTCAACCATAATACAATATTGAGTTGCGGTTGAAACCAGGCTGCAGCAAATAAAATGGTAAGTGCAGATGCAGTGCAAACAATAAAAACCCGATATGCAGTTTGAGGAGTCCTTTTGGCAAAATACCAAATAAATAGATTTGGTATTATAAGCGCAAGTAAATAATCTCTGATCAGCAATAAAAAGAAAAGTGATAAACACAACCACAATATCCGTTTATAATCAAATTGTTTTTCAAGGTACAAACATTGAATTATGATTATACAAAGTAGCAACAATGTGGGACCCTCTTTGAGCAATCCGCTGCTCCAAAATACAATGGAGGGTAAAAAGAGTATGATATATTTCTGTATTCCGGTATAGGATTCAACAAGATTAGATTTTAAAAAGGTTTTCAGCAGCGCTACTAATCCCATAAAATAAATAAAGGATAAGATGATAATATTGCCATAGGGATTTCCGAAACTGAAAATATTTAAAATGGCATTAATACGCACCATATGATATTCGGGAACCGATTGAGCAATTGTTGTTTCACTTACATATTGATGCAGGTCTTCCGGCAAAGCAGTTTTATAGTACCCAAAAACCAAACGCAGAAAGTCTTTAGGATGTTCCGGTAGCAGATTGTAGATGTCCTTACTGTCGTTAAAATATCTTAAGCTATCTCCATGTCCGATTACATTTTGCCAGATATAATAATTAATAGAGCCAAGTATTATTCTGAAAAGAAATGCTGCTATCAGAACTTGTTTGGTTATTCCGCTTGCGTTAAAGAATTTCCATTTATAAATACATAACAGGAAAACGAGGATCCAGAGGGGTATGATGAGATTGGGTAACACAATTCAAAGATAACGGAATGGAATAGAATTTTTAAGTTGTTGCAGTTTATTTATTAACTACCAGTTTTGTCAGTATCCGGAGTGGCCGATGAAAAATTTAGTGATAGATATATTTTCATTGGAATTGCTTTTTACGATATAAATTCCCTTTGAAAAATGGTTTAGGTCAATTGCAGTATCACGTGAAGTAATTTCATATAACTCAATTAATTCACCGGTTAAAGAGTAGATTTCAAGTTTAAATGGCAAATTTTCAAAACTTCTTATGTTAAGAATGTTATCGGAAATAAAAAAATTATTATTTATTGAATTTGCACCTTGCAAAAGGTTAAATTTTGTAGATGGCAGCGACAAGGCAATTCTTTGCGGTTCACTTTTGCTTACAAGTGCCACAAATATTACATAATCCTTTTCAATGCTGAGAGGAATTCCATTTACATCCGGAATATTACTTTGCATTAAAGTATTTAAAATAGTATCGGGAGGTTTGCCTAAAAAATTTGTTGTAGCTAGAGATGCGGCTTTTTCAATGTCAAAATCATTCATTTCCTCAAAAGGCACAATATAGATCCAGTACTTCGCTAATCCTGATTTAATATCCGGTCCATCTAATTGTACAGATATATCTGCGGCAGTTTCTGAAGTGCCTACAATTTCAACATTAGGTGCTACTGGATATAATTCGCAATATAATTCAACCTCTTTTCCATGTATTTCGCCGTAATAATCTTCATAATATATGGAGGAGTTTGCATCACTGCCGGTCGCATGGATACTGTCTGCAATTGTTACCACTGCAGCATAATATTCCTGAAATAACACAGGTAGTGTATCCCCAACTATTTTCTTATCTGTATTAAAACCAACATTGTAGTTGCTGCTATTATTAGGAATAACATTAACATAAAAAGAAGAATCTAATGCTAAAAGCGAATTATTAAATCCGATTACGTAATCATGTATAAAATCATGATTTAAAATGAACACCCGATACTCTTTAATTACCGATTCATCAGTTGATGGATTAAAAGAAACCGTAAAGTCGGAAATGTTGCAATTTTCAGATGATGTTGTAATATCAATAACTTCGGGAGCTTGCGTATTTATAATAACACACTTTTTAAATTCGCTTGGGAGTGAAACATTATTCTGACTGGAAAAAACACCATCGGCAATGGAAAGTATTATAGCTCTGTAATTAGACGCAGGAATATATTCATTGCCATAGATATCTTTAAGGTTTACAGGTAATACAACATCGTAATTAATCAAACCTGAAGGAATTACTTCCATGTATAGTTCTGCTGAAAGTGTTTCTAAAAACGACACAGATGGTGGCGGCTCACTATATGGATATAAAAATATTCTGTAGGCACTAACTGTTTCCGGCAAATCGGCTTTGGTAAAGGATAATTGAAAATCACTTGCATTTAAATAATCTGTAATATCATTTAGAAAAAGATCTTCTGCAATAGAGGCTGTTGGATTGTTTATTATTATAGTAGCTCCCGGAGTTGCCTCATAAGCATAGTCCTGTATTACAAGATTCGGAATTTTTCCATATTGCGTTGAAAAATCATTAATACTTAGTCGCACCCACCCATAATGATAATTCCCATCAATTAAAAATTTTATACCAAGATGTTGATTGTTCGCAAACCAATTCTCATAAAATACATAAAAACTGTCGGGTATCAAATAAGTAACTTCCGCATATCTATAAATGTACATTAGCTTTAAAGTATCTAAAGCATTCCACGGGCCATAATTTCCAATTGCTGCTCCGGATTCTAAATTTTTGACATCGAAATAGAAAGAAGCACCAGCAGCACTTATTGCAGATTCGAAATTCTTTATTGAAATTGTTTCCTGAGCATGCCATGAATCCCACCCGGATCCTGTAACAAAACTCCATTTATATAAATCGAAATTTATTTGCAGATCTGAAACACCATCAGCATTAAAATCGATTTCCACGGAATCTGTTTCAGATAAAATAATATCGGGATCAATATTATGATATACAACTTGTGAATTTCCATCCTTTGCGGTTAGCAAAAAAGCTGCCGCAGAAACAGAATAGGCAGTTAGTTTTTTGAGTTTAGGATGCATGTGTTTATCAGTAAGCAAATTTAATCATATTCCCGGTTCAAATGAGCATTATTGTACCAAATCTTCGATTTTAAGTTCGAAATATGCATATTAATTAGCGGGCTTTACCTTTATTCACAAATATCTGCTCCATCTGCGTAGCTTTTTCCGCTTTCCAACTTACATTTGTATCTCAATTACAAGCATGTCAGAACAACTCGCAACAATAGAACAAGCCAAACAACTTGGTATTTTAGAAGAAGAATTTGAAAAAATTAAGGTTATTCTGGGCCGCACCCCCAATTTTACCGAATTGAGCATATATAGTGTGATGTGGAGTGAACATTGCAGTTATAAAAACTCTATCACGCTGTTAAAAACGTTACCTCGCAGTGGCAAAAAGATGTTGGTGGAAGCCGGAGAAGAAAATGCCGGTTTGATAGATATTGGTGATGGATTGGCATGCGCATTTAAAATAGAAAGTCACAACCACCCTTCTGCAATTGAGCCGTATCAAGGCGCTGCAACCGGTGTGGGTGGAATTCATCGCGATATTTTTACCATGGGAGCAAGACCAATATGTTCTTTAAATTCACTGCGTTTCGGAAATATTAAAAACAAAAAAACACAACATTTAGTAAAAGGAGTAGTTAAGGGGATTGGCGATTACGGAAATTGTTTCGGCGTGCCAACCGTTGGTGGTGAGGTGTATTTTGAGGATTGTTATAACACAAATATCCTTGTAAATGCCATGAGTGTAGGCATTGTAAAAGTGGGGGAAACCGTTTCTGCAATTTCTGAAGGAGTCGGGAATCCGGTGTATATTGTTGGAAGCGCAACGGGTAAAGATGGAATTCACGGAGCCAGTTTCGCAAGTGGTGATCTGCACGACGATAGTCATGAAGATCTGCCTTCTGTTCAGGTTGGCGATCCGTTTCAGGAGAAATTATTGCTCGAAGCAACTTTGGAAGCAATAAAAACAGGTGCAATTGTGGGAATGCAGGATATGGGTGCGGCGGGAATTACCTGTTCCACTTCAGAAATGAGTGCCAAAGGGAAACACGGTATGAAGATCAATCTCGATAAAGTGCCTACGCGCCAGAAAAACATGAAGGGTTGGGAAATTTTGTTGAGCGAAAGTCAGGAACGTATGTTAGTTGTCGTGTTTAAAGGAAGAGAAAAAGAAGTAGAGGCTGTTTTTGATAAATGGGATCTCCACTGCGAAATAATTGGAGAGGTAGTTGAAGGAGAAATGTTGCAATATTATATGCATAACGAATTGATTGCTGAAGTACCTGCAGAAAGTTTGGTTTTAGGTGGCGGCGCGCCAATTTATAAAAGAGAAACGAAGGAACCGGAATATTTACAGGAGATCAAAAAATACGATGCTTCTAAAATAAATATACCCAAGGATTTTATTTCCGTTGCAAAAAAATTAACATCCAATCCAAATATTGCAAATAAAAGATGGATAACTGTGCAATACGATTCCATGGTTGGATTAAAAAATACCTCTACTAATTTAAAAAGTGATGCTACATTAGTTCGAATTATAGGACAGAATAAAGGTCTTGCAGTTACAACAGATTGTAATGCGAGATATGTACATGCCGATCCATATATCGGAACCATGATAGCAGTGAGTGAAGCCGCAAGAAATATTGTAGTGAGCGGAGCAGAACCGGCAGCAATTACAAATTGTCTCAATTTTGGAAATCCGTATAATCCGGAAGTATATTGGCAGTTTGAGAATGCAATTAAAGGAATGGGCGAAGCATGTCGCAAATTTGATACGCCAGTTACAGGTGGCAATGTTTCCTTTTATAATCAAAGTGAAGAGGGTCCGGTTTATCCAACTCCAACAATTGGAATGGTAGGCGTAATTGAAGATTTCAAAAATCAAATGACACTCGATTTTATCAATACAGGAAATGTTATTTTATTGATTGGGAAAACTACCGATGATATTGCTTGCAGCGAATATTTAAAAGAAGAACACAATATTAAATTTTCACCGGCTCCTTATTTTAATTTGAATGAGGAATATAGTTTGCAACAATCTATAAAAGAACTTATTCGCAATCAGCTCATCTATTCAGCACATGACGTAAGTGAAGGTGGATTATTTATCACTTTATTGGAAAGTGCACTGGTAAACCTTCTTGGATTTGAAGTGGAAACAGATAACACGATAAGAAAAGATGCCTATTTATTTGGCGAGGGACAAAGCAGAGTTGTTGTTTCTACCTCTAGCGAAAAAGTTTTTGTTATTGAAAATATTTGTAAAGAATTTGGTGTTCCCGTAAATGTTTTAGGCAGGGTAACTGATGGAAAAATTTCGATTGATGGAGAACAATACGGAACAATAAATACTTTCAAAGAATTGTATGACAATGCAATTGGGAAGTATATGCAGGATGAGGTGTTGGTATAGGTTTAGATTTTACGTTTTTGCTTATAATTTGTAGAGAAACAATGCATTGTGGCGCTACAAATTATAAACCAGAATTTTTTTTATTCACAGTTAGCATTTATTAATTTCTAAAAAAAAACGCTATTAATTTTTATTTTTCTTCATAAACGCAGAAGAGTATTGGCATATTCATATATTTATTTCATCCACTCAAATTAATTAACTGCAATGTTAAAACGTATTGGTACTCTTTCTTTCACCTGCTTTCAAACTTTTAATGCCTAACTACGAGTTATGTTTGCAAAAAGAAATCTACCTGAACTTTTTTTCTTTTTCATCATATTGGTATTTATCCTTTTAAAAATTCCTGCTTTGCAATTGCCCTATTTTTGGGATGAACTCGGTGTTTATTCCCGTGCAGGATTGTACATGTTTGATAATGGTTTAGGATTATTGCCAAAGGATCTTCCGCCGGTATTATTGCGAGGGCATCCGCTTTTATTTACTTTTTTTCAGGCAATTGGATACTCGATTTTTGGTGATGGAGTTGATGGTGGCCATATCACTGCACTCTTCATTTCAATTATTTTATTGTGGAGTGTTTATTTTGTCACAGCAAAATATTTTTCAAAATATACAGGTCTGTTAGCGGTAATGTTGTTGATAGTACAACCTTTATTTTTTGCACAATCGGTATTAATCCTGCCTGAAATTTGTCTTGCCGTCTTTATATTGTGGACCATTTATTTTTGGGTAGGAAAAAAATATATTTTGTTTGGAATATTTTCTACGTTGGCAATATTGATCAAAGAAACTGCCATAATTATTCCGTTGGTTATCGTTTTTTCAGAACTCGCCTTATATTTTATAGGTAAAGGAAACAAAGGAAAATTTAATTTTCGCGGTAAATATTTAATTTTATTTCTTCCCTTTGTTGTATTTGGTATTTTTTTGTTGATACAGAAACAGCAAAATGGATGGTATTTATTTCCATTACATGGCGATAATGTAAAAATAAGCCTTAACAGGATATTTGATTTTGGAGGTGATTATCTTGCCTTTTTATTTCTTGAACAGGGAAGGGTAATCTTAAGTATTATGCTTGTTTCCTCAATAATTTATTTAATCGTTAACAAACAACTGACGGAAAAGAGGATATCTGTATTTCTGATCACTTTAATTATTGGCGGCGTTGCATTTAATGCAATTAATTTTTATATGAACAGATATATGCTGTTTGTTTTGGTTCCATTTGTGATCCTTTCCTCAGCAATTATTATTCAATGTATTCAGAAAAATCGGCTTGTTGTATTAATATTACCCTTAATATTTGTTGCAGGCATATATTGTACAAATGGTAAGGAAATATTGCCTGTTGACTCAACATTAAATATATTGCAGAAATTTCAGTATGATGAGAATATGAGTTATGTTGAATATTTAAAAGAACAACAAAATGCAATGAATCTTGTTCTGGATAAGATAACACCATCTGATATAATATATGCAAATTTTCCGATAAGTGTTGCAATTCTAGATACAAGGTATGGGTTTACTGCACTTGTTCCAAATAAAGATTTTAAATTGTTAAATGCAGGAAATATTCAGGAGGGATTTCAATATGCCCTTATTTCTGATCCGGGTTCGTATGATTATAAATTACCGGATAGTGCAGCAATAGTTTTAACGCATCAAGTTGAAAATCAAACGATTAACATTAAAATTTACGAAAGGAAATAATTAAGAATTTGTGAACTAAAAGCGTAAAAAAATTGTTTCACTTAAAAATTTTGCAATGAAAAATACATTAATATTTACGGTTATATTATTGTTGACCGGTATTTCTTTTTACAGTTGTCAGCAATCTGCAAATGGAAGTAACGGGAAGGAAGATGCAGTTTCAGGTGACGTGCAATTATCAGCAACATATAAACCCGATGCGGCATGGAACAGTTACTGGTATCAGGGCAAGGCAGAACTAACCAGTTATAAACTGCTGCAAAATAGGTATGGGGAAATTCATGAAGGCACGGTTGTAAACATTTTTGTTACGGAAGATTTTTCAAAATCTAAACAGGTAAAAGTGGACGATGCATCTAAAGCAGGCGACGATAAATTACCAATATTGAAATTAAATCAGTCAATTAAATTTAATACCGGAATTTATCCCTATTCCATTATGATGAGTGCTTTTTCCCCAATAGATATTAGCAATTATCCTCATGCGGTAAAAATTACCGGGTCAATTCAGGAATGGTGTGGAATGGCCACTTATCAGATGAACCATAAAAAAAGTAAATTTGAAATTGAACAACGAAGTTATTTCGAGCAGGAAGGAGATACAGAGGTAGTTTTATCAGCTGTGGTTCAGGAAGATGAGTTGTGGAATCTGATCAGACTCAATCCGGATAAATTACCGAAAGGGGAAATATCTATTTTACCCGGCACAGAATATCTTAGATTGGCTCATAAACCAATAGAAGCGGTAAAAGCAAATATAGATTTGCGCGATGAAAACGGAATTAAAGTATATGTAATTGATATGCCTTCACTCCAAAGAAAATTTGTTATTAAATTTGAAAAGAATTTCCCTTATAAAATTTTAGGTTGGGAAGATTCATACCCTGGTTTTGATGGTGTGGTGCTCACAACTACTGCTGTTAAAAATAAGGAAATGTTATTAGATTATTGGAGGACGCATAATAATGCTGACAGGGTTTTGAGAGAACAATTAGGACTACCTAAAGATTCTCAATAATACTTTGGTATTAGTGAGATATTAAATTAATATTTACTCAAGAAAATTTAATTCGTAGCGCTGGGAGAATCTTTTTTGGGTGTTAATGAACGATTCTGCCTGTTGTATTAACATGTTTTGATTTGATTTCAGTAATTCCTGAACATGCAAAGAATCTTCTTTTAAATAAAGTGTATCTGAAAGAATATTATAAATGGTGTCGTATATGGAAAATGCATACATATAATTATCTACCATGTTCAATCCTGCTAAACGTAAAGTATCGTCTTTTTCCAAAGCTGTTAATGCATTTAATGAATCCTGCATGGCAAGTAATTTTGTAATGGAGTTTTGTTTCTTAATTGCATATTCCTGCATAAAATTAGTGGTATTCCAAACCTTCATGGTGCGTTCACTCTGTTCCACAAATTTTACAACCTTATCATTATAAGTAGTTATTTTTTCAAATTTTTGTTTGTTACACGAAGTAAAAACTAAACAGGCCATAAAACATAAGATTCCGCTTCTCATAAAAAAAACTTTAGTTTTGTGCAAATTTACAGAATGAAAACGGAAGTGAAGGAAACCAGAGAATGTATCGCAATAACAGGTGCTTTGGGGTTTATAGGAAGCTGCCTGGCAGCGCATTTAAGCAGAAAAGGAAAGTACAAGCTGATTTTGATTGATGACTTCAGCGATGAGCAAAAACTAAATAACCTGAAGGATGTAGATTCTGACCTTCAAATTGAAAGGGAGGATTTTATTGACTGGGCAAAAACAAACGCAGATCAGAAAATAGATAGCCTAGTGCATATTGGAGCCAGAACTGATACTACAGAATTTGATGTTGCCATATTCGATAAATTAAACCTGAATTATTCGAAGGAGATTTGGAATATGTGTTGTGAAAGAAATATCCCCTTAATTTATGCATCCAGTGCAGCAACTTATGGTGCAGGAGAAAATGGATATAACGACGATCATCATTCCATTAATAAACTTGTACCCTTAAATCCTTATGGCGAATCTAAAAATGATTTTGATCTATGGGTGCTAAAACAAAAAAGTTCCCCACCTTTTTGGTATGGATTAAAATTCTTTAATGTCTACGGTCCAAATGAATATCACAAATCAAGAATGGCTTCTGTGATCTTTCACGCCTACAATCAATTTAAAAAAAATGGTTCGGTCAAACTTTTTAAATCACACAAAACTGAATTTAAAGACGGTGAACAATTGCGTGATTTTATTTATGTTAAAGATGTTGTTGAGGTAATTTACTGGTTAATGAAATCACAAACCTATTCAGGAATTTATAATCTTGGAACAGGAAAGGCAAATACTTTTTATACACTCGCTGCTAGTGTCGCAAAGGCAATGCAAATACCATTAAATATCGAGTGGATCGATATTCCTGAATATATAAGGGATAAATACCAATATTTTACGGAAGCCCAAATGGATAAACTTCTATCTTCCGGTTACACTAATAAGTTTACATCTTTGGAGGCCGGAATTGAGGATTATGTAAAAAATTATTTAATTCCCGGAAATTATTATTGAATTTAACACTTTTCGCATCTCACTTGTTCGACTGATTTCCTAACTATTATACTATATTTGTTGTCAGCAATCACGCCATTATGTCAACATCATCAGAAAAAGCACGACGTTTACTGGAGCTATTTTCAAAAATTAAACCCTTTGAACAGGTTTTGGATGAACTGGTTCCATACGATGAATTATTATCTTCCGATCAGCGTATTCCGGGACCGCTCAATTGGTCGAAGGAAGCACAATTGGAACGCCTGGAATTTATTAAAAATAAAACCGGAAAATCACTGCTTACTTTATCCGGAAATTCTGAGATTACTGACCCCCATAATTTAAAAGGAAATATCGAACAATATATTGGAATGACCCAAATTCCAACTGGCGTTATTGGACCTGTTCGTATACACGGCACACTTGCTCAGGGAGATTTCTATGTTCCTATGGCGACTACTGAAGGTGCACTTGTTGCTTCCTACAACAGAGGAGCCCGCGCAACTGCGCTTTGTGGAGGAATAATTTCTGTATGTCTCACCGAAGGAGTGCAGCGTTCTCCAATATTTAAATTCAGGTCGCTTTCTGAAGTTGGTGTTTTTATACAATGGTTATTACAACAAATGACCGTATTTGCCGAAATTGTTTCTAAAACAAGCAGATATGCTGAGTTACAAGACATGCGATTAAATATGGAAGGAAATACAGTGGTGGTAATTTTTGAATATACCACAGGTGATGCCGCAGGACAGAATATGGTGACAATTTGTACTAATGAAATTTGTACTTTTATTAATGCAAATACACCTATAAAGCCGCAATATTGGTTCATAGAAGGAAATTATTCCGGTGATAAAAAGGCAACTGCAGTTTCTTTTACAACTGTGCGCGGAAAAAAAGTAACTGCGGAAGCATTTATTAAAAAAACCGTTATCGAAAATGTATTAAGAACATCCGCAAAAGATATTGCACAATATTGGCAAACTTCCTCGGTTGCTTCCGTGCAAAGCGGTAGTATCGGAATTCAAGGTCACTTCGCAAATGGTTTAACTGCAATTTTTATTGCAACAGGTCAGGATGCTGCATGTGTTTCTGAAGCATATGTTGGCATTACGCGCATGGAAGTATTAAACGAAGCTGACCTCTACGTCTCCGTTACTTTGCCAAGTTTAGTGGTTGGAACTATTGGCGGGGGAACGGGATTGCCAACCCAACGCGAATGTCTCGACCTTTTGGATTGCAGTGGACCCGGTAGTGCACGAAAATTTGCAGAAATATGCGGAGCTACTGTTTTAGCCGGAGAATTATCAATTGCAGCTGCAATGGCCTCCGGTGATTTTTCAGATGCACATAAATTATTCGGTAGAAAAAAATGAAAAATCCCCAGGGTTCTTTTTTATATCGTTTTTATATTTATCAAAAAGAAAGATTTCCTTTTGTTGGATATATTTTTTTGGTAGGAGCATTTAGTTTTTCTGCAATTTCCTTTTCCCGTATGTGCCGCGGTGCAGGTGGATTTATAGAACTTCAATCATTTTTGGTATGTGTATTTAATACACTAACCCTCTTTTTTCTTGTCAGAATATTTGATGAATTTAAAGACCAAGAGGATGACAGAGCATACCGAAAATATCTGCCTGTTCCGAGAGGATTAATCACGCTTGGTGAATTAAAATATGTTGGAATTTTTGTGTTTATGCTGCAAGTGATAATTAACAGTATCTTTTATCCGCAAATGTTATTACTATATTTCTTTGTAATATTTTATTTGCTGCTCATGGGCAAAGAATTTTTTGTAGCTGATTGGTTAAAAAAACATCAGTTCTGGTATGTTGCTAGTCACATGTTCATAATACCATTCATCGATATTTTTGCGAGCGGTTTTGATTGGCGCTTAAGTAATCTTGAACCTCCTCAGGGTTTATTGATATTTTTTTGTATCAGTTACTTAAATGGTATCGTTTTAGAAATTGGAAGAAAAATTAAAACAACAGAAACAGAAGAACAAGGAGTGCTGAGTTATACAAAATTAATAGGATTAAAAAAGGCACCCGCATTTTGGGTATTTATTTTATTCATCACCATGTTATTTGCCTTTGTTGGAGCTTGGTATGCCGATCTGGGTTCCATTGCATATATTGTTTTCTTTTTGCTCTTTTTAATCTGTTCATTGCCGGCTTTTCTTTTTATCAAAACCCCTTCCGTTCGAACGGCAAAATATATAGAATATTTTTCAGGACTATGGACCTTCGGAATGTACCTCACTTTAGGGGGAATTCCCATGTTCCTTGAATTGATGGGAATATGAACACCTTCATTTTCAGCAACGAAAATCAACCTCCTTTGCAAAGGATAGGAGGCAAGGCGTTTAACCTTTTCCAATTGATAAAACTTGGGATTGTTGTGCCTAAGTTTATTGTAATTCCGAATACAGCGCTTCAGCATATTTTACAAACTGTAAATCCAAACAATATTGAAGAGATCAGGTTGCGTATTGTAACTTTTAAATTTCCTGATGACCACTTTAATAAGCTGCGTGATTATTTTAAAAAGGATACCTTATTTGCGGTAAGGTCATCGGGAATAGATGAAGATGGTAAAGAAAGATCCTATGCCGGACAATTTGAAACAAAACTCTGTATGCCCTTTGAAGAATTGGGTAATGCAGTTAAACAAATTTGGTTATCAGCATATAGCGAACGTATTAAAATGTACAAGCAATCAAATGCGTTTTCGCAGATCGGAAATATAGCTGTTATCATCCAGGAAATGATACCTGCAGAAACAGCAGGAGTTGCATTCGGAATTAATCCGTTAAATAATCGCAAAGAAGAAAAAATTATTAATGCAGTTTATGGTTTAGGGGAAGGATTAGTTTCCGGATTGTTGAATGCCGATCAATATATTTGCCAAGATACCGAAATTGAGAAAATTATCACGGAAAAAACAGAAAAGGTAGTTTTTGATAAAACGAGTTTGCAGGGCACTGTAGTTGAAAAAGTGGCAGCAAACCTGATATCCATTTCTGCATTGAATGACGAACAGATCCATGAAGTGGCAAAGGTGCTAACAGTATTGGAACAACACTATAATCATCCTCAAGATATTGAATTTGCATTTTATGATAACAATTTATATTTATTACAAAGCAGACCTGTAACTGCTTTACAAAAAAATAAAGGGACTGAAATAAAGATTATATGGGATAACAGCAATATCATCGAATCATATCCCGGAACAACTTTACCTTTAACTTATTCATTTATTATAAAAATGTATGAATCGGTTTATCGCCAGCTTTCATCCGTTTTGGGTATTTCAACAAAAAAGATTAATACACATACACATATTTATGCAAATATGCTGGGACTCTTAAAAGGAAGAGTTTATTACAATCTAAATAGCTGGTATACTTCACTTTCCTTGCTGCCTGGTTATGCTGTAAACGCAGAGTTTATGGAAAAAATGATGGGTGTAAAAGAAAAGTTTGATTTTCCGGTCGTAAAGAAAAAAACAGGAATAAAAGATTACTGGGATATTGTTGTTGCTGTTTTTAGTATACTGAAAAATCTCTTTACCATTGAGCGACAACGCAAACAATTTCAATCCTATTTTAATAAGGTAATGTCGGAATACGAGGTGATAAACTTGTTGGAGAAAAGTGCCGATGAATTAATGGTTTTGTATTTTAAATTTGAACAAACCCTTGTAAAAAAATGGAAGGCTCCATTGGTAAATGATTTTTTTGCCATGGTGTTTTTTGGTCTTTTACAAAAACAAGTTGTAAAGTTAGGTTTTGTTGAGGAGGATAATTTGCACAACGACCTTATTTCCGGATCAAAGGATATAATTACCACAGAGCCGATAGAGCTCACACTCAAAATAGCTGCTTTAATCTTAAAAAATCCGGAAACAACTAAATTGTTTAAAGAAAATGAGCCCCATTTTATTGCAATAGCACTTTCAGGTCACGAATTTTCTGAAATAAATGAGGCAATTAATAATTACATTCATTTATGGGGTGACAGAAGTGTTGGAGAACTGAAATTGGAAACTATTACTTATAGACAGAATTCCGAAAATTATCTCCGTGTTTTAAAGTCTTATGTAAATAAAGGTTTGGAAAGTAACAGCTATTTTGATTCAACACCTTCTACCGTAAGAGAACAAGCAGAGTTAAAGATAAAATCAAAATTAAAAGGGCCTTTTAAAAGATTTGTATTTAGTACAATTTTAAAAAGAGCAAGATATTTTGTAAGCAATAGGGAGAATCTTAGATATCAACGAACAAGAGGGTTTGGAATGGTGAGAAGGATATTTATTTCCATTGGAAATAAATTCGCCGAGGCAGGAATTTTAGAAAGTGGGGTGGATGTTTTTTATCTTACAATTGATGAAATAAAGTATGCTTTAAGTAGGGAAAATAGTTATCACAATTATTTGTTGTTGGTAATTGAAAGAAAAAAAGAGTACGCACAATATGAAAAACTTAAACTACCCGAGAGATTAATTACAAGCGATGTATCAGCAACTGATCTGGTTTTAACTAATAATAATGTTCAGGTTGAACATTCTGATAAACAGGCATTAAAAGGTATTGGTTGTTGTGCAGGGATTGTAAGGGCAAAAATTGTGGTTGTTCATTCTCCTAATGAATTGGATGATTTGAATAATTCAATTTTGGTGACGAGCAGTACTGATCCCGGATGGGTTACTTTATTTCCTACCTGTTCTGCAATTTTAGTGGAACGGGGAAGTTTGCTTAGTCACTCTGCAATAGTTTCCAGAGAGCTTGGAATTCCATGTATAGTTGGTATCAAAAATCTGTTACAGATCGTAAAAACAGGTATGGAAGTGGAAATGAACGGAAGTACAGGCATTATAAAAATTCTTTCGAAATAAATGGAAAAGAAATTTTTACACAAGGCAAATCTGGATATCATTCATTATGCAAATTGTTGGGAGGATGCAGATGTACTTTTAAATGTACTTGCACCCCAACCCGGATCTTCCATCTTATCCATTGCATCTGCAGGTGATAATGCTTTTGCATTGTTAAGTTCGGCTCCTGAAAAATTAGTAGCAATTGATCTCAACCGCGAACAGTTATATCTTACAGAATTAAAACAGATCGCAATTAAACATTTTGAGCACAATGAATTTCTACGTTTTAGCGGGATATTGCCATGTTCTGATAGATTAAAAATGTTTAATTTAATAAATTCTGATCTATCATCACCGGCACAAAATTTTTGGTGGCAGAATCGTGAAAATATTGAAAAAGGAATAATTTTTTGTGGAAAATTTGAAAGATACTTTTTATTATTCCGAAAGTATATTTTGCCATTGGTGCATTCGAAACGCGATGTTCGAAAGTTATTCAGTGTTAAATCTGCTGCCGAACAGGAAATATTTTACAGAAAATACTGGAATACTTTTCGTTGGAAGTTGTTGTTTAGGATATTTTTCAGCAAATTTGTCATGGGTCGTTTTGGACGTGATCCTGAGTTTCTGAAGCAAGTGGAGATTAATGTAGAAGAGTTTATATTTTCGAGGGCCCAAAAACACCTTGCCGATATAAACTGCCAAAGAAATTATTTTTTAAGTATGATAATGAATGGGCAATTCAATAATCAATTGCCTTTTTATATGCGGGAAGAAAATTACCTCCGAATCAAAATGAATATTAACAAACTTGAGTTGCTGGAAGGTTATGCTCAGGATGCAGTGAAACTTGGGGAAAAGTTTGATTATATGAATCTTTCCAATATATTTGAATATATGCCTGTAACCGTTTTTAAAGAAACAGCGGAAGTTTTGTACAATGGATTAAATAAAGCGGGCAAAATGGCGTATTGGAATTTAATGGTTGAACGAAATATTTCGATGATTTTACCTGAAAAATTTAGCCCTGTTGCTGTTCCATATCAAATTAAATCAGCTGATATGGGATTTTTTTATCGCGACTTTGTTTGTGAGGAACGTATATGAATACAGAAATTAAAAATATCATAATATTGGGTTTTGCATTTTTAATTTTATTTGGTTGCGCAGAATTGTTATACCGAAAATTTAAAGTAAAGGCCGAATATACCAGAAAAATAGTGCACGTGGGAACGGGATTACTTACACTACTATTTCCTATACTTTTGTCAAATCATTGGTCCGTTTTGTTTTTATGTGGGTCGTTTCTCCTCATTCTTTTATTGAGTTTAAAATACAAATTCCTTCAGGGAATAAATGCAATAGATAGATTTTCGTATGGAAGCCTTGCTTATCCAGTAATCGTTTTTATTTGTTATCTGGTTTGGGAACAATTGGAGAAACCACTCGCAGAGGATAATACTCCCTATTCTTTTTTTTATTTGCCCATACTCATCATGGCACTTGCCGATCCAATGGCTGCACTGGTTGGTAAAGCTTATCCTTATGGTGTTTTTAAATGGGGAGGAGAAAATAAATCGTTTGCAGGAAGTTTCGCGTTTTTTTGTGTGGCCTTTATTATAAGTATAATTTTCTTTTTCAGTTCTTCGGGATTTCCACTGATCACTTCTCTAATTTTTGCATTTATTTTAGCAGTCTGCTCAGCTTTCATCGAAGTGGTCAGTAAAAAAGGATTGGATAATCTCACAATTCCAATAGTAGTACTTATCGTGCTTTACATTTTAATCATTTTATTATGAGTGATTTGCGTTTAATAAAATTAACGGAAATTAGTGCAATTGGAACACTATCCGCTGATTTGTTAAAAAATATTTATACCCCCGAAGAATTAAATGGTAAAAATGATGGAAATTTTAATCCCGAATATTTATTGTTCGTATTATTTGTAAATAGAGCGGAACTTCCCCTTGGAAGATTAGCAATTTATGAAAATCCTTTTATACGTGTTGCTACAAATAATGCACTGATACTTGGTAATTTTGAATGTATTGCCGACCGGGAAGTTGCTGATCTGCTTTTTAAGGAAGCTGAACGGTTTGCAAAGGAAAATGCTTATTCCTCTCTTATTGGTCCCATTAATGGCAGCACCTGGGATAATTACAGGATACCATTAGAGAGTGAATACCCAAGATTTTTTACTGAAGAGATATTCAAAAATTATTATTCAAAACTTTTTGAGGAGTTTAACTTTGAAATACTTACGGAATATTATTCCGGTATTATCTACAATCTAAATGATATTGGTAATAATTCAATTCAACCAAGGGAAACCTTTACAAATTCCTCCGGATTAAAGATTCGGAGCATTTCGAAAGAAAATTTTGTAGAGGATATAGAAATGATCTATCATTTTTGTATGGATGCATTTTCAAAAAATTATTTATTTTCGCCTATTTCTAAATTTTATTTTGTTGAAAAATATCTGCCATTAAAACAATACATAGATCCTGATTATTGTTTGATGGTGTTTGATAGAGATAATAACCTGGTTTCCTTTTTCTTCTGCCTCCCGGATATTTTGAACTCCGGTTCCTCCACCCTTATTGTTAAAACTATTGCGGGAAAATCAGGACGGAATTATGCCGGAGTTTCCTCGTGGTTATTCAGAATGATTGTGGAAAAAGCGATTCAAAACGGCTATACCCAAATAATAAATGCCTTTATGCATAAAAATAATGTTTCGTTAAATATTTCACGAAAGTATAAAAGTGAGGTTATTCGTACCTATCGACTATATGTTAAAAAACTCCAATACTGACTATGGGTTATTCCGACAATATAAGCGCTCTTTTTATAAATGCTGCAAGAAAATATCCGGAGGAGATTGCCATTATAGAAGTGGAGGAAAAAATTACCTTTGGCCAATTGGAAGCAGAAGTAAAAAATTATGCTGCGTATTTATTAAAAAAGGGAATTCAGCCGGGTGACAGGATTCTCATTTTTGTTCCAATGAGTATTGCACTGTATAAAACAGTGTTAGCTGTTTTTCACATCGGGGCTGTTGCTGTATTTCTAGATGAATGGATAAACATGGATCGTTTGGAATTGTGTTGTAAAATTGCAAAATGTAAGGCATTTATTGCGCCATGGAAGATCAGGGTTTTATCTGTTTTTTCTAAAGAATTAAGGTCCATTTCGATCAAATTAAATATATCAGGAAAAAGTAATTCTGCCGTTGTTTTATTACACCAATCGTTAACTGATGATACTGCGCTGATAACATTTACTACAGGAAGTGCCGGAAATCCAAAAGCTGCAAACAGAACGCATCATTTTTTACAGCAACAATATTCTGCCCTGCAACCAATATTACCCGCTAATAGTAAAATGGATATGACTTTGTTGCCCATCGTTTTACTTTTAAATTTAGGAACCGGAAAAACGTCAGTAATTGCAAAATTTAATCCCCGTAAACCAAAAAGTTTTAATGCGGAGAATATTTATTTTCAGCTAAGAAATAATATGGTGCATTCGTTGACCTTCTCTCCCTATTTTTTGGTGGAAACTGCAAAGTATCTCTTAAAAAATTCGCTGCATTTGCCGGAACTTAAAAGTATTATATCAGGTGGTGGGCCAATTTTTCCTGAAGATGCAAAAATAATTGAGCAAGCCTTTCCAGGTGTAAAATGTACATTTGTTTATGGGTCTACCGAATCAGAACCTATTGCACATACTGATATCAAAAACTTTTTGGAGGTTAGCAATAGTTTCAAAACGGATAATGGGTTATATGTTGGCAAAGTGGATGTTGCAGCCACTGTTAAAATTATTCCTATAGTGGAAGGAGAGGTTATTTCATTGGAAGTTTTGCCATTGGGGCAAGTGGGGGAGATAATAGTTTCAGGCGCGCACGTTCTTACATCCTATTTTAACAGTGATCAAGCTTTCCGATTAAATAAGATCACCAACAATAATTCGATCTGGCACAGAACAGGTGACGCAGGCTGGTTAAATGAAAATAATGCATTGTTTTTAATGGGAAGATGTAAACAAATAATTCGGTGGCAGAATAGGGAACTTTATCCATTCTTAATTGAACAGCAACTTAAGTCAATTCCCGGAATTTTGAATGGAACTATCATCGAATTTAATGATGAACCATGGATAATAATTCAACCGGAAATGGAAGAAATGGAGGAGAAAATTCTGGCCTCGCTAAAAAATACGATATTCTCCAAATTTAAATCGCTTTTTGTATTGAATATTCCAATGGATAAAAGACATAATACAAAAATAGATTATGAGGGCTTGAAACAATCTATCCGCAATAACAAATTACCCACTTAAATCTCTATAATGATACCAATACTTGGCAACACTGTTCCGGATATATTTTCGAGAGTACTGATTTGGTATCTTGATGGGTCTATCGGATCGATCAAATTATTGCCGTCGTCATCTTTTGCTACAATTATATACGGTTGAAATTCAGTTTTATGGTTGTAGATATTTTGAATATCAACATAAACATCAAGATTCCAATTTTCAAAAAACCATTTTTTATCTATTCGTATATCCAATTGATGAAACGGATCAAGTCTTTTTGCATTTAATTGATCAAAATCCAATACGCCTTGCCCGTTAAGATCCCAAACATAAATTAGTGCAGAGTAATTAGCATCGTAAGGTGTATAAGGCAATCCACTTGAAAATCTCCATTTGATCCCCGCTTCCCAATTGCCTTTGAATTTTTTTCCTGCTGTTAAGGAAATGATCGTTTTATTGTCCCAGGCGGAAGCTACCAATGTTCCGGTTTTATCTTCAAACTCACTTGTTACATAAGTTACGGCAATTATTCCATAAAAGTTTTTATATAATTTTTGTTGAGCAAAAAATTCAATTCCATAACTTCTTCCATTGCCTATTGAATTTACTTCCTCATCACCTATCACACCAAAATCGGCCCCGAGGTTTGCGAGCGACAACGAATCGCGGATACTAAATGGATAACCGGAATATCTTTTATAAAAACTTTCCAGTGTAAAACGCAAACCGTTATTTGGACGAAATTCTACACCTCCCACTAAATGCTCACATTTTATATAGGTGATATTATTCGATTGATTTACAAAATTATTTTCTCCTTCTGCATATCCTAAAATAGTATATGCCGGTAATTGATAATAGATACCTGTGTTAAAATTCAGGCTCCATTTATCAGTTAATCTATAACTTGCCGATATTCTCGGTGATATTTGTTGCAATAAATTTTTCATTTCCTCTGAATAATCATTTGCATCTGCGCGGAGACCTAATGATAAGGTAAGTCGGTAATTAAACAAACTCCTTGAGGTTTGAACAAATGCTCCCCACTTATTTAATTTTAAATTTGAAATATAATCTACAGTTATTACAGATGTATCGATGGGAATAAGTTGATAAGTATTATTAGAATATTTTGCATATTCATAATTCACTCCCGCTTTAAGCCGCCATCCTTTAATAGTTGTAGTTTCTTCATACCGGAATTTATTTTCAGCCTCCCTGCTTGTGTAATCAAATATCAGATTTGATTCAATGGATTCGTCATTATTAAGATATTTATATGCACTGTTATCCAGCATATTCCTGCTCATTACAAATGTAGAATACCCATTTTCCCGATAGTGTTTATATACTCCTCCAATTACATAATTCCATTGCGATTGAACCGGTAAAGTACCAAGAATATATTGCTGCAAAGCACTGGTATCATCCTCTAAATTTAATTCGAATTGATCTATTGCGCCTAAACCAATTATAGTGAGTTCATTTTTTGTATTAAACTTTATTTTTTGTTTAAATTGAAAATCGTTGTAAGTTGGTAAAAATGGCAGGCCAATTGCATCAAATAAAAATTGCAAATAACTTCTCCTTGCCGAAAATAACAAAGAAGATTTTTCACCTACTGGCCCTTCAGCTGTAATTCCTACATCACTTGACCCCAGTGTAAAAGTTCCACCCCATTTATCTGTTCTTCCATCGCGTTGTTCAAAGGATAACACACTGCTCAAAGCGTTTCCATAATTAACCGGAAAGGCACCGGAATAAAATTCTACCTCGCGAATAAAATCTACGTTTATCATTCCAACCGGACCACCGCTTGAACCTTGGGTAGCAAAATGATTTATATTAGGAACTTCAATCCCATCCAGATAAAATCTATTTTCATTTGGAGCACCTCCGCGAATTATAATATCATTTCGGAAGGAAGCAGTATAACTAACCCCTGGCAAACTCTGAATCACCTTTGAAATATCTCTGTTGCCTCCCGGATTTCTCTGTATTTCATTAGTTCCAATAGTTCGCAGTGATAAGGGTGATTCCTCTGTTTTATCTGTGATAGCCACCTTAATCTCCACCGTTTCCAATTGGTTAATGTCTTGCTCTAATAAAACATCTAAAATATAAGGTTTTGCATTGGTAACTTGTATCTCAAATACACTTTTTTTCTTAAATCCTATAAAACTAAATTCAAGATTGTATAATCCGGGTTCCATGTTTTCAAATTTATAGTAACCGGCTTCATCTGTTATTGTTCCTGTGTTGGTTCCTGACAATAGAATTGTAACAAAAGGCAGTGCTTCATTATTCAAACTATTGCGCACTGTACCATAAATTATTCCGTTTTGAGCAACGGAAACAGAACTTATGAGCACAATTAAAATGGTTATTAATCCTAACTTCATAGTTGGCTACAACAACAATTTCTATTATTTGTTTATTGTAAAATACAGAAATTTTTACAAGCTGAATTAAAAGCAATAATGATTTCAGATTTATTTATTGTTTTTTCAATTTCTCAGCCTCCCATTGTTCGGCGGTCATAACTCCTCTGAATCCGCTATGATCCTGGCCTGTATCATAACTTGTGGCCATTCTGGCGGAAACTCTGTAACTGGAGCAATAAATTTCGTTACATAAAAAAGATCCTCCGCGTTTTACCCGTACAATATTTAATGGTTGGTTCGGATCGTATGATTTTAGAGGCCCCGGTGGGTTAGTTATCGTTTTATTATCAAAACAGGTTTTGTAATAACTTACATGGTAAAAATCACTACACCATTCCCAAACATTTCCTGCAATATCATAAAGTCCATAATTATTCGGGGAATAATTTTTCACCGGTGAAGTTGTTAAATATCCATCCTCCTTCGTATTAATGTTCGGAAAATTTCCTTGCCAGGTGTTGGTGTATTTAGTGAGGTCTTTATCATTGCCCCATGGATAAATTGCATCCTGCATTCCACCACGGGCAGCAAATTCCCATTCTGCTTCCGTGGGTAGTCTTTTTCCGGCCCATTTACAATATGCAACAGCATCATCCCAGCTAACCTGAACAACAGGGTGATCCTTTTTATCGGTAATATTTGTAAGTGGACCCTGTGGGTGTTTCCAATCAGCTCCTTTTATGAAGGTCCACCAATTCATATAATTATTCAGATCAACTGGTGTTTCGGTTTTAGTAAATACCATACTGGCAGCCATTAACATGTCTTCAGGTGGTTTTGGTGTTTCGGGTGGCAGCTGCAATTTAAGTTCTTCCCAGTCTATCGGCTTTTCTGATGTTGTAATATAACCCGTTGCTTTTACAAATTCTTCAAATTGTCTATTTGTAACCTCTGTAATATCCATCCAAAAGCCATCTAATTTTACTTTGTGCGCAGGCGATTCATCCACTCTGCGCTGTGGGTCGGTGTCGCTGCCCATCATATACTCCCCACCTGGAATCCAAACCATACCGGGCGGACCTTCCACTGGTTTTGTCGGGTCATTTGCAAAAAGAAATGTATTAGATTTATCCGGCTCCTTGTTATTTTCGGTGGTGCAGGAAATTAGAAAAATAAATACGGGTAAGACCAAATTCAGGGGGAAATACTTTTTAGTGTTTAGGTTCATACTAACAAAGATAATAAGGATGTGCCTAATGTAAAAGGATGGAAATAACCTTGATATAATTCCAGGTAGAAAAATTCGTAAAAAAGCGTTCATTTCATAACGTTTGTTAATAGGAGCCGGAGAAATAGGTTTTTGTTTATATTTGATCATTCAACTATCCAATTTATGAAAAATAATACTATCCTAATCCTTATCCTGATATGCACAACAATTTCTTGAACGCACTAAAAAGATCGTGGAACAATTTAATAATTGTATCATCATCTTAGAAATCAGAAATAATTTTTATAAAACAAACTTTAAACCTATAAATCCTCCAAAGGTTTTAATTGTGGAATTATTGGGTACAATGTTCAATTGGTTTGATTCTATATCAACATTATTACTAATATTACTAAGACCATAAGATCCTCTGCCTCCAATTATAAATTTTACAGCATTAAATTTTTCAAGAGAAATTTCAACGGAAGCGCCATACATAATTCCAAAATCTACTTTATTTAATGCTAAAACAGTATTCGTTGTATCTTTGTTTTCATTTGACATGGATAAACTACTCAGTGAAGAGGTTAATAAAGTTCCCACTTGTGGCCCCGAAAATAAAGAAAAATTTACCTGTTTGCACAGATCAGAATTATAGCTAAATATCAATGGAATTATTATCTTTTCCATATCAATATCGTATAATGATTTCCTGTCATATCCGAGTGTAAAATTATGAGATTGATATTGCATTCCTGATTGCATTGAAAAAAATCTGCTTAAAATTCTTTCATAGATCACACTTATCTCGTAACCTTTATCGGGTCGTGTAAATTCCGTTGTGGTTTCTGAAATTTTCGATTCCATGTAAGAATACATTTGACCGTATTGCAATTGGAAATTCGTGTTAGGCACTTCCTCCACAACTTCAATTAACTGAGCATTTGCAAAAAAACAACTGCATAACAAGATATAAAAAAGTATATATTTATTCATTTTCTGAATTATTGTTCATTAAGTTTGGAAGTAATAAAATGCTCCCATACTTTATATTTCAAGAATTCAGCCTATACGCTAAAATGCTGCAAATGAAGGTTTAACGATTATTTCCAATCGCATAACCAGTAGAAAATTTCTGCAAATGAATGTTTATTGTGTTGTATTTTCCACAATATTAACATGGAAAATAAACGTGTTTTGATTATAAATGACAGATAAAATGTAAAATTTTCAGGGTTTGAAAAACAATAATCAGATCGTGACACCTTTTCGCACTAAAATATCACTTCCTTCTGCCAATAAAACGGAATGCGGTTTCTCTGTTTGTAAAAATTCAAAATCTGACCCATATAACTTTCCGTAATTGCATCGAATTTCAAAATTGTGTAAGGGATAAACCAGCCAGCGCGGATGTTCTACAGTGTATTGCACTGTTTTTAAGGCATTCATTTTTGCAAAACCCTTATAATGTTCTGTTATAAATTCTTCTATGCTGCCAACTCCCAATTCGTTTTTTTGGACAGATGCCAGCGCCTGGAAAAAATTATCCTTGCCCCAAGTGTAATGCAGGGAAAAAGTATCCCCATGGTTATTGGTCTTTAAAGAAGTTGGAAGTGTTGTATAGTTTTCGTTGTAGAGCGTATTGGCAATAAATGTAATCATGAAACGGGGAACAATTTCGCTGATAAATACTACACCGCGTTTCCATTCCCCATTTTCCTTATATTTCACATAAAAACGCAGATTCACCTCCACAAAATTGGTATGAAATGGAAATTTTATACCTAAAACACTTGTTTGTAAGAACTGAAATGCAACAAGACTTACCAAATTATTGCTTTCAAAAGTATCTAATTCCGTTTTAGCCGGAAGGTGCTTTTGTAATATTTTTTCATCACAAATGAAATTTGCAATGAGCAAATTTCTCCATTCAGCCCTTAAAAATATTTTTTGTTGTGAACTCATCTTATCAGGTTGAGCAATGAGTAATAAGTTTTAAATTATTCCATCATTTTTCTCATTACTCATTTCTCATTACTCATTACTCATTACTCATTACTCATTACTCATTACTCATTACTCATTACTCATTACTCATTACTCATTACTCATTACTCATTACTCATTACTCATTACTCATTACTCATTACTCATTA
>Ga0163147_10001037_pt1 | contig 43154 bp, 38 predicted proteins | sample OliLakLV19MP6G1_FD_148597 | JGI IMG/M metagenome (GOLD analysis project Ga0163147, IMG submission 148597) | Freshwater microbial mat bacterial communities from Lake Vanda, McMurdo Dry Valleys, Antarctica- Oligotrophic Lake LV.19.MP6.G1 | ecosystem: Environmental > Aquatic > Freshwater > Lake >...
GTAGAATTGGGGATGGAGCAACAACGCTGGTTTGATTTAGTACGTCAAGGCAGAGCAGCAAGTGTAATGAAAGCTGTGGGTAAAAATTTTGTAGAAGGCAAGCACGAGCTTTTCCCGATTCCACAAAATGAAGTGGATTTGACGGGCGGCTTGGTGACGCAAAATCCGGGGTATTGATAGTTGTGCCGCACCTCAAAGGTGTGGCACAACTTTACTACATTATAACTCAAAGATGTGGCATAACTTTAATGTATTAATTCTGCCACACCTTTGAGGTGCAGTATAGAAAAAATAATGGGCAATGGTCGAAACGGCAATTGCCCATTGTTTGTTTAAGTAGAATGAATACGAACACCCAACCCGAAGTCTGGCTCCGAGGACCGATTGAAAATGTAACGCCGCTCCTACAGCCCGTCGCACACGCGCTCCTACAAGCCCGCGAGGAAATCAACGCTTTGATAACAGGATTTCCGAACATTTATCTTTGGATTAAACCTGCCGGAATCGCCTCTGCTGGATTTCACTTACAACATCTCACGGGCGTACTCGACCGACTTTTTACGTATGCGAATAATCAATCCCTTTCTCAAGAGCAACTCAATTATTTGCAAGCAGAAGGAACGCCTTCCGAAACGATTACAGCGCAAACATTGGTAGAAAATTTTAACGCGCAAGTGGAACGTGCACTTTTACAATTACAACAAACGGACGCTCAAACTTTATTAGAGCCGCGAAATGTAGGTCGTCAACAACTTCCATCTACCGTGCTGGGCTTGCTTTTTCATGCGGCAGAACACACGCAGCGCCATGTCGGGCAATTATTGGTAACCATAAAATTAGTACCTGAAATTGATGTTGAATAAGTCAACTATCCATTTTTAAATATCTTTTTCAAAGTGCCTTTCGTCTAAAAAACAAAATTTTCTACCAGTTTATAGCTTGTTAACTTGATTTTTTCATCAGAAAAATTTATCTTACCCAAACATTTGACATCCTTTTTGCTACTTCATTTTTTAACCAAACTTCTGAATTATGACCACAATCACCTTTGAAGCATTGAGAGACATCAAGCATCAGCTTCCCAATGGCAGCGTGAAGCGCATCGCTAAAGAGCTGAATCTGGAGGAACAATTAGTCAGAAATTATTTTAGCGCCGGTAGAACCAGTCACGGCGAGATTTCGTCCGACCTCCATTTACACGTCCAGCCCGGTCCCAACGGCGGCGTCGTTCATTTTGAAGATACCACTATCCTTGACCTTGCCAAACAGATAATTGCGGAAAACCGACATCGAAAAGTTCCAAGCGACAATTAAAAGTGAAAAGTGAATGGTGATTTGTGATAGGTTTTACGCCTCACTCATCTCGTTTCACAAGTCACCATTTCACCATTTTACATATAGAGGTAAAACTCACGGGTAAGTGCAATGTACTGCTCTGTCCAGTCATTTCTATCCTCCAATTGAATGATGAGCGTGTCTTGCGTAAGCGGACGTTCGTGGTGTTCAAATTGTAGCAAGAGGCGTTCGACGGGCTTGTCCGCTTTGGGTTTTACCTCGGTTATTTTAGTACAATATAAGTTGTAATCACGCGCTAATTCTTGAAAGCGCAATCCCTCTATAAAAGGCAAAATCACACAAAAACGTCCTTGTTCGCTTAGGAGCGTGCGCGCCGCCGAGAGCAAATCGCCATGTGGCAACTTCACCGTATGCCGCACGCTATTGCGCTCTTGGCTATGCGAAAACGTACCGCCTGAAAAAAACGGTGGATTGCTTACAATCAAATCGTACCTATTTTCATGCGTCTCCACAAAATCTTGGATGGAAATATTAAATGCAGTTAATTGTGCTGCCCAGGGCGCATTTTGCATATTTTCCTGCGCCTGTTCGTAGGCTTCCGCATCAATTTCGACCGCGTGAATAATGGCGTTTTCCGTACGTTGCGCCAACATGATGGCAATGACCCCGCTTCCCGCGCCAATATCCAGCACAATTTGTACTTCGCTCACATCCGCCCAAGCGCCCAAGAGTACGCCATCCGTGCCAACTTTCATCGTACAACGGTCTTGTTGAATGGCAAATTGTTTAAATTGGAAGGGTTTGCGGTCGGTTGTGTTTTCCACGGGTGTAATAGATTTTTATGGAGGGCGAAGATAGGAAAAAATGTTAGTCACTGGTTCAGTTGCAAACCAGCGCCAGCAGTGTATTTTAGTTTCGCGCGCTCGGATTAATTCGCTTACAGCGTGATAGAACACGAATTTTCAACAGAGGTGATCGGGTGCGACGGATGGTGGACGGATTTTTGCACGCAAACGCTCGTAAAATCCGTCCACTATCCGTTGCATCAGTACCGCCAGCAGCGGTATCCGTGTTCCATCTCTACATTCAACGTTTTAAAGGTATTAAGCCTCCCCATTTCAAATCTCACTGTTCCTATATTTTAAAACTTATAACTATACCCGACCCTTGCCACTTGCGTCTCATATAAATCAGAGCTAAGAATGCGGAAACCATCGCTTTTTATATCTTTCTTGATGCGCATGGTATTAAATAAATCACTTACATTAAAAAATAACTCGCCTTTGCCTTTTTGAATGCCTTTTTTGATACCAATATCTATGGAATAACGCGAATCAATCCGTCCTTGTGGTGTAATATCGGGCGCTAAATAAATACCAGTCAACTGAATATCCACCTGCTTTGGCGTATGAAAAATCCCATTGAATTTTGCGTTCCCTGAATAATTTTGCTGTCGGTCTGCGCTAAAAGAAATGCGAACGGGATACGTATTTTCAATACTAAATGAATTGATTACATTTTGATAGCCATTTAGATTAATATTAAAAGAAAACAATTTAGATACTTCTTGATTGAATACCAGTTCAACGCCGGTATTGGAGCCGTCGCCTGCATTTTGTGCAATAGAATTGATAATCGTACTGTTCGGTGGTAGCGTAAAAATACGAGTCAAAATATTGTCTATCAACCGATTATAAATAGCAGAATAAAAGTAGCCACTTTCCCAACTGGTTTTGTAGCCTAATTCAACGGTTTGTGTAAACTGTGGACGCAAGGTAGGATTACCCGTTTTTACGATTTCCGGGTCATCATATTTTGGAAAAATGCGTAAGTCTTGTTCGTCTGGTCGGTCTACGCGCCGATTGTAAAATAGCGATAATTTATTGCGATCATTGATTAGATAAGCCAGTCGAAGATTTGGAAATGGTTGAAAATAATTATATCCATCGCTCTTATATGTATTATGATTTGGCGTTACTTCATAATCTACATTCACATATTCTACCCGAAGTCCGGCTTCTATTTCAAAATATTTACTTTCAAAAATATAATTTCCATATAATGCAGGAATCAATTCTTTATAATTTGCCCAGCCGTCCGCATTTACATCCAATGGAGAATTCAAGCCTGGAAAGAATTGCATATCCGTCGGAATGTAGCGCCGTCGGAACTTTGCACCCGCCTCTACCCTACCCGTTCGCAAGGGTTTTATATAATCTACATTCAAATCGCTTACATGTTGGTCTGCCAATAATTTAAAAGTATCACGTCCGGTGAACGTAGGCATAAAGTTAGTCATCCAATATTGTTCATCTTCCCGCAGAAAGGTGTAACTAAAACTGGCATTTAAGTAATGTCCGAGTTGTTTGAATTTATGTTGGTAAATAGCCGAGCCACTGCCGGTGTAATTAACTTCGTCTTCATAAAATTGCCAAAGCCGCCGCCGTTCTGTAAAATCATTGTTAAAATAAGGCAAATCACCTCGATCAATATGTGCTTCCCGACCATATAATGCAGAAAAGGTAAAGGTGTTATTGTCATTTATCGCCCAATCCACGCCCGCTTTAGCTGTAATCACTAATTGTGTTCTATTTTCTTGATATTGCTGCTGAATAACCGTGCCGTCATCATAGATGCGCCGAATAAAATCGTTTTTATTCACTAATTTTTGAGACAATAGTGATTATTTGGAAAAATTTTGTATGTGCGCGATTTTGAAAAATAGGCTGTCCCAATAAACTTTGAAAAATTAACGGCGGATAATACGGAATTTATTTGCATAATCACTAATAAATCACCTTGAAAAAATAGATTCAACTTTTCTTTCCGATAATTTAAAGACAACGAGGGATTGATTTTGTGCGTTTGCTGATATTGTGGGCGAATCGTGGGCAGGTTTTCTCTTTTTCTCCACCACGAACCCAAGCCTGCCGTCAAGCCTATTTTACCATTAAAACCTTCTTGTTTATTTTTCTTGTAAATAATATTTATGATGCCAGCATTCCCATTGGCATCATATTTTGCAGACGGATTATTAATAATTTCAATCTTTTCAATAGCAGAAGCAGGAATGTTATCTAAACCAGTTTGATTGCCAAAACCCGTAAGCGCCGTCTGTTTTCCATCAATTAATACCGTCACTTTATCACTTCCCCGCAATTGTACTTTACCCTCTTGGTCAATGGTGATGCCAGGCAAATTTTTCATAGATTGTAAAACAGAGCCGCCACTTTGACTAATATTATTTTCTACACTAAATGTTTTTTTATCCATTTTCTCCGAAACATTATCTTGCGTGCCTGTGACGACCACTTCTTGTAATGTCTGAGCCGCTTCTTGTAATTCTATATTTCCCAAATCCAAAAACGAACTTAGCTTTCCCACTAAAATCGGTTGCAGCTTTGTTTCATAACCAATGTAAGAAGTAGATAAAATATAATTTTCACTTGTAATATCAGCCAAACTAAATCGCCCTTCTTCATCTGTAATCGTGCCGGATACCATTACACTATCTTGCTCCGTTTTAAGCGTTACATTTACAAATGGTAGCGCCGCTTTACTTTTCCCATCTTGCACCTTGCCGGATAGTGTGACTTTATTGCTTTGTGCAAATAAGGTAGGTTGATATAAAGTTATTACAAATAAAAATATAATAAATCTATAAAACATTATTAACTTTTTTGCTAATTAAGAGATAGTAGTCGTGTTTGTTTTAATAAGACAACAAATTCTACCTCAATTTTTCAATCTGTACACTTTTATTGCTTATTAACGTTACGTGCCCTTTTTACAATAATTGGAACGCGGATGACGCGGATTGAGCGGATTTTTGCGGATTCTCTATGTGATTTTTTCGTTTTTGGGAAAGAATAAGCAAGCGGAAATCCGCTCAATCTACGTTCCCATTATGTACCGAGCGCAGGTAAAAAAAGTTTCTAAAATTTTGGACACAATACCGTCTCATCTTCATACTGCCCTAAAAACGCAAGTGATATTTCAAACGCACCCTGCCGCTGCCCACTCGTACCCAAATAATTCAAATTCGCATCATAACTAAAGCCTAAGAGGAAGTTATTAAATTCTAAGCCAACCAGCGCCACGACTGCATCGAGGGAAAATTTATCGTCTTCGTTGCGCACCGAACGCACCCAGCCGCCCACGTGTACCGCCGTGCCACTGATGTCATCCACGAGCAAGCGCAGGTTCGTACCGGCATTGGCTGCCAGATGTGCACCTTGCATATACGCCATCGCGCGTGGCAGCACTTGCACGCGCTCGCCCACAGGAATTTGCACCCCAAAATGCGCCGTGTACTTGCGCAGCAGTTTATTATTGCCGTTGAATTGCGTGCCGTCTCGCGGGTTTCGGTCTATGTAAAAACTGACTTGTGGCTCCAGTAAATGATGCATCGCTCCGCCGATAAAGAAGCCAACGCCCTTGCGTGGCGCGGAAGAATAATGTAAACCAACCGAAATATCGCCGTAAGAAAAATTATTTTCAGGCAGCACTTCGCCCGTTGGTTCGGTGTAGCCGTTGTTGCCGTTGAATTGGTCGCCGAAATCGATTCGCTCGTAGTTCACGTTGCGCTGCGCGATGCCGAGTTGAACGCCTAAGGACAAAAATTGGTCGGCATTTTTATTCAACGACTTATGAAAAGCTCCGGAAATATTAATCTGATTGGTCGAAAAGTCAATGGAAGGCACACGGTCACTGAAAAATTGCACCCCAACGCCAAACGCATCTTTGGAGCGCTTGCGCCGGGAATTGAGCGTAAACCGCGTATCAATCGCTCCGCCCATCGTCACATACGGATTGTCCAACACATTGCGCCACTGGTCCCGATAAATAATTGCGACCCGATATTTGCCACCAAAAGCACCCGTCAGTGCCGGATTCAGCGTAAGCGGCGAGGCATAAAACTGCGTAAAATGCTGGTCTTGCGCGATTAAACAAATTTTAAAAAAAAGAAATAGCAGGGTAAAAAACGTACAATATTTTTTCATATTTTTTTTTTTGGAATGTTGGAATTATAGAAATATTGCAATGATGGAACGTTAGAATATTGGAATCCCGTATGACCGCGCTACGTTCCTGTAAAAGTAGCACGAAATTTTCTTCAACTCAACGGACTTTCACCCGTTTTTATTATTTTTGAGATTTTAGGTTAAGGTTGAGACTGAGGTTAAGGTTGAGGTTAAGATTAAAGTTGAGATTTAGAGTGGAATGAAAAGGGCGATTGAAGTAAGTAACTTTTTTTTAAATTCTACTTTTCTCATTTGAAAATAATCAGCTTCGTCTTAACCTTAATCTTAACCTCAACCTTAATCTTAACCTCAACCTCGAACTAAACCTCCTAAACCTTAAACTCAACCTTAATATGTATCACATTTGTCCACTCAGCATCGTGCCCGTGCGAGCGTCCGCTTCTGACAGCAGCGAAATGGTATCGCAATTGCTTTTTGGCGAATTGGTAGAAGTGATAGAAACCAAAGGCAGGTTGTGGTCGCAAGTGCGTTGTGCGTGGGACAATCTCATCGGTTGGACACAAACCAATCAATTACAAGCGATTACACCTACAGAATTTTCAACCTTCAACGAACATTTTTCTTATAACCTCGAACTCTCGCAAGCTGTCATGGGTGCTGATTTTTTCCTGCCGATTACACTCGGTGCGCAATTACCTAATTTTGATGGAATGCGTTTTCAATTGGCAAATTCTACTTATACGTTCAGCGGACAAGCCGTGTTTCCCGACGATATTCTTCCGACAGCAGAAATTATTTTAAAAATTGCCCGCCGCTATCTGCATGCGCCGTTCCTTGCCGGTGGTCGCTCGCCCTTTGGCATTGACAGCAGCGGCTTCACACAAATGGTGTTCAAAATAGCGAGTATCAAATTACCTCGGGAAGCCGCGCAGCAAGTGTTTATAGGCGAATCCGTGGATTTTATGGAACAAGCAAAAGCAGGTGACTTGGCTTTTTTTGAAGATAGAATGGGTCGAATCGCGCACGTCGGCATTCTGCTTCCCAATTTACAAATTATCCATTCTTATGGCAAAGTGAGGATTGATACGATTGACCATTTTGGAATATATAATAATGACCAAGGGCGTTACACGCATCGGCTCCGCGTGGTAAAACGCATTCTGCCAACTTTGCAATCGCAAAATAAAAGTGCTACGCAACCTGCTGATGTGGTGGTGAATCAGATTGAGTTGTTTTGAATTTCTTTCTTTATTTATTCACCCCTAATCAATTGGTTTACAAAATCTTGTGCCACCGCTGTAATTTCTGTATTTTTGCATAAAAAATAAATAGTGGCAAAAAAACTGGTTCGATTTGATTGGGCGATGAAGCGCTTACTGCGCAACAAAGCTAATTTCGACATCTTGGAGGGTTTTCTATCCGAGTTGCTGCGAGAGGATTTTAAGATAAAACAAATCTTGGAAAGCGAAGGAAATAAGGAGCGCGAGGACGACAAGTTTAACCGGGTAGATATTTTGGTGGAGAATAGCAAGAGTGAATTAATTATTGTTGAAATTCAAAACACGAGAGAAGCAGACTATTTCCAGAGAATGTTGTACGGCACGGCAAAGGTTATTGTGGAGCATATCGCCGAAGGACAGCCTTATTCACAAGTCAAAAAGGTTTATTCCGTCAATATTGTTTACTTCGACTTAGGTCAGGGAAACGATTATATATATCATGGAACGACTAAATTTGTCGGCATTCATAGTAATGACGAATTAGAATTATCAGAAAAACAAAAAGAATTGTTCCGAAAACCATCTGTAACAGACTTATATCCCGAATATTATGTAATAAAGACCAATCGTTTTAATGAAGTTGCTAAAGACACGTTGGACGAATGGGTATTTTTTTTGAAAACCGCAGAAATAAAAGAAGAATTCACCGCGAAGGGATTGAAAGCAGCAAGCCAAAAATTGGATATTTTAAAATTAGCTCCTGCTGACCGCAAAGCCTATGAATATTACCTGGAGTTGCAGCGAAGCGATGCAAGTTTTGTAGAAACTATGCAACTCGAAGTAACCACTGCTGTAAAAGAAGCGGTAACCGAAGCGGTAAAAAGCCGTGAAGAAGAAATTGCCGAAACTGCTTTGCGAAAAGGCATGACTATAGAATTCGTTAACGAAATAACAGGACTTTCTATTACCGAAGTTCAAAAGATAGCGGACCGATTATAATATCATATATGGTTTAGGTAATTTACATGGCTTGTATAATATCATACTGCGTCAAAATATGTAAGGTACCCGCTTTATCTTTCGCTACCACTGCCGGAATTTTTCGCCCGATGTATTTACTTAATTGGCTCGATGATAAATCTTCACTCACGGTCGGAAATGGTTCACCCATTACATTTTCTAACAATTTTTCAGAATTATGTAATGGATTTTCTAATAAATAACTCAATACACTGCTTTCTGTAATAGAACCCACGATGTCGCCATTACTCATTACAGGCATTTGAGATATTTCGTGTTCTTTCATCAAGTTGAATGCCTGGCGCACCGTGTCCGTTTTTTGCACGGAAAGGAATTGCTTTTCGCGCTTTCGCGCAATGATGTCGCGCACTTTGAGTTCGGTGTCGAGAAAACCGCGCTCGCGCATCCAATCGTCGTTATAAATTTTACCCACATAACGGCTGCCGTGGTCGTGAATAATGACGACAACTATATCATCTTTTGTTAGTTTATCTTTTAATTGCAACAGTCCAGCCACCGCCGAACCTGCCGAATAACCAAGCAATAAACCTTCTTCCCGCGCGAGCCGACGCGCCATGAGTGCCCCGTCTTTATCACTTACTTTTTCAAACAAATCAATCACGTCAAAATCTACGTTTTTAGGTAAAATATCCTCGCCGATGCCTTCCGTGATGTAAGGATAAATTTCATTGGTATCAAAAATACCCGTTTCTTTATATTTTTTAAAAACAGAACCATACGTATCCACGCCCCACATCTGGACATTCGGATTTTGCTCTTTCAAATATTTTCCAACGCCAGAAACCGTTCCACCTGTGCCAACTCCAACTACGACGTGTGTCACTTTCCCATCCGTTTGCTCCCAAATTTCTGGTCCCGTAGATTCATAATGCGCTTGCCGATTCGACAAATTATCATACTGATTACACCAAAAAGAATTCGGAATTTCTTTGCTAAGTCGCTCTGCTATTGCATAATACGAACGCGGATCGGTCGGCTCTACGTTCGTAGGACACACAATCACTTCTGCTCCCATCGCTTTCAGAATATCCACTTTTTCTTTCGATTGTTTATCGGTCGTCGTAAAAATACAGCGGTAACCTTTCACACACGCCGCGAGCGCCAAGCCCATACCTGTGTTGCCGGAGGTACATTCGATAATAGTGCCGCCCGGCTGGATGTCGCCGCGTTTTTCGGCATCTTCCAGCATCTTCACCGCCATGCGGTCTTTGATAGAATGCCCCGGATTGAAGGTTTCGACTTTTATCAAAATCGTAGCCGGAATGCCTTCCGCGATACGATTCAACTTCACCAATGGCGTATTGCCAATCGTTTCGAGAATATTATTTTTGTAATTCATTTATTTTTAAGACTTTAGATTTTAGAGAATAGACTTTAGATACCCTCAACACTTGCTTTCTGAGTACGTAGCCGTTGAATAAAAATTCGGAACACAAAGCTCGCAGATTACACCCACAAAACGAAAAAATTCGCCGTATAAAGTCCGACATCTGGCATCTCCCTATCTAGCATCTATTTAATAATACTTCACCTTCACAAAAAACCTTGGGTCGCGTGCGCCGAGCGCTTTTGCCGCCATCGGAGAGAGAATCACGACCACTTCATTGCCATAAGCCGTGTCTGGTATTTTTCCGATTACTTTTACATAAATAACAGATTTATTCATTGGATTTGTGACGGCTATGATACTATTTCGCTTTGCGTTTCGGTGGAGCGCGTATAAGTCGCTGTCTTCCTTGCTATTTTTTTGCCAGTACGCTACGCCTTGGTGTTCCTGGATTTTGCGCTTGCCTTGCTCCCGTGCGTGTACCCTGCGCAGGGCATTATTTTTCCGCGACAACGGCGTGCCAATTTCTTTGTGATAATCTTCGGGAACACCGTCCGTACTCATCCAGCCGATATGCAGGCACTGCCCGACTTTGACGGTTTCTGATTTTAAGCGATTGCGCTGTACGATGGTGTCTATCGGCATTTTGAAAATCGTTTTCGCTACCTTGAACATCGTGTCTCCTTTCTTGACAACATAGAAAATGGGTACATGTTTCCAGAATTTGAATTGTTGCGGTTTGTATCGAATAATCGCTCGATTTGGAATGGGTACCATGATTTTTTCGCCGGGTGCTACTTTTTCTTCTTTCAAACCCGGATTATAAAAATATAATTCTTCGACGGATAAACCGTAGAATTTGGCAAGCGAGAAAAGCGTCTGTTTGCGCTCAATTTTGTGTGCAAAAAGTTTTTCGCCTGCCGCGTCAATGTTGAGAAATATAGTATCTTTCGAGATGAGGTAGCGCGTGCTGTCGCCAGTGGCGTGCATTTTCAAATAGCTGCAAAGCAGTAACAGGGTTACAACGTGTAATTTCCACATAGTTTTCTCAATCGTATTTGAATAAAAACGAAACTTTCGCCGTTTAGTGGCGTATAAAATTTAAAATTTTGATGCCAAATTATAAGATGCCAGACTAAAACGTGGACCGCTCAATCTTAATCTTAATATCAACCTTAACCTCAAACAAAAAACATAAAACTTTAAACAACTAAATAAATGAAAACACTTGGTATTATCCCTGCAAGATACGCTTCTACTCGCTTTCCAGGCAAGCCTTTGGCAACTATTGGTGGAAAAACGATGATACGAAGAGTTTATGAACAGGCAAAACTTTCGTCTTTGCTCGATGCTGTCATTATTGCAACGGACGACCAACGTATTTTTGATCACGCGCTGACGTTTCAAGCCAATGTAATCATGACCGACCCGAATCACCTCACCGGCACCGACCGTTGTGCAGAAGTCGCGCGGCAAATCGCTGACTATGAATTAGTTGTAAATATTCAAGGCGACGAGCCATTCATCGAGCCAGCTTCTATTGATCTTATTATAGAATTATTACAAAAAGAAGCACCGATTGCAACGTTAGCGAAACAGATTGACAAATTAGATGATTTATTAAATCCAAATGTAGTAAAAGTTACGCTGGATGAGCATCGCAAAGCCTTGAATTTTAGTCGTCAACCCATTCCAATTTTAGAAAATATTGCACAAAACCAGTGGTTGAAACAAGGCATTTTTTACAAGCATATTGGTTTGTATGGCTTTCGTCGGGAAACGCTGCTGGAAGTAACTGCTTTGCCACAAGGCGACCGCGAAAAAGCAGAATCACTCGAGCAATTGCGCTGGCTGGATAAGGGCTACCCGATTTTTGTGAATTTTACACAAGCGAAAACGATAAGTATTGATACGCCAGAGGATATTAGAAAAGTAGGCAGTTTGAGGTAGGCAGTTGGCAGATTCAATACAATTATTAAATGTATTGAATCCTTATTCTTTTGCTATCAGCTATCAGCAGTTCGAGATTTAGCAAATCTTGAAGATTTACAAAATCCTATTAAATTCCGTATGCAAAAATTCTTTTTAGATGTTTCATTGGTAACCAATTGAAATTTTTCATTTTTGCCGTATCTTGGAACGGGAAGCAGTGCTCCGTCCAGCGAATTTTCGCAAGAACTCGATAAATCGTTTATAACATGGTGGCAGAGAAAAAGAAACTAACGAAAAGACAAGCCGAAAGTGGCTATAGTAAAGAAATGTACTTGAACTGGTACGAACTGATGTTGCGCGTTCGCAGATTTGAGGAACGGGCACTCGTGGCGTATGGACAGCAGAAAATACGCGGTTTTTGCCACGTTTATATCGGGCAGGAAGCCGTTGTAGCTGGAATAGAAGCAGCCTTGCAGCCTGGAGATTGCATCGTGACTGCTTATCGCCAGCATGGAACAGCAATTGGGCGCGGCATTTCTACGAAAGAAGCGATGGCAGAATTGTACGGAAAGTCAACGGGTATTGTGAAGGGTAAAGGCGGTTCCATGCACTTTTTTTCGAATGAGAAACGCTATTTTGGTGGAAATGGCATTGTAGGCGCACAGATTCCAATCGGCACGGGTGTTGCATTTGCAGAGAAATATAAAGGTACAAGTAATTTGTGCGTCACGATGTTCGGCGACGGTGCAGCGCGACAAGGCTCGTTGTATGAATCTTTCAACATGGCAATGACTTGGAAACTGCCGGTGCTGTACATTGTAGAAAATAATGGTTACGCGATGGGTACGTCGGTGGTGCGCACGAGTAATGTGCATGAGTTGTATAAAATCGGTTCCGCATTTGATATGCCAAGTGAAGCCGTAGATGGCATGCGCCCAGAATCGGTGTACGAAGCAATCAAAAAAGCCGCCGAACACATTCGCGCAGGCAATGGTCCTTATTTTTTAGAAATCAAAACGTATCGTTATAAAGGTCACTCCGTCTCTGACCCAGCGAAATATCGCACCAAAGAAGAAGTAGAGGAATACAAAGAGAAAGACCCAGTGAAAATGACGGAAACCCGCATTTTAGAAAACGGCATTGCAACGGAAGCGGAATTGCAGGTAATTAAAGACAAAATTAAAGAAGAGATACAAGCGGCAACGCGCTTTGCAGAAGAATCGCCCTTTCCAGAAGCCTCTGAATTGTACGTGGATAATTATACGCAAAAAGATTATCCGTTTATACGAGATTGAGGTTGAGGTTAAGGTCAAGATTGAGGTTGAGGTTAAGATTGAGGATTTAAGATGTCAGCCGAATTTGGAATCGGCTGACATCTTTCATTTTATATTAATTTTTAGCAGTAGTCTGACCATTATCAATGTTGATTTGTACCGTGAGTTCGTAGGCATTTACTTTTACCTCGTACGGTTTGCTCATGCCGCCGCCTGGCAGTTTTTGCGGCTTAGTCCAGTAGGATTTGGTCACGAACAACTTCTGTGTGCCATTTCCAAAATTGTTACTTTTTCTATACACGTTGAAGCGCGTGTCTTTTTTAGCACTCGTCAGTGGCAGTTGCTCGATGTTAGCAATTAACACAAGCATTTCGTCATCTTTAGGTTTTCCAAAAGAGAAAGATTGCACATTGATAGCTCGCTCTTCGCCTTCGCGTATGGTATTAATTTGGACAAAACGGGAGGTTTGATTGGCATAAAATTCGAGTTGAATATCTTCTACTTCTTGGTACAGCGGCTGCGTTTGTCCGATAGCACGGGCGGTCAATCGCTTGATTTTCAAAAGTGAAACGGTCGCCGTATTAAACGCAGTAGTGCCAGTGCCCATCGGTCGAGTGCTGGGCTTTTTGAGGGCAAATAGGATAGCACCGTCTTTGTATTTTTGTGGCTCGGTACCGCCATTTACGCTCAAACAATTGCAAGGTAAGGGCACATCGGTGGAAGTGTTCATCGCGCCAGGCAGCGTGCTTCGTATTTTACTACTTACATAATTGAGTAGGGTATTGCCGATGAAGAAATTCAGGGCTTGCTCGCCAAACGAAGCATCGTCGAGATAAGGTTGTTGAATATCCGCCGATATATTCAATTTTCCGTTATTTGTAAACCAATCTTTACAAGCTACAAACACATCAATACTTTGATTAATTTCTCGGCTGAAATAAGGAATACCGTGGTAAGAAATATCCGTTATTTTATAGGTCACCATGAAAGCAGTGCGCACCACATTTTGATTCGGCTTGTCGGGCAGCGTCGTGACACTCATGCCAGGTTTAAACACTTTGACACTAAAGCTCAATTTGGCGTTGACGCCTGTACTTGGTTTGTCGCGTTGAATCTTTGCATTGGCAGAATCTACGGTCGTTTTGATGGAATTTTCTACAAAATTAATGTAGATGAACGTTGGAAATTCCGTAATCGGAGCGACAGGTGGTGGCGGACCTTGTGCCGGTGGCTGCGCCAATATACTGATTGTCAACAAGTTGAACAATAGTAGCATCAAATAGAACTGCTTTTTCGTGTTTGCTTTCATATTAAAGAAAATTTAATTTATAAAATAGGATTCTGTGTTTGAAATATAGAAATGGTAGTTACTGGAAGAAGTAGAATTAAAGAAGTGCTATCGTCAGAAGGTAATATACGGGGGAAACGACCCTTATGTTTGAATTATTGTATAAGAATGATTTTCAATTAGAAACCTATGTAAATTCCATTTTCTGCACGTATTTTTTCAACATATAGATACATAGGTCCCATAAGTTTTTAATTTTGAAGTGGCTGTTGCCAAATACCTTGAGCTATTTTTTGACTTGGATAAGTGTGCCACATTTTAGAAATTTGCCGCACTATCATTGCAATCACTACCATGCGTAACATATATTATATTTTCGTTATTTTTAGTAGTTTTTTAACTGTCTCTTGCGCGCCCAAGTTACAAGTTTGGTATTTAAAAGCGGAAGATATTCAACGACAACCCATTGCCATAGAAAAAAATAAGTCCACTTATGCTACTCAAAGTAATTGTTTTGATGTACTCACCTATACGCCTGATACTGCGCATCTTAGCCACACGCCCATGAAGTATGTGCGCGTGAATTTTCATTGGATGAATACCCGTGACAGTTCCCGCAATTATAATGGACAGGAAGCGATTAATTTTACGCGCGATTTGCTGGTAGCTATTAATAAAGATTTAGAAACCAACCAACGAATGTGGCTGCCACGCGGTAACGAAACGCAAGTTTTGCCTACGCGCTATCGCTTTGTGCTCGCGCCTGTTGCAAATATTGCAAATGACAAAGGTATTTATTTTCATTATGATGAGGAGCTTTCGCCTTATGTGCATAAAGGTAAAAATGCGAATTTGCACAAACGGGAGCCTATCAACAAATACGGCATTCAATTGGATTCTGTATTAAATATTTTTATCATGCCGCATCATCCTGACAGTGTAAAATCAAAGACGTATGGCGCGTATGGTGTAGGCGTTTCGTTGGGGGATGTGGTAAAAGCTGCCGGAATGTTTGAAAATAAAGGCGCAGCGGGTAATTACAGAGGCATTTTTAATCATGAAATTGGACATATTTTTGGATTGTATCATGCTTGGTATGGAGATGATTGTGCGGACACACCTGACCATCTCAATAACTGTTGGACATGGACACCTGAGCCGCCTTGCGATACGACTGCTTCTAATAATTTGATGGATTATAATGCCTATCAAAACGCTTGGTCACCTTGTCAGATTGGAAAAATTCATTATGCAATGGCACAGGAAGGTACACTGGCAAGGCGTTTTTTGCAACCCAACTGGTGTCAACTCCATGAAGACCGAAATATTATTATTCGGGATAGTGTGGAATGGCGCGGCGCGAAAGACTTGGAAGGAAATTTGACAATTGTAACAGGTGGCGTTTTAAAAATAAGTTGCCGTGTTTCGCTCCCCGCAAATGCCAAAATTACGCTAGAACCCGGAGCTACGCTTATTCTTGATAATTGCAGGCTTCATAACGCTTGCGGCGACCGCTGGCAAGGTATTGAAATACAGGAGTTTGCGAAACAAAAAGGGAAAGTAATTTTTATCGGCGAACCGAAATTGGAGAACGTGATGAATATAATAGCAGCCGAAGATGTCACCTCGCACATGAAGTAAGTAAGTAGGCAGTAGGCAGTCTCTCTATAATTTGACAATCCAATAATTTGAATTAAAATTATTTTACAATTTTATATTGCTTGATTCCTAACAACTTTGACTTACATTCAAACAAACTAAATGAAAAGATAAATTCTAATATATTAAAAATCCATCCGTTAATTAACAAGCGACTGCCTACCGCCAACTGCTTACTTATATTTTCTGAAACTTTCGCGTCAACACTTCTCCATCTTTTTGCACCTGCAAAAAATATAAGCCGACCGCCAATTCTTTAGTAGAAATCTCTTTATTATAACCCGTTGACACTCCCTCACGCCACTCGCGTAACAAGCGACCTGTTACATCCAACAATCGAAACTGATACGTATCCGGCACAAATGCGTCCATCGAAATACGAATAAAGTCGCCTGCCGGATTGGGTGCTAACAGTAATTTTCCTATCTGCAATTGTTCTTCTGTACTCGTCGTGCCGCCTACGACCCGATAAATTTTTCCGGTACCAAGTCCTGCCACGTATAATTCTCCATTGCGGTCTTCGCCGAAAGCGACGACATCAAAATCAGCACTGTTCAATAAATTGGTATTTATCCAACCGCCCTGACCATCAGGTCGCAGCGACCAAAACCGCCCGGAACAATAATCCGCATAAATATAATGCCCTTGCAAATTCGGATAGCGCGTACCGCGATACACATAGCCGCCTGTGACGGAACAGCCTGTACTCGTGCCATTACTCGAATAATCAATCACCGGAAAAATATAATTACTTTTTGCACTACAACCATTGGTATTAAAATTTGCATCACCTTCGTAGCAGCGCCAGCCATAGTTCTCGCCGCCCTTGCTATTTGCAGGTTGTCGACTTATTTCTTCCCAATTGCCTTGCCCAACATCTCCAATCCACATATCGCCCGTCTGCCGATCAAAACTAAAACGCCAGGGATTACGCAAACCAAATGCCCAAATTTCGTCCCGCGTCGCGGTTTCATTTACATACGGATTATCAGCAGGAATATAAGGACTTGTTTTATTTACATCCAACCGCAACATTTTACCCAGCAAAGACTGCGGATTTTGCGAGCGATTTTCAGGGTCACCACCAGAGCCGCCGTCGCCCATGCCGATGTAGAGATAACCATCGGGACCAAAATTCAAGTCACCACCATTATGATTATCATACGGCTGGTCAATGGATAATAAAACTAATTCGCTGGCAGGGTCCGCAATATTTGGATTATTGGCGCTCACGCGAAAACGAGCGATATGGGTATTGCCGGCATCATTGGTATAATTAACATAAAAATACCCGTTTTGCGCATAATTTGGATGAAATGCCAAACCTAATAAGCCCTGTTCCCCCCGACTGGGTCCTACTTTCAAGTCAATATTTAGAAAAGCTGTGTCGCGCAGTTGTCCATTTTCATTCACAATGCGAATGATACCTTTTTTTTCAACCACAAAGAGTCGCGCATCGCCTGCATTCGTGATGCCCACTGGTTCTGAAAGTCCACTGGCAAAGTCTTCTAATTTGAATTCAATTTGTGCAGAAATCGAGCATTTTAAAGATAAAAACAAGAAAAGTAACAAGAAGCGTGTCATAACAAATCGGTTTTGATTTTAAAAAAGTGTGTTTACTTTCAAAAGCTCCGTGTCAGAAGCAATCTTCTAAATATAAGAAAAAAATACTGTTTTTGTTGGCAACGAAAACTACAATTGTCAAAAAGCTGCCAAATCCCTTGAACTTCTTACTTTTGCAAATCATTTTGAAAAGACCATAGATTGTAGATTTTAGACCATAGATTTTATAAACGTTTTTATATCTAAAATCTACGCTCTAAAGTCTAAGGTCTAAAGTCTGCCATTTAAATAAAACACTATGAAAAATATCGTATTTACCTTCACTTTATGCTGGGCTGTAATGTTCACCTTACAAGCTCAAGTTATTCGAAAGTCGAATGTGTTTGTATTTGATTTGAAACAGCTTAACGATACTATTCTACAATTTTCCAAGCCGCGCTATCTCACAGATTTCAACGCGAATGGTTACAATAATCATCCCTCTTTTTTCAGCAAAAATGAGTTGTGTGTGTCTGTACAAATGCCCGGTGAGCGCCAGCCGGATTTGTATGTATTCGATTTAGAAAAAAAGACCAAACTGCGTATCACGCAAACGCCCGAAGGCGAATTTTCCTCTTCTTTGATGGGCGATGGCTTCCGTTTTTCAGCAATCCGGCAGGAATATACGGCAACGGATACCTTGATTCGCTTGTGGGAATTTCCTTTAGACCGGCTCAATAATGGCAGACCCGTTTTTAAATATCAGAAAAATATGGGCTATTTCTATTGGATTAACAGCCAAACCGTAGCCGCTTTTTTGAATAATACCCCGCCAGATTTAGCCATCGGAGACGTTCGAAACGATGAATTCTCGGTCTTTGCCAGTAATGTAGGACGTTGTTTTCGGCTTCTGCCAAGTGGTAATTTAGTGTATGTAAAGAAAAGTCAATATGATGATTGGCAATTGGTACAAAAAAAGGTGACGGGCGCTAATTGGGAAGAATCGCCTGTGACCACTATCGCTACGACTGTGCCAGGTGCGGAGGATTTTGCGGTGCTGCCGGACGGTTCTATTCTAATGGCGAAAGGCAGTCGGATATTTCATTTCTCCCCCAAAAGTAAAAATGTGAAATGGCGGGAAGTGGCAAATTTACAATTCTATGATATTACGAATATTACTCGTTTAGCGATTAGTCCGGATTTGAAACTAGCACTTGTAGCGGATTGAGGCGGAGAAAGCGAGGAAAAAGCGTCCTACGGTTCAGAACCGTAGGACGCTTTCTCCTCGTACTCCATCATTTATAAAATATCCATGCCACGATTTCCTCCCGTTTGCTGCGGCTGATGGGGATTTTGTTTTTGCCAATTTCCAACAGATTGCCTTCCAGCGATTGTACTTTATTTTTAGCAATGATGTAAGATTTATGAACGCGTATAAAATTGTCTGACGGCAGCAATTCTTCCAAGTTTTTCAGGCTTTCCAGCGTCACGAAGCGCGCGTCACGACATACGATGCGTACGTATTCTTTCAGTCCTTCAATAAATAAAATATCATCAAAGTGAATTTTTATTACTTTTCCGTCGGCTTTGATGGAAAAAAAATCGCGGCTTTGTTCGGGTGTTATAATCGTTTGGCTTGCACGAAGTTGTAATTGTTCTTTCGCTTTATTTACCGATTGCAAAAAACGTTCAAATGAAAAAGGTTTGAGTAAATAATCAATCGCATTCAACTCAAATGCTTCAATAGCGTAAGTACTGTAAGCAGTTGTAAAAATAGTCAAAGGCGGATGTGGCAAGGTTTTCAGCAAGTTGGTTCCACTCAAAGTCGGCATTTGAATATCCAAAAACAACAAGTCAACAGGTGACTGCTGCAAAATATTCAGCGCTTTCATCGGAGATTTTATTTTATCCACAATTTCTAAATCCGGCACTTTACTCGTGAATTCTTCTAATAGATTGAGTGCCAAGTATTCATCGTCAACGAGGAGCGTTTTTATCATATTTTTTTAAAGACTTTAGACAATAGATATTAGACTTTTATAAAATTTCCAATTTCAAATCTACTTCAAATCTATTTTTCTCTCCAATTACCGCTAATTGATATTTTTCTTTATATTTCAATTCCAGCCGTTTATGAATATTTTTTAAGCCGACACCGCCAACTTTATCTTTTTGTAAATCCGCATCATTTTTAGAATTTATCGTTTGAAAATGAAGCATTTTATCTTTTATCTGTAAATGAATTTTTACAAAAGCCTGTTCATTCGTATCAAAATCGCAGTGTTTAAAACAGTTTTCCACAATGGGAATTAAAATCATCGGTTCTATTTGAATACCTTTTGTCTCGCCGGTTACTTGAAATTGAATATTTAGCGGTTGCTCACTGCGCATTTGAAATAGTTCTATAAATTGCTGAATGTGTTTTACTTCATGTTGTAATTCCACTTGTTCCGCTTTGCCGTCATAAATAACATAACGTAACAAATTGGACAATTTAAGCACCATTTCCGCTGTTTTATCGGATTTAGTTACAGCCAAAGCATAAATATTATTCAACGTATTAAATAAAAAATGAGGATTGATTTGAGCGCGTAAAAATTGCAATTGGGCTTCTTTTTGTTCGTTGATGATGGCGAGATTGCGCTGTTCATTGTGGTAGCGATTGTATAAAGTTTGATAGAAAATACTGAGTATCAATACGCTTAGATTTGTCAGAGCAGCGCCAATTGCCCAGCCGTTCCACGTATCTACCGCAAGGATTTCTCTTTGCATTTCTGGAAATTGCGTATTAATTTTGGTACGCAAATAAGTAAATAACAAAAAAAGCAGTGTAATGAATAGCCCGTACAACGCATATCGCTTCTGCTCCAAGTATTGATTGACAAAAGTAAGATTGATATAAAAAATAAGCGCCATCGGCACTACGTTGGCAAGACTTCGCAATAAACTGACTTCAAACGGTAAAAATCGAGTGAAAATGAGCGCGTGCACCAGCACAAACAGCACCCAGATACCGATGTGTAACCAATTTTCCAGTCGCCGATTGATTGTATTTTCCTGCGTCGTCATGCGTTACCGATTTAGTGGGCACGTATTTCAAAAGTAGACAATTTTACTGCTTACTTATTCATCCTTTCAACGAATGGTTAATTTCTATCTACGATTGGTAAATAATTGCTTATTATCAAAATAATATCTTTCTCAACAAGTCTCATCTTAACCGACAAAGTCAACATTGCACAATATTCCAAATATCCTAACATTCCGTCCATTCATTGAAATCTCCTTTCCATTGGTTGAAATGATTTTATTAATCGCCGTTTTTCGGCTTCTTTTGTAGTATTAAAATTATTCTTTAAAATATTATATCATGTATTTTTTAATAGAAAAATTCGGACTGATGAATGGCTGGCTCTTGGGGGCACTCGTTGTGTTCCTGCGCTATGCGATGATGGCGGGCTTGGCATTTTTACTTTTTTATATTTTATTTAAAAAGCCTTTAGCCAATTTCAAAATTCAATCAAAGTTTCCAAAAGCAGCGCGTATTTGGCATGAATTAGAGCATTCCGCGTACACAGCATTCATATTCGCGCTCATAGGTGTGGGGATTCATTTTTTACGCGAGGCGGGTTTTACACAAATTTACAGTGACATTCATGAATTTGGATGGATTTATTTAGTAGGCTCGTTCTTTTTTCTCACGTTTTTACACGATACCTATTTTTATTGGACACACCGATTAATGCACCACCCAAAAGTATTTTCATTATTACACAAAGTGCATCATGTTTCTAATAATCCGACCCCTTTTGCATCGCTTTCTTTTCATCCACTGGAAGCCATTGTAGAGATTGGAATCGTGCCAGTAGCCGTGTTGTTTGTGCCGTTTCATCCGTTGGTGTTATTTTTATTTGCCACTTGGTCTATGTTTTTTAATGTAATGGGACATTTGGGATATGAATTATTTCCAAAAGGATTTTTACAGCATCCGATTTTAAAATGGATTAATACGTCCACGCATCACAATATGCACCACTCCCGCTCTAATTGTAATTACGGTTTATATTATAATTTTTGGGACACTGTAATGGGTACGAACGCACCGGATTATCAAGAGAAATTTAATCAATTGAAAAGCAGTCATTAAAATATAAATATCATGAAATTCATCACCAGCATTTTCTTATTTCTAATACCATTCACATTTGCGACAGCGCAGACAATGGACAATCCGGGTACGCCCGAAGAACGTGCCGAAAAAATGACCGCCAAAATGCAGGAGGAACTGTCGCTTACCAACGAGCAATTGCCAAAAGTAAAAGCGTTGAATTTGAAATACGCCAAAATTATGCAAACGGAAGTGATAGATAAAAATTTGGGTAAATGGGGAATGTATAATAAAGGCACGAAAATAAATAAGAAAAAAGAAGTGGAACTTAAACCCTTGTTAACCAGTGCACAATGGAAGAAATACGAGCAAATGAAAACAGAAGCCACGAGTAAAATGTGGGGTCAGCTTTTTTAATATTGAAAACAATCTACATTTTTTTTGCAGCCTTCTGCGTCAAGTGGAGGGCTTTTTTGTTTTAGTTAAAAATCGTATCTTTAGAGCAACCAAAAAACAGAAATCAATGAATGTAATGAACATCACGGAAACCTATCGCATCACGGACTTGCTGCGCCGTGCTTTTGATGGAACCAACGCTTGGCACGGGCCTTCAATTATCGAAACTATTTCTGGTTTAAAATTGGAAGAAACTATCAATCAAGTAGCTGACAGTCATAATGTTGCAGAATTGATAGAACACATGATTGCATGGCGTACTTTTGCTATTAAAAAATTGCAAGGAGAAGAAGCCTATGATGTATTAGAAGAAATAAACTTCGCAAAAGTCACCGCGATGACGCAGGAAATGTGGCAGGACATGATGCAACGCCTCTATCAAACGCAAGACGATTTCTTACGCATCTTGTCGCAAACGCAGGACGAAAAACTGGCAGAGACGGTGAGTGGACGGGATTATAATTTTTACACTTTATTACATGGCATTATTCAACATGATTTGTATCATTTAGGTCAGATTGTAATGTTGCGGAAATTGTAAGTTCTCCCGCAAAGCTGATAGTATGACGTTACATCAACTAACTTTATCTAACTTGTATTTCATTGGAATTCTTTGATTTGTTTCATTTCGCCTTGGTTTTTGTCACTTTTTTGTCCCGACCTGTGTCGGGACAAAAAAAAAGTAACCAAATGGAACATCCCGTACCGAAGGTCGGGGAAACGCTAGGTTAATCAATCCCCTCCAGGTGATTAACCGGCAGCCGCCACTCCGTATTTCAGGATTGAATATAATCATTTGAAATCAAAGTTTACAAATTAGTTAAAACAACTTTGACGCGTATGCGATGTGTATTGGAATGAAAATTACAGTTTAATTTTGCTTGATTACTGAAAGAGTATAATGATTAATTGCCAAGCGTAGAGTAGCCTTTCCAAATGATTTCTACGTCTTTGGATACTTCATATTCTTTGGCATATAAAAAATTTAATCTTTGTATAGTCGCTTCATTCAAATGTTTAAGCGTTAAAGCGTCTAATGGCGATAGCACCCCTGACTTGAGCCTGGGCAATGAAAAATCGTGGGCAGTGAGGGTGTAACCTACCCAGCTTTTGCGATTTGTTATTACATTTATTATATTTTGGAATAAGCCTTTTATTTTTTTGATTAAAAATAGTTGAATTGGAAAAGTAAGGAACAGAAAAATTGCAAATAGCAGGTCAAAAGTACGCTTGCTGCGTCGTAGGCGCGGGTCGGCTATTTGAAATCGGATATCAATCGTGTACAATTCTCCGGTCGTATTTTTAGAGCTACTGCCGATGATACTTAGGCTTTCTTCGGGTAAAATTTTATAATCTACACTCACGCCCAAACGAGTCATCCATTGGATAATGTGTTGAGCAGCAATGTCTTTGGAGCAAAAAATAATTTCCTTGATATTATAAATCTGAACGACTTCGCCTAATTGTTCTAAACTATTCAGATAGATTTTTTGGTCTTCGGACGCTGATGGCGATACCACGCCGATGAGATTTTTTTGCACTTGCGCCTGTTGCAAAAGCCGTTCTACGCGCTCGCTTTCGGACTTGGAGCCAACAATGATGAGATTTTTAGCCCGTTTATAGCCGACCTCAAAATTGCCGTATTGCCGAAATTGAATTGCCATGCGAATCGCTATCGTACCCGCCACCGCCCATACCGTACCCATCATAATGAGCGCCCGCGAAGAGCGATATTGCACATCCAAAAAACCATATACTGCGGCTATTAAAATCGTACCAACTAATAAACCGCGTATCAATCGGCGCAAACCACCAGCTTCATCATACCCACCACTAAAATAAACCGTTGTAATCCAGATAAAAATGTAAAGTGGATAATTTACATATAAAATTGCATCATCAAAGTGATTCGGGTCTTTGTAATAATAGCGTTCCCAGAAAATTTTTAATCCAAATAAACCGATGTAAATAAATATTACATCTAATAATGGAAGCCAAAGTCTTTTAAATAAATTGGTAAGCAGCGTCAAAAATGCTCGAATATAAATAGCCGATTCTAACATTCTTACAAAAAGCCGCGCCTCTCGCCCTTGAAAATGCTTTTTCGCAAAAATAATCATGGCTTGATAAAATACGCGAACATAATTTAAACTTCCCTTTTTAGTACTTTCGCCTTTGTAATGTATAATAGTGGTCTCCGGAAAGTAATAATTCTTATACCCTGCTTTTATAATCCGATAGGAAAGGTCAATATCCTCTCCATACATAAAAAATGCTTCATCCAGCAAGCCAATTTCATCCAACACCGACCGACGCAATAGCATAAACGCTCCTGCTAACACTTCTACTTCATGGATTTCATTTTCCGCTAAATAACCTAAGTGATATCCATTAAATAATTTCGACTTTGAAAAAAGCATGGACAAACCAAACGTCTTACAAAAAGCTGCCCACGGCGACGGAAATCCTCGTTTTGATTCTGGCAAAAACTTCCCCGACCCATCAATCATGCGAACGCCCAGCCCGCCTGCCTCCGGGTGTGCCTCCATAAACGCGACGCACTTTTCAAATGTATCTTCCTCCACTACTGTATCAGGATTCAACAGCAGCACGTACTCCCCCACCGATGCCCGAATCGCTTGATTGTTTGCTTTGGAAAATCCGACATTTTCTTTATTGGCAATTAATTTGACTTCGGGAAACTTCTCTTGTATCATCTGCACGGAGTCATCCACCGAGTTGTTGTCCACTACCCAAACCTCCACTACCAACATCTGCGAAGCCTTGCGAACGGACAGTAACGCCTGTTCTAAGAAATATTTTACATTATAATTGACGATGATGATGGAGAGTTTCATTAGGTAGGATAGCGGTTACTTTGCTTTTGTTTTTCCCAAAACCAAATGGCAATTTGACAAAAAGGTCTGAATTGCCTCTTACGATCTCTTTCTGTCCAAAAGTCAATCTCTGCTTGAATCAGCTCTTTTGTCCATTGCTTTTTAGGGTATTTATCAATCATTGCCGTAAGTGCCAGGTCAATTACTTTTTTTCTGGCATTTACCAAGTTGCGGTCATTTAAATTTAATAAATTAATATCATGCACTACATTCACATTATTTACTGCCGCTTTAATTCGACCATCTTCGGTGTAAGTTAGCCGTCTCTCACAATCTCTATTTAAAGGATCTAAAATTTTTAAACAATTGTCTTTCTGGCTTTTATCGCAATGCTCTCTGTCTCCAAAATCGCCATTACAAACGCCAAGCATAGTTCGATAAATCAAACTTTTATTTATATCTACCTTTTGAGGAGTGTAATGTCCAACTTCTATGCAGGTTTTTTTGATAGCTTCGTTCCATTTCAAACTGATTCTACGCATACAATACGCGCAAATATTGCCTTGTTCTTCCAATAAAGCTTTTTTTAATAATTGTCCTGTATCACCGAAGCCTTTATACGTAGCGTTAGGCGTTGTATTTCTGTAATCCCGAAGTGGAGCAGGCTCATTGCCTTTTTCAATATATTTCATGGGAAGTTAATCTGCAATTAAACTAAGATGGACTTCCGCTCTCTGAATTTCCGAATCTCCATTGCCAAAGGCTTCCCGGAGTTCATCCAGCACTTTTTCGGCATTTTCTATCTCCTCTTTTTCAAGCAAATCGTAAAATTTTTCTAATTTTTCCTTTGCCCAATTCGGTCTTTCTTCCTCTTGAAAAACATCATGTAACAATGAATTAGTATCTCGCCCCAATGTAAATGGTGATTCTATCAATTTAAAATTTTTCAACACAAACACACTCTCCCGCTCTACACTACTTATCACTTGCGGCGAATGCGTGGTGAGAATAAATTGAATATTGGGAAAGGTTTTAGTTAATAAGGGCACGATCTTGCGCTGCCAGCCGGGATGTAAGTGGAGTTCAATTTCGTCAATGAGGACAACACCTTCCCCTTGCAACGGATCTTCCAAACTCGGATTCGCAATGCTCAAACGCCGTGCCATATCGCCGACCATTGCGAACATTAAGCGTTCGCCATGCGAAAGATTGGAAATGGACAATTTTTCGCCGTTTTTTTCAACAATGAGTTCTTCTTGGGGTTGGCGTTGAACGCGGGGATTGGAGAAATTTGGTAGAAAAATACTGATTGCTTTGCGGACAGCTTCTAATTCTTTACTTCTATATTTTGAATTATCCGTAAATCTAATTTGCTCATTTTCAAAATCTTCCAAGCTTCGAAACCAAGAAAAGAAATTATCAAAACTTATATTATTATCAAGAAGGTCAATTAAAGAATCAGTCGTTTTTAATTTAGATAAATCAATCGTTTTCAAATTAGGGAAATTAGGAACAGCTCTATCTGTCGGGTAATAAAGTACTGTATCAAGAGAAATAACTTGATTTTCTCCTTGTAATAATTCAAATGAATATTCTGAACCTATCGTTGAATCATTTAATATTTTTAATCTAATTTTAAATAAATTTTTATTTGCCTTTATGAGCAATGCGTTTTCTGAAACTATTTTTCCTCTTTTTACATCTATAATATGATGCCCATATTGTTTAAAATTACTAACATCGTAGCTAGATTCATATAAATTGCATATAGAAATTGATAGAAGTTTGACAAGCCCCTCCAACACACTCGTCTTCCCCGCCCCATTCACCCCTACAAACACCGCCACATTCGATTCCTCCGGGAAATTGACAATCAACTCCTCGAATCCCCGAAAGTTTTTTAATTCTAATCGCTTGATTCTCATGTCGCCGCTGCTTTGGTACAAATGCTAAGATATGCCTTTTTTGGAGAAATTAGAAAACTCTAAACTTCCTCCAATCTTCCCATCCTCCTATCCTCCATTTGACAACTTCCGCTCCATCAACCTTAACAACCCCGCCGTTTTCGGACTCACCAGAATCTCCACGCGCCGATTTTGCAGTCTACCATCCGTCGTTTCATTGGAAGCGCGAGGGGAAAATTCACTGCGACCCGTCGCCAATACTTGATTCGCGCTGATATCAAAACCTTTTGTAATGGCGCGTGCCACAGCAACCGCTTGGTCAGAACTCAACGCCCAATTATCTGCAAATGCTTTATTTTTCGGCTTGGCATTGTCGGTATGTCCTTCCACCCGAATATCTATATTTGGATTACCCGCCAGCACAGGCGCGAGGCGCTGCAAAACGGCGATGCCATTTTTACTCAATTGCGCCGTCCCTGCCGTAAACAGGCGGTCTACTGGTAGCACCACAATCGCTTGCTCCTCTTTATATTCCGTTTTGATACCATCCAACTTATAAAATTGCATGACGGTGTCTACTCGTGCATACAAGCCTTTCAACGCATCATTTCGGTCGTTTACAGCCTTTTGCAAATCATTGATAATCTGTTCCTTCTGCGTCAAAGAAGTCGTTTTTTCCTGCAAATTTTTGTTCAACTGCTGAATCTGTGAAGACGAGGAATTATTCAGCGTAGCCACCTGCTCTTTCAAGGATTGATTTTCTTTTACCAACTGACTATTGACGTAATCCAGACTACCGCCCTGCCGACTTACATCTGTCAACTGCGTCGTGAGATTCGTCACCTGTGTTTTGGCATCGCCGAGTTCCGTGCGCAAGGTCGTTTCCCGCTGCTCGGCTGCCCGTCGCGCATCGTATTCTGTCACAAATTTCTTTTTCGCTACGCAGGAACTTAATAAAAAAGCGATTATTATAAAATGTATAAAATATTTCATTTGGAACTTTAATTTAAAACGTGTCAGATTTTCAAAAACCTGACACGTATCAATACCACAATATCTTAATATCATAACCACGTCAATTCAACCGAAAGCTCGACGACCCCAATATTCCAAAATCCGCATACACTGTCGCCACATACGTACCTGCTTTCAATTTTTCTTCTACATTATAGCTGAACGATAACCGCTGCGAAGCCGCCAGATTCACTTGTTTAGTTTGTTGTGCCACCACTTCCAGATTCGTACCGCTCGGTGTAGGAATGCTGGCTTTCGTATTCGTACCACCGGTGGCTAACAGCGCGCCGTTCACATCTGTCAACGCCAGATACAGCGTGTGTTCACCTTGAAATTCCTCCGGCAAATCCACCAAATCAAACGTGATGCTGACCTCTCGCGTCCGCCGCGCACTGGTCGTCAGTTTATTGGAACGCCGCTCCACTTCCACCCGAAATGCCGATGCCTTCACACCTGCACGCGTGAGCTTTGCAACTTGGTTTTGCAGCGTACTGTTGAATTTTTGCATATCCGCCACCTGCCCACTCAATTGTCCTTTTTCTGTTACAAGTTGCGTGTTTTCCCCCGTCAAACGTTCGTTATCCGCCCGTAGTTCTGTGTTTTCCTGCGTCAATTTTCCCAATGCACCCTCCATCTCACCTCGTATTTGTTGCAATTGATTCACCTGTTTGCGCAAGCCCTCCGCCGTATTGGTAGACTGCGTCCGAATCTGCCGAATTTGCGCTTCTTTTTCTGCCACCATTTTTTGCATATCCGTCATCGAACCCTGCAAGTCATCATTTTCCGCCAAGGCATTTGCAAAAGCACTACTGAGGCTATCCACCTCGTTTTCTAGATTGGTGCGCGTCACCAGCAGCGAATCCCGCTCGGTAGAAGTACTCGACAAGTCCGTTTTCACCTGATAGCGATTCACCGCCAGATAGATGATACCACCCAGCGCCAGCAAAAACAAAATGGTCATTACGGTCGAATACGTCCGCAAGCGCTGCTCTTTTTCTGTGCTCGTGGGTCTTTCATTGTTGTATTCCATAGTTTTGTTTTTTGATTATAACAAGTATCAATCGCAAATTATTTCAGCAAAAATAGACAATCTATTCCAATTGTTAAAATTTGGGCGTATCCCCACCGCTCCATTGCCCCCTAACCCCCCAAGGGGGAACCGCCTCCCGCGTGGGGTCGGGCTATCCGCTCTCACCTTCCTACGGTCGGTACTGCTGCTATCCCTTACGCGACTCCACGTTTTCAATAGAGGCATCTACCAACTTTAACGAACGCAATCTTTTGAAGTTTCAAAAAACACAAAAAGTCTTTCCAAAATACTTGCAAAATCCAATAGCGTTCTCCATTTTACGTCCAATATCTGGCATCCAATATCCTAATATCAAAAAACCATGTCACAAAAAACCCTCCTCTCCCCAAACGGTCCCGTCTTTTCCCGCATTGTACTCGGCGTTATGAAATGGGGCGCATGGGGCAAACAACTCGACACCCAAGCCATGCTTCGTCTTTTAGAAGAAAGTTTAGAATTAGGGATCACAACTTTCGACCACGCTGATATTTATGGGTCTTACACCACAGAAGCGGAATTTGGAGAAGCCTTGAAAAAACGACCTTCCTTGCGGCAAGAGATGCAACTCGTGACCAAATGCGGCATCAAAATGAGGACACCCAATCGCCCGCACCATAAAGTCAAATCCTACGACACCAGCATCGAGCACATCACTTGGTCGGTAGAGCAGTCCTTAAAAAATTTAAACACCGATTATATTGACCTTTTACTTATTCACCGTCCCGACCCGCTATTGAATCCTGATGATGTAGCTGACACGTTCACCAGTCTTAAAACACAAGGAAAAGTATTGCATTTCGGCGTTTCCAATTTCAGTCCTTCACAATTTGACGTATTAAATTCCCGTGTTTCTTTAGTAACCAATCAGATAGAAGCCAGTCTTTTATATTTAAATCCATTTTTAGACGGTACGCTCGACCAATGCCTCTTGCACCGATTCAAACCAATGGCATGGTCGCCACTCGGTGGTGGCAGTATTTTTACCGATAGTACGGATGCTAACGCACAGCGTGTCCTCGCCATCGCCCAAGAAATGGTCGCCCAACGCACCGAAACTACGATTGACCAAATTCTGCTGGCTTGGCTACTCATGCACCCAGCAGGCATTCTGCCCGTACTTGGCACCGCCAATATTGACCGCATTAAAGCTGCCGTCAAAGCCCTCGACACCGCGCTTACCCGCGAGGAGTGGTTTGAACTGTGGCAGGCTTCGATGGGAAAAGAAGTAGCGTAAAAAGAAGTGGGAAGTCGGAAATCAGAATCTCAGACCACTGTTGAGAAAAGAAAAGAGGCTACTGAATCATTCAGCAGCCTCTTATTTATTATTTATCGTATTATAATATTATAAAACTATAATACTATCTATCACCACTGTACACCCAAGTCTCATCGAAAGCCGTTCTGTGTGGCGTGATTACACTTGGTTGATTCATCCAATATTTAATCTTGATCGTTTTCGTTGCCGCATCATAGGTATTTACACCAGATGGATCCAACTCTGCCGAACGGGTATTGGCAGCTACATAATTAGGCGGCGTACCGTAATAATTTTTAATAGCTGTAATTTTACCAGTAGCAAGATCGAAATCAAGTATCAAACCAAAAGAGCCATAATAGCTGGCAGCACCTGCACTTGTAATGGGGTGACCTGGAAAACCCAAAATATCTCGGTCATTCACGATCACCTGTGTTTCGCCGTTGGAAATCAAGTCAAATGTCAATCGCCTGCTTCGTCCGTAATAGTACCCCGTACGGTACGTTGAGCATAAAGCGTGCCAAAGCCGAGCAGTGTGCAGACGCACACCAGCAAGAGTGTTTTCATGCTAATGAGAATTTTGGTTAAGAAATTAAAACCCAATCGAAAGAAGCAACGCTTTTCGACTGATTATTCCTTTTGGGGATCGTATATGGGGTACTCTTTTTTACAATATTTTCAAATTGTCGATAACAAAATAGGATTATTTTAATTCTGTAAAAGAAAATGGGCAAAAAAATATAAAATCTTCTAAACCAGAATAGGAGCGAAGTAAGTGCTACCAGACGCTCCCTGTCTACTTTTCTTTTATTAAGAAATTGTAAATTAAAAGTGAAATTTGACAGCTATCTTACTTCTACGCTCAAGAATATCTAAGTAGAATGCTTGCTTCGTGTAGAAAAAAACTCGGTAAAGCGCATATCTATCTGATATAAATCACTCCCTTTAATTTTTTGTACAGAGTTGAGTATAAATATCTCAAAATATCGCACTTTTGCTTGGTCTCTGAGTCTATAATCTCTAAGTCCCTCATTCTTTAAGTCACTAAGTCTGAAAAATATGCACCTAAAAAGTCATTCTGAAAAAATTCCATTACTCATTTACCCCAATTCTACAGCGGCTTCTAAAGCAGTTGCCCACGAGATTGCGGAGCTTATTCGTACCAAAGCAGCAGATGGAAAGCCCTGTGTGCTTGGCTTGGCGACCGGTTCTACTCCCACCACCGTTTACTCGGAATTGGTGCGGCTGCATCAAGAGGAAGGTTTGAGTTTTAAAAATGTTGTTACGTTTAACTTGGACGAATACTATCCGATACAGCCTGACCAGTTGCAGAGCTATGTGCGTTTTATGAAGGAGAATTTGTTCAACCATGTAGATATACTGCCCGAAAATATAAACATCCCAGACGGTACCTTGCCCCGCAAGGAAGTAGAGGCATTTTGTAAAACGTATGAAGAAAAAATCAGGACGCTTGGCGGATTAGATTTACAAATTCTGGGCATTGGTCGCACGGGGCATATCGGATTCAATGAACCTGGCTCTGGCATGGATTCTCGCACGCGCCTCATCACACTTGATTATATCACAATTGTAGATGCTGCCAGTGATTTTTTTGAAGAAAGCAACGTGCCGCGCAAAGCCATCACGATGGGTGTCGGTACGATTTTGGATGCCAAACGCATTGTTCTTATGGCTTGGGGAGAGGGAAAAGCGCCGATTATTTCTCAAACCGTACAGGAAGAAGTGACCGATGCCGTACCAGCTACCTATTTACAAAAACATCCGAATACCACGATTATTCTTGACGAAGCAGCGGCAGCCCATCTTACCCGAACAAAAACGCCTTGGCTGGTCGGTCCATGCGACTGGGATGACCATTTAATAAAACGAGCCGTGACTTGGTTGAGTTTAAAAGCAGGAAAGCCGATTCTAAAATTGACCAACCGAGATTATGCAGATTATGGTATGGTGGATTTAATCACAGAATATGATTCTTCTTATAATATTAACATCAAGGTTTTCAACGAATTACAGCGTACCATTACAGGCTGGCCTGGTGGCAAACCCAATGCAGACGATACCCACCGCCCAGAACGCGCCAACCCAACACAGAAGCGCGTTGTCCTTTTCAGTCCGCATCCTGATGACGACGTAATTTCGATGGGCGGTACCTTCATCCGCCTGCACGATCAGGGGCATGACGTACACGTTGCGTACCAAACGTCCGGCAACATTGCAGTTTTTGATGACGACGTGGTGCGTTTTGCCGATTTTGTAAATGATTTTCATGAGTCTTTTGGCTTGCATCCAGAAGTTACGCAGTCGCTTTTTACGACCATTCGAGAAAAAATTAAAGCCAAAAAAGCGGGAGAAGTTGACTCCAAAGAGGTGCAAAAATTGAAAGGATTGATTCGGCGGGGCGAAGCAAAAGCCGGCTGCCGCTATGTGGGTATCAACGATGAAAATATGCACTTTTTGGATATGCCATTTTATGAGACTGGTTTGGTGAAAAAAAAGCCGTTAAGCGAAGCCGACATTCAAATTATTGTAGATTTATTACGACAAGTGAAGCCACATCAAGTCTTTGCAGCAGGTGATTTGTCGGATCCGCATGGGACGCATCGGGTGTGTTTGCAAGCTATTTTTCAAGCCTTAGAACAGTGTAAAAAAGAGGGCGACGAATGGATAAACGATTGTTGGCTCTGGCTCTATCGTGGTGCTTGGCAGGAATGGGAAGTGGAAAATATTGATATGGCGGTGCCGATTAGTCCAGAAGAACTCTTGCGTAAACGCCGTGCGATTTTTAAACACCAATCGCAGAAAGACCGTCCGCTCTTTCCCGGTCACGATTCACGTGAATTTTGGGAGCGCGCCGAACAACGTAACCGTGGCACCGCGAAATTATACGATCAGTTAGGTTTGCCAGAGTATGAGGCGATTGAGGCGTTTAAGCGACACTATTTTTAAAAAGATGCCAGATTTGCAACCGAGTAATTCGATGTTGATGCGAATATTCAAATGAAATATCCCCTGTCCACCCACTTTGGGGTGGAACAGAGGATAATTTCAAGTTACCGATACAATGGTTCTAATTTTTTACAATTTTCTCCGTGTGCGTTTCTCCATTGCGTTTGACAACGAGAAAGTACACCCCAGTAGGTAAATCTCTTATGTCAATTTTGACAGATGAATCCGAGCCAATTCGATTTATAGATCGAACAAGGCCTCCTGCTGCATCCTGAAGCTGCACGGTGGTGGCGATATCTTCCGGTGAAGGCCTGAACGGCAAATCTTTAGAAAATAATTTATCTCTATCCAAGTTTACGTTGATAAAATCAGCGGTAGGATTAGGAAATACTGATACCGCAGATTGTTCCGTTGAAATCTCTTTCTTCAAAGACGAAGGCGCATAAAATGTCAAACTGCGAGAGATATTCCCACAGGTATTGCCCGAACCTGAAACGCTGAAACTAGCATTGGAACTGGTAGGAATGGTGAAAGTCAATACCTTATACCAGTATGCAGTTGGCTGTACGCAGTTGGCAGTCAGTAAGTGATTGATTTACATGGTTTTAAAATAATTTAATACGCCATTTTAATTTCATTTTAGTATTATACTAATTTAGATGCCAGAAGTCAGATGCCAGATACCAGAATTCATTGGGAAACAGTGCGTTGTAAAAATAAATATACGTCATTGTGAGGCAGGGTTATTCCCAGCCACAACGCAATCAAGAAAAATGCTCGCATTTTTCCTACTTTTATCAACTCTTTCGAGTTAAAAAGATGGAGCCTCGAGCGCCATTGAATTGCTGAAAAACATCTGATAATGTATCGGTTTTGGTTAAGAAATTGGTTATAAGCCTCTTTATCAGTTCATAGCATAAGTGCCATGAAGCTATCATAATTTTTAAGCATACCCGTGCTAGGTCGTACGTGAAGATGACGCGGATTGTTTTCTAAGCTGTTTAATCAACCCAAATTGACTCGGAGGTAACGAATATGCAATGCTCTAAAGGGTGAGCCTTCGTTACTTAAGATAAGTGTAATGTTCAATAGTGAAGCTTAGGCATTTGCCTATTTCGATAAAAACCCAGCATTTAATACTGAAAAGAAAGCTTGTTTAACGTCTTGTCTGGCAAAACATTCAATTTATTGCCAATTATCCTCCCTTTAGAAGGGAAAACTGTTGCTTGGAGTAGATATATAAATATAATACTTTCAGTGATAGAATGCAATATTAATAAGATATTTATTTATTCCCAATACGTAAATGACAGTGTTATAGTTATAGTTATGCAAAAAGGATTAAAAAATACTTGAAAGAACAATATTATTATAAAATTTACTTTTTGTTACTATTATTGACTGCCTACTGGCATAGGTTCTTCTATTTTCAACACACTTCGCCCGAAATCGCAAATATCTTTCAACACGCATTCGGTACATTTTGGATGATTCCAAGTACAGACTTTTTGTCCGTGTTTAAAAAATAACTTGTGGAAATTCAATAGTTCATCTGCAATAGGTGGCAGCATTTGCAACAGTAAAATATGTGCTTTTTCTTGAGTAGTTTTGGAGGTAATCAAACCCACACGATGCGAGACGCGATACACATGCGTATCCACGGGCAAGACAGGACGTTTGAATGTAAAAAGTAATAAAAAAGTGGTTGTTTTTGGACCTACACCGGGCAATTTGCGGAGCCATTCCATCGCCGCTTCCGTGGTCATTTCGTTTATAAAATTTAAATCCGTCGTTCCTTTTTCGGCTATAATTTGTTTGATAACTGCTTGAATACGAGGCGCTTTTATTTCTGGATAATTGGATGGTTTAATCGCTTCGGTAAGTTCTTCTAATGGTGCGTCGGCAATATTTCCCCAAGAGCCGAAGCGTTCGCGCATTTGGTCGTACGCTTTTTTTTCATCGGCATAATTCGTACGCTGCGATAGAATCGTCATCATCAACTGCTCCATCGGCGGACGCTGTGAGTAGCTGAGTTGCCGACCAAAAACTTTTTCTAACCGCTCGATGGCTATGTTGATGCGTTCGTCCATTTAGATAGAACGAAAACGTATATGTGAAGTTCCCAACATTCTCACGCAAAGGCGCAAAGTCGCAAAGTTTTTTAATGTCTCCATATTCAAATATCATAATATCTTAATATCCCAAGTTTTCTATCGCCTTCCGCACACTACCATGTTTTAATAACGCTACCTCTGCCGCTTCGTAGCTCAATCCCGTTGCATCCATCAGCATTTTCACCCCTCGGTCTACTAGTTTTACATTGCTGAGTTGCATATCCACCATTTTGTTATCCACTACCCTACCGAGATGAATCATCACCGTTGTACTAATCATATTCAAAACCAACTTCTGCGCCGTGCCAGATTTCATGCGCGTACTGCCTGTTACAAACTCCGGACCGACTACCACTTCAATTGGAAAATCAGACACTTGCGCTACGGGCGAACCCGAATTACAAACAATGCAACCCGTCACAATTCCATTTTCCTGACAAGTTTTTAACCCATAAATGACATAAGGCGTAGTACCAGAAGCTGCAATTCCAACTACAACATCCTGACTATCAATTTGATACGCTTTTAAATCTTCCCAAGCCTGTGTCGTACTATCTTCTGCAAATTCCACCGCTTTGCGAATTGCACTATCTCCACCAGCTATCAATCCCACCACCCAATCATGCGGCACGCCAAACGTTGGTGGACATTCGGAGGCATCCAAAATACCCAATCGCCCGCTCGTACCCGCGCCAATGTAAAACAGTCGCCCACCTTCGCGCATTTTTTCTACCACCACTTTTGCGAGTGCTTCGATTTGTGGCATAGCACGTTCTACCGCATACGGTACTGTTTTATCTTCATTATTAATGTGTTGCAAAATTTCGGACACCGCCATTTGATCCAGATGCCGGTATTTGGAAGGGGATTCTGTGATTCGTTCCATGGTTATTTAAATTAATGCGCGACGAAAGTAAAGGATTTCTTGGTTTTTTGAATGGAAAATACTAAATTCGCCTCACTTTTGAAAAGGGGGATTAGCTCAACTGGCTAGAGCGTCCCGACACAGGTCGGGAAGGTCAGCGGTTCGATTATAAATTTTGGGGGATTAGCTCAGCTGGCTAGAGCGCTTGCATGGCATGCAAGAGGTCATCGGTTCGACTCCGTTATCCTCCACTAATACTTCCCTTCCATTCTATCCACATATTCTACCTCACCCAATCGAAATTTAATCGGCAACTTCACTGCTTTTTCCAGTTGCACTTCTATTTTACAAAAAAGAGCTAGATTATGATAAGAATAAATAATAGGAACGGTCGGTTGTGAATGGAAAGGCTTATACTTTGATAAAGAAGTTAAAAATTTGGAATATTGAAAAGTTGGAATTATAGCATTCATTTCCCGCCGCAATTCAGGAATAGATTTACCAGATATCTGCGCATGTATTGAAAAAGAAATGAGTAGAAATAGTCCACATAATAAAGTGCGCTGTAAACTGCCTACCGCCAACTGCCTACTGTTCCGACTTTTCCCTGCTTCCTTCGTATAATTCATATTGTTGAAATTTACATTCTAATGCGCCGTTAAACAGCGTTAATTTTTTGGACGTTTTTAAACCCAAATGTTTGAGTGCTTCTAGATTCGACGAAATAATCCACGCTTCATAGCCCGTGAATGCTTGCTTGAGCCGATCACCTATCATTTTGTAAAAGGCTTCAATATCTACTTCTTTCAGGCGCTCGTCATAAGGCGGATTGGTCATCAACAAGCCTGGCGGCGGTGGCGGCACGAGTTTCTCCAAACTTTGCTTTTCCACTCGAATATTTTTACCTTCCAAATTTGCCGAGAGTACATTCTGCCCAGTCACGCGCACGGCTTTCATATCTTTATCAAATCCGTAAATAGCGCACGTTATCGGCTTCATATTGTCTTTGGCTTGGTCCCGCACTTTTTCCCACAGCTTGGCATCAAAGTCTTTCCATTTCATAAAACCAAATGAATCGCGATGTAGTTGCGGTGGAATGTTGCCAGCGAGCAGTGCCGCTTCAATTAATAAGGTACCGGAGCCACACATCGGATCGAGAAACGTGCGGTCGCCCTGCCAGCCAGACAACAAAATCATGCCAGCGGCAAGCACTTCATTGAGCGGCGCTTCTACAGAGTTGGCGCGGTAGCCGCGTTTGTGCAGCGAGTCGCCAGAGCTATCGAGTGCGACGGAACACTCGTCGTTATTGATATGCAAATTAATTCGTAAATGTGGAAATTCTATATTTACATCAGGACGTTGACCCGTTAAATTCCTAAAATAATCTGCAATGGCATCTTTCGTTTTTAAAGCTGCATATTTAGAATGGGTAAATAACTCCGATTTTGTGACGGCATCAATGGCGAACGTTTTGTCTATACTTAAATAATTTGACCATTCGATGCGCAAGATTTTTTTATATAAGTCATCTGGCGTTTTGGCTTGAAACTCCGCGATCGGCATCAGCACTCGCAATGCCGTTCGCAATTCCAGATTCGCTCGGTATAGCAAGCGTTTGTCGCCTTCGCATTCCACAGCACGTTTCAGAATAGTGATATTCGAGCCGCCAAGTGCTTTGATTTCTTCTGCAAGGACGTTTTCTAAACCTTGTAATGTTTTTATAATGAATTTCAAGTTTCTACTTAGTTTTGCGCTTCTATTTTAATTCCTTTCTCTTGCAAATAATTTGCAATATTAAAAATATTTCCATTCATGATTTCCACATCCTTGTTCCAATCTTTAATCACCCAGTCTTCGCCAGATGTTGCAATCATTACTTTTTGATTTTCTGTAAAAATCCAAATAACCCGCTCGACTCCAAAATTAAGTAGCTTTTGCGTTTTTAGATTAATAGCTACGTTATTATTCTCTCCATCTATTTTCGTATCTATTTCTATTACCAACTGTGGAGGTACATCTGCATAACGATTCACTATCTTATCTGGTGTTAAAATAGTCGAGCTATAAATTGCAATATCGTTCGCTAAATTATTATTTTTGCTTAGATGAAGACCTGCTTCATTCGTTGCAATATAATATTTACTTCGATCAATAAACCCATAAATAATACCCAATAGATAATCAATTAAAATAAATTGAAGTGAACTACTGCCCATGATTTCTTCTACTGTTTTCGTTTTGTTTATTACATCTTTATAGCCTTTGCGGTAATAAGGCTTTCCGTCCATTACTTCGTAGATGAGGTAATCCGGTATTTTTTCTTTTTTTTTGCGAGAAACAGCTTTTGTAGGATTCATATAGTTCCAACTTTTTACGAAGATACGATAAGTGTATCAATATATAAAGGTGTAAAAAAGAATGGAATGCTGCATCCTACAACATTCCATTTTTGGGGTTTCCAACGGAACGATTTTTTAAAATACTCAACGATTGGTATCCATCGGCATGGTATCAGTTCGCATTGTAGTACTGTCAAATGTTTCGGGTGTATTGATATCGCCTTCTGGGATGGTTCCAGTGGCGTTGCCGTTGTTTTGTGCCCGATTGCTATCGTTGCCACCGCAAGCACTTAATAGACTCATTCCCAACGCAATACAAATAGGGAGTGCGAATTGCTTTTTGAAATTCATATCATTTGGTTTTTTGGAGTTGAAGCGTAAAAACTATTCTTAGTAGAAAGGAAGTGTGAAAAGAAGGTTCAAGTTTTTTATGACAATAGAGCGAGATTTATTAATTTTTTGAAACTTGGCAAGCCTGTAAAATGCTACTCTACTTCAATCAGCACTTCCACTTTAGGTACATTTTCTGCTTTGCGTGGGCGATATTTTTGAATGCGAAACTGCCGACTATTGAGTCCAAGCAAGATTAATTCCTGTCTCAGTTTGTCGTATTTTGATTGAAATCGTTTTTTATCCTCTTCTATTACATTAAATATCAGTCTGTTATTAAAATTATCTTTGAAAGCCTGTGCCATTACATACAAATACCGATTGCCTTGCACTAATTCGCCGGAAGGCAGAAAAAAAACGTGTTGCTCGGGCTGGTCATCCACTTCTAAGAAAGTGATTTTCGGACTTTCATTTGCGATAAGCGATTCTATATCAACCGTATTTGCAATATTTTTTAACGTGTCAATAAAAATGGCAAGTTGACCCGTTTCACAATTTATCGGTATAATCGGCGAGGCATGGTCTATCAAAATATTGCCACAATAGGGCTTATCCGTTTGTGTATAATAGGCCTCTATTACCATTCGATTATAAGATTGACGCGGTTTAAGTTGCAAGCTAATCCGTTGCCAATCAACCGATTCTATTGAATTTGATACTGCCAATAATTCCGTTTTTTCACAATTTAAATTGCCACCCCAAATGCGCAGGACGACGGCGCGGTCATAATTCGTAAGCTGCCAAGTGATCCGACTCAAGCTCTGATATTTCGGAGAACGGGCAACGCATATCGAAAATTCGTAACATTTCCCAGCTTGCAGCGGCTGGCTCAACCATTGACTCAAGCCCTCCCAAGTGCCGTTGTCGCGCACCACCATACCCACGTAGGTGCTGCCATGCTGCGCCTGCAAACCCACACCAAACAAGCCAAGCGGATGCACATCGGGCGGCGATTCCCCGATTTCACCACAGTAAAACCAGCCCTGCGGCGTGCGACCAGAGCCGGGTTCATCTTCGAGAGACGGATTTTGAAGTAGAATAAAAGGTATTTGGCTTATCCCCAATATTGGAAAAGTAAATAGAATAAAATATAAAATGTAGTGTTTACTCATATTTGGGATAAAATCACAAAAAAATCATTCATTCTCTAAAGGTAGACGATTAGCAAAAAATATCAGCGAAGTGAAATATCATAATATAACTATATCACTTAATGTGAATGAAAGGTATGAGGAATAAGTGCCGAGCGAAAAAATATCATAATATCCCAATATCATAACTCACACCTTCTCAAATTCCGTTTTCGTATACCCAAACAACATTACATCTATCAAATCCCCACTCGGACGCCGGAACGCAGAACGCAAATCGCCCTCCCGTCGAAAACCACATTTCCGAGCCAAGCGCTGTGTGGCATAGTTGTCAGTAGCCGTGCGCAGACTCAGTTTCTCAATTTCTAATTCTTCAAATGCAAAGCCCATCACGGCTTGTACTACTTCGGTCATAATGCCTTTCCCTTCAAAATCTTTATCAATAAAAAATGCAATTTCGCCCGCCGGCACTCCCCAAGTGATATTAAATAACCGAACAAAACCTACGAGTTTTGCCTGTTTGCTTTCCCACACCCCAAAACAATATTCTTGCTGCGTGAGCCAATCCGCCAGTTTCTGGCGTACGTAACCTTCCCCAGCATCCTTGTCCGTCACAGCTTCCATCGTTTGCGGAAAATAATCGTTAATGCGACTGGTATTGTCCGCCACCAATTTATAAAACACTTCCCCTTCGTTCTCGCGGAAGCGGCGCACCACCGTACGGAGCGTAATCAACGCAGTATCAATTTGATATAAACGAGCTTGCATTCCTATCCTTCCTTTTAAATCGTGAAGTTAATGTTTCTTCAAATACTTTTATAGTCGTTCTGCACAGCAATATCAATTGTACACTGATCAAATAAGATTTATTATGTTTTAAACTGATTTTAAAATCTTAACAAATCCTAAATATCATAAAAATTAGTGTCCCATATCACCGTATTATTCTTGATTAAAAACAAAAAACTATGTGCCTATATGGTAATAATTGCGTTCAAATTGTAACGAATTTTAAAAACCACGTTTTATACAAAATCGAATCTTGTTTTCGTTTATTGAAAAAATTTAAACCGTTTACGCATGACTTGGTTGCAACTACCTCTCAAAAGTACATTTTTACACATCGCCTTTTTTTTAATAGGCTTCGTGTCATTTTTACAACAACTACCCGCGCAAAATATAGACAAAGCCGCACAGAAATTAGAAAAATATCGAAGTGATAACTGGCCTCCCGTGCGCAGTCACACCAAAGTCTCGTTGGGCTACGCCTTGCAACAAAAATTCAAAATGCACGCCCAATATTGCGGTTTCGACATCGGCGGCAACAATCGGGATTACATTCCAAACGACATCACTCGTTTTTTGGGCGGTAGAACCCTGCGTACCAAAGTGGAAACGGCAGACATTCGCGGCGGCGGCTTACTATTTTATATTTTTCACAATTCGGAATTGAACCAGCCTTTCAATGTCGTCAATTATGTGCCTTCTAAAATTCTGACTTTAAACGCCGTCAAAGACCAATTCGCACTCAATCCAGACGAAAATTTCGACACTTTTATCCTAACTAAAACCTGCGGCGGTTGCCTCAAAGCCGCACTGGACGCGGGTATAGAGCCACCTTATGCCGCATTCAAAGCTGCTTTGGAGACCGACAGCAAGCGAGAATCTTCGGTGTTAGCACTTTCCGGTTCCTTCGTTTCACCTTTAAAATTGACGCTTGATGCCAATAATGACCTCACCACCGAAGTGCTGCTCAAATTATGGAAATTTTATATAGATAACCCAAGTTACGTGGATAAAGCTTACTACCTGCGCGAGTTTGAAGGCGTTCTGATTCGACACATTACGTCCGCAGACGAAAATCGTAAAATTGCACTCGAAGGAGGTGTTGATTTAAATGGCTTGCTGCCAGCGAGATTAAAAACGAGTTTTGCAATGGGCGCGAATTCCGCAAGCACGTTCGCCGGAACGGATTGGGAAACCATTATTTATTCAGATTATGAAGAAAAAGGCAGTTCCCGCGAGCAGTTATTTTCGAAACTTCCCTCCCCCACTTTTATCAAACACCATTTCGAAGATTTGCACCCCGTTTTTCAAAAATCACGCGATTTTCCAGTCATGACGGAAGGCACCGAACACAAGCATTTTCTTATTGTAGAAGGCACCCCCGAAAATATGACGGCAAATTTTTGGGAAATTGAAGGTGTAAAACCTGGGGTATATGAAGGAACACCCGCATTGAAAGCGGAGTATTTTGAAGATAAAAAAGAAGGCTCCTATGGCTGTCGCTTTACCATCAGTGGCAAGCCCGCGCGCAAAAATTTTGAAGGCGCGGAAGCCAATCGTCCCAGCCGCTTGCCTTTGTCGTACACGATTCGCAGCAAAACGCCCGTCGGCGGCGAGTACATCCGTTTTTATGTCAATGAGGAGATTCAAACCAGCGCACATCCAGTGGCTACCATCGGCGCAGGCGAATTCGATTTGACCAAAAAAGAAGACCGTAAATTCGCCTTCCAGTGGAAAGTTGAAATTGACATTGAAGACAACGACAACCCCGTGAATTTCAGCGCCACGCCTTACGTCGGCAACTTGACCGTGCGCCGCAGCGATAAAAGCCTGAATGTCAAGCTCTCCAAAATCGAAACCGATGCCCAGCGCCGAAAATTTATCCTCACCATCGAAACCCTCGATACGCACCCGCTCGAAAAAGTGGACGATGTCAATATGCAACCTTATAATCTTTCTTTGGATATTCATCTGAAAAGCAAGATTTCTAACGACGTTTCGATACGTCCTCTGCGAGGTATTTTGTATTTCCCCGGCATCAAACCCGACGCGCCAAAAGAAGAACCATCTACCAATAACAATCGACAAAATCAACCCGAACCTGTGAAAAGTGGAAATTAGTAAATTGCATCACTGGTTCAAGTCTCTGACTTGAACCCAATATCTCAGCGTCTCCTGACGCGTTTTCAAAAGGATCAAATTCATCAAATAAACCACAATTCAGTCCATTTGGGCGCACCCCCGCCAAGAGCATTGGTGGTTCCCCTTGGGGGTTAGGGGGCAGCGGGGTCGGGCTATCCGCTCCATGCCACGCCAACCCCTGAAACCAATCGCGCCGTGTCATACCGCTGCTATCCCTTGCGCGGGGTCCACGTTTTCTAGCCTATTCTTCGTT
>Ga0163147_10001038_pt1 | contig 43088 bp, 31 predicted proteins | sample OliLakLV19MP6G1_FD_148597 | JGI IMG/M metagenome (GOLD analysis project Ga0163147, IMG submission 148597) | Freshwater microbial mat bacterial communities from Lake Vanda, McMurdo Dry Valleys, Antarctica- Oligotrophic Lake LV.19.MP6.G1 | ecosystem: Environmental > Aquatic > Freshwater > Lake >...
AAATATAGGTAATTTATCAAAAATGCCTATTAAATAAAGTTTGCTTTTTTGTCAAAAATATTTTGTAATTCGAAAATAAGATTATAATATTGCAACTTAAAGTTACAAACGGTATTTTTTAATCGATGAAAAAAATTGGCTTACTTGCGCTTGTATTGTCCCTAGGGTTCTTGAACTTAACTGCTCAAAGCGGTGGGGTTATCATTTTAGAAGGCAATTACCAGGGCAAAAACCTATATATTCAAAATCCGTTTGGATCAAATGGTGTAGGTTTCTGTGTTTCAGAGGTTAAGGTAAATGGCAACATTACCACAGATGAGATCAACTCAAGTGCTTTTGAGATAGATATGAAGCCACATAAGCTTAATATTGGTGATAAAGTAGAGATCAAAATATTCCACAAAGAAGATTGTAAGCCTAAAGTATTGAACGCTGAAGTGTTAAAACCTAAAAGTACTTACGAGGTTATAAGCATGGAAATTGACAAAGACGGCACCTTTACTTGGAGCACTAAGTCAGAAACTGGTAAGCTAGCATTCGCTGTAGAGCAATTTCGTTGGAACAAATGGGTAAAAGTTGGTGAAGCAGACGGTATGGGAACTCCAACAACAAATAACTACTCTTTCAAAATTGTACCTCATAGTGGTAAAAACCAAGTGCGTATTCGTCAAACTGATTATAGTGGCCAACCACGTTTAAGTAAAGCCGCAGAATTTGTAAGCGAAGTTCCGGAGATATCATTCGCTCCTATTAAAGCTAGTAAAGACGTTAATTTCGTAGCTAAAGGAAAACCAATTGAGACCATGTATGAGATCTATGATCAATACGGTAACGTGGTTAAAAAAGGCTATGGCGATAAGATAGATGTAAGTAACTTACCTAAAGGAGGTTACTTCCTCAACTACGATAATAAAATGGGTGAGTTCGTAAAGAAATAACTTTAAAAAATTAAACAAAAAGAACCCTCGGTACATGCCGGGGGTTTTTTTATTAAATTTGCCTTCTATGTACACTATTAATGTAAACAGCAGCAGCAAACATAAAAGCGACCTTAAACTAAAAGCCAGCCTGCCGGCTAGGCAGGGAAATGAATTTGAGGGCATGTTAAATGAAGCGCTGGTAAAAGGGAGTTTCGTTAAAATAAACCCGCACCAATATCATTTACTGCACAACGATCAATCGTACAATATAGATGTGATGAAACTAAATGCTGCCGAAAAAACAATGGTACTAAAAATTAATTCGGTAAAGTACTCCATCGAATTAAAAGATAAGTACGATGAGTTATTGCACAGTTTAGGAATGGATAATGTAGCGAGTGCAAAAATAAATCAGGTTAAAGCTCCAATGCCCGGAATGGTATTAAATATTTTGGTGCACGAAGGTAACGAAGTAAAAAAAGGCGATGTGCTTTTAGTTTTGGAAGCTATGAAAATGGAGAACATGCTCAAGAGCCCAACCGATGGCATCATCAAAAAAATTGCGGTACAAAAAGGAAATGCCGTAGAAAAAAATCAACTTTTAATTCAATTTTAAAATGAGTGATAACCGCCGTGATTTTTTAAAAAAAGGTGTTCTGCTAGGTTTAGCAGGAGTTGCTAATAATATAATTGGCAAAGAAAAAATAGCAAACGTTGAGTTGTTTTCAAAACAAATTGTTGGCGCTAATGATGCGTTTACCTTACCAAAATTACCGTACGCCTATAATGCCCTTGAACCTTTTATTGATAAAGAAACAATGGAAATTCACTATAGCAAGCATCATCAAGGCTACGTCAATAAATTAAATGATACGCCATCAACAAATATTGATTACTTAAGCAGCGATGAAGTAAAATGTACACATATTGATAAATATACATCTACTGTTATTCGAAATAATTTAGGTGGACATTATAATCACTCTTTATTTTGGACGCTATTAAAGCCTAACCCGGAAGGGAAATTAAATTTACCGGAAGGAAAAATTGCAACGCTCATTACTGAACAATTTAAATCGTTCGAGAATTTTCAGAAAGAATTTACCGAAAAAGCAACAAAGATATTTGGTAGCGGTTGGTGTTGGCTAATTAAAACTAAAGATGGAAAATTAAAAATTGTTACAACGCCAAATCAAGATAATCCCTTAATGAAATTAGAAGGGGAGGAAGGAAAACCAATTTTAGGATTAGATGTTTGGGAACACGCCTACTATTTAAAATATCAAAACAAGCGCGTTGATTACATTTCTAATTGGTGGAATGTAGTAAACTGGAATAAAGTAGAAGAATTATATTCGTAAAATTTAACGTGAAAACTACAATGAAAAAATCAATCCTTTTTCTGCTAATTTTGTTTTTCACCAGCGTCATTACAAATGGGCAAACAATTCCTGGAAAAATTAAAATTCAACTCAATAATAACTTTACAAATCAACCTATTACCTCAACTTCATTTACTCTTGTTTTAAATGATTCTATTAAAGAAACTATCAAGACAGACACCTTAGGTTATGCATTATTAGGTAATATCAAAAAAGGAAGCTATAAAGTTCAAGTCTTCTGTGACAATTTTCAAACGATTTATTATTCAAATATATTAATTGACGAAGGCAAAACTACATTCTCACTTTTTAAACTCATGCCCACAAACCCTAATCAAAATAGAATGACCGCTGAACAAAAAGCGTTTCACGGAATAAAATAGAACAAAAAATGTTATCTGCATGTAAGTAGCAACAAGTAATAGCTGGGAGAACTTATGATCCACAAAAATTTTAAAAATATAGATAAAGTAACTTACGGCCGTGGTTCCTTTAATCAGCTTTCAGAAACTGTTGAACCTATTCGTAAAGAGAATAAAAACTATTTTGTTTATGTGGTAGATAATTATTTTAAAGGCAAGCCCATCAGTAATACATTACAAAATAAACCAGAAGATTTAATTTATTATATCGATGTTGATCCACACGAACCAACTACAAACCAAATTGATTTGTTGCGTGATGAAATACTTTCCAAAAAAGGTTTGCCTAGTGGTGTAATTGGAATTGGAGGAGGGAGTATTATGGATATTGCAAAAGCATTATCATTAATGCTTACTAACGAAGGCTCTTCAACTTTATATCAAGGGTTAAACTTAATTAAAAAAGCGGGTGTTTATCATTTGGGTGTACCTACTATTAGTGGCACAGGCGCTGAAGTTTCAATGACAGCCGTACTTACTGGTCCCGAAAAAAAATTAGGTTTAAAATGCGATTGGACAGTTTTCAACCAAGTGATATTAGATCCGGAATTAATTTCAACAGTTCCAACGGATTGGTGGTTTTATACAGGCATGGATACCTATATTCATTGCATCGAATCGCATGGTGGAATTAGAAACAATGCCTTTAGTTTAGCCTACGGCGATAAAGCATTGGAGCTTTGCAGAGAAGTTTATTTAGCAGACAAAAGCGGACAAACACCTGAAAACGATGATAAATTAATGGTGGCATCGTTAATGGGTGGCTTAAGTTTAACCTATAGTGAAGTTGGTGTTTGCCATGCATTGAGTTACGGACTTTCAAAAATTCTTGGCACACGTCACTGTTACGCAAACTGCGTTATTTTTCAGCACCTCGAAGATATTTATCCGAAAGGAGTTGCTGAATTTAAACAGATGATTAAAAAACATAACATAATACTGCCTCAAAATTTGCATAAAGAATGGGATGATGCTACTTTAACAGCCATGGCAACGGTGAGTTATAACCTGCCTTTTATGTGGAATCATGCCTTTGGGGATAATTATAAGGAAATTGCTAACCTAGATTACATTAAAAACCTCTTCAAGCGCCTGTAATTAGGCCTTTTTAGCGATTAAAACCCCTTTATTTTACTATTTTTGTAGCCTTAAATTGAGTTTTTAAAGAGATGAAGAACATTCGCAACTTTTGTATCATTGCCCATATCGATCACGGAAAGAGTACCCTTGCCGATCGCTTGCTTGAGTTTACAAAAACTATTAGCAGTCGCGAAATGCAAGCACAAGTGTTAGATGATATGGATCTTGAAAAAGAACGTGGCATTACTATAAAAAGTCACGCCATACAAATGGATTACGAATACAAAGGTGAAAAGTTTGTTTTAAATTTAATTGATACTCCTGGGCACGTTGATTTTAGTTACGAAGTATCGCGTTCTATTGCTGCTTGCGAAGGCGCATTATTAATTGTTGATGCGGCGCAAGGAATTCAAGCGCAAACAATTTCGAATTTATATTTAGCCTTAGAGCACGACCTAACCATTATTCCCATTTTAAATAAAATGGATCTGCCAAGTGCAGAGCCAGAGGTGGTGAAAGATCAGATCATAGACTTGATCGGTTGCGAGAGAGATGAAATTATTCCTGCGAGCGGAAAAACTGGAATGGGCATTGAAGATATTTTAGCAGCGATCATTGAGCGCATAAACGCTCCTGTTGGTGATCCAAAAGCTCCATTGCAAGCTTTGATATTTGACAGCGTATTTAATTCGTTCAGAGGGATCATTGCTTATTTCAAAATTTTAAACGGCACCATTAAAAAAGGTGAAAAAGTAAAATTCGTAAATACAGGCGCGTTTTATAATGCTGATGAGGTTGGCGTATTAAGATTAAAACCAGAACCGCGTAATGAATTAAGCACCGGTGATGTTGGTTATATTATTTCAGGGATTAAAAGTGCCAAAGAAGTAAAAGTTGGAGATACTATTACACATTTTGATCGCCCTTGTGCAGAAGGTATTCATGGTTTTGAGGAAGTAAAGCCAATGGTGTTTGCAGGAATTTACCCTATAGACACAGAAGATTTTGAAGAGCTGCGCTACAGCATGGAAAAATTGCAACTCAATGATGCATCATTAACGTGGGAACCAGAATCATCTTTAGCTTTAGGTTTTGGATTTCGCTGTGGCTTTTTAGGGATGCTACACATGGAAATTGTGCAAGAACGTTTAGAGCGCGAGTTTAACATGACCGTTATTACAACTGTACCAAACGTATCTTATATTGCTCATCAAACCAACGGAGAATCTGTAACAGTAAATAACCCAAGCGATCTTCCGGATCCTGCAAGGATCGAAAGAATTGAAGAGCCTTATATCAAAGCCAACATCATTACTAAATCAGATTTTATTGGGCCGGTAATGAGTTTATGTATTGAAAAACGCGGACAAATTGTAACACAAAATTATTTAACTGCTGATAGAGTTGAATTGATATTTGAAATGCCTTTAGGTGAAGTAGTATTTGATTTCTTTGATCGCTTAAAATCAATTTCAAAAGGTTACGCTTCGTTTGATTATCATCCAATAGGCATGCGTGATTCAGATCTTGTAAAATTAGATATTCTTTTAAAGAGCGAACCCGTTGATGCATTATCGTGTTTAATTCATAGAAGTAATTCGTATGTGTTTGGAAAAAAGATCTGTGAAAAATTAAAAGAACTCATTCCAAAACAACAATTCGAAATTCCAATCCAGGCTGCTATTGGTTCTAAGATCATTGCTCGCGAAACCATTAGCGCGATGCGTAAAGATGTAACAGCAAAATGTTATGGTGGCGATATCTCGCGTAAGCGTAAATTACTTGAAAAACAAAAAGCAGGTAAAAAACGCATGAAACAAGTTGGTAACGTGGAGATCCCTCAGAGCGCGTTTATGGCTGTGTTAAAGCTTAATGATTAAATTTACATATACATTCTTACTTTTTATTTTTATCACTGTACTTAAAGCACAAGTGATGTGGCAATTTGATAAAGATTCTCTGATCACATGGTATTACCAAGGAGGAGATGAATTTAGCGACGATAAATTAAACACTAACTATTGGAACGATTGGTATGGTTGGGCTCGCTCAATCACAAATAATAAAGAACAACAGTATTATACAACCTACAAAAATCATTTTTTAAAAGATGGTAAATTAATTTTAACTGCTAAGCGCCAAGATATGTACGAGCGTTACGTAGATTGGATGGGCGATAATGATTCGATTATTAATGATGGGAGTTTTTACGGCTTAAACAAAAGAAAGTTTACCTACTCAGCCGGAATGATTCAATCGCACAAAGATTTTCAATACGGTTATTTTGAGATCAAATTCAAGATTCCAAAAGAAAAAGGCTTTTGGCCAGCGTTTTGGTTATATGGCGCCACACCAAACGAAGAGATAGATTGGATGGAATTGAAAACAGAGAAGCCAAACCAGATACATGTTGGAAGACATTGCCAAAAAAAAACAGATAACTACACAAAAACTCTTTTCGGAAAAAAAGTTTGGGGCGATTGGGTAAAATTTGAAGGATCACTAAACGAAGGTTACAATGTGATAGCCGGTATATGGACGGCTAACTGTTTAAAATATTATTTAAATGGCGAATGTATTGCTATTACTTACGTTGACATGAAGCATCCAAAAAAATTGGTTGCTAATATTGCAGTATCCAGTGATAAGGGCGCTTATTCTCCCGGTCCACGAAAAGATTTTAAAGACTCTGTAAATTTTGAGATTGATTATATTCGTGTATGGGATAGAAATGATCTTCTTGCAAAACGAATGAGCAAAAGTTCGTCTACCGCTAAAGAACCGGTAACCGGTGTTGAAAAAATTGCAAGCTCATCACTTGTTTCCAGATCAAAATTACATTACGGAAAAAAAACGCTTCATGAGAACGAAGGTTTTTTTGCATCGCTCATGCCGCAAAGCGGAAGCAAATATCAGCTCACTGTTTTAGGGAAAGATATTCCTAAAGACGGTACAGTTATATTAAAAGATGATTCTGGAAAGATCATTTCAGAAACGCTTTTGAGGTATGGCATAACAACATATGATCTGCTTGGGTATCAAGGAATGGTTTTAAAACTCACAATAAAGGCTCTTGGAAAAGAAGCTAATTACAATATCACCGTTAATTAATTTTTTTGAGTAGTTTGTATTTGTTAAGGTCTATGTTTAGATCCTTATACATTGTATCCAGAAATTTTTCTTCTTTATTTAATAAAATATACTCTTGTTGTTTTGCGAATGGCTCAAGGGTAACATTATCATATCTTAATAAATAAAATTGAAATCCCCATTCTTCGTAAATTCCTGATAATGCATAAATCTGTTTGTTTTTACCGGTTGCCTTAGCAATTTTTCTTGCGTCGGCTATTACTTCTTGGTCTCTACCATCTTTTCCGAAAACGGCAATCGTGTATATCAAAACAGCTATCAGTCCTACACAAGCCATTGTAAAAAGTGTTTTGAGAGCTTTTACACTCATGGTTACATTTTGTTGAAGTTTAAATATCTCATCCAAAAAAAGCACACTCAACATAATGGCAAAAAATGGCAATGCTGGAACAAAATACACCGCACGTTGAACGTGAGTGAAACAAAGAGGAATAACACCTGCTAAACCAATAAGCGCAAACAAAAGCATGTGTTTTTTTAAGATCGGGTTTTGCAAAGTGGTCATTGATCTTTTATTTCTCATCATATTAAATCCCATAAAGGGTAAAAGTATTACCATAGGAACAAGAAGGTCGCTGAACAACCAATACAAAACAACAAAACGATTTTCTACTTCGGGATCATTATATATTCGCTGTAGTAATCTTTCGTTCAAGTAAAAGCTCAAACTTTTTCGGGCCTCATTGCTAAAATAGATCATTAAAAAATATATCACCGCAGGAATAAGCACTAATAAAAGAGTGTTACTAATGGCTTGCTTCCACGTTATATTTTTAAAACATAGTCTCATTATTATAAAAACACTCAATGGAAAAATCCCTGGTAGTCCTTTTGAAAAACTTGCCAGGAAAATAGAAATTCCCGCGAGGATGATGAATATGTATTTATTAGAATCCTTAGATAGTGATCTCACCATAAAATAAACAGATGCCAACACAAAAACGCTTACTGTGTTTTCTTGCATATTATTTTTATACGACCACGAAACCGAAGGAATGATAATCCACAATAAAATAGGAAGCCAATAGAATGTGTGATATTTGTTTTCTTTTTTAAAAAAACGTTTCCATATGGCACTTATCAAAAAAGCGCTTAATACAAGCATAGAAAAACAATAGATACGTTCGCTCAAATAACTTCCCTTAAAAATTTTAAAGAAAAATGATTGTAAAAAATAGATCAAAGGCGGATGTTCCAAAAAATAATTTTTCCCTTGCTTTTCCCACGATGAACTTAAATAAGGAAACCAAAAGCTCCCCGTTCCATCGGCCAGGTTTTTTGCTACAATGGCGTATTGCGTTCCATCCATAAACATGCCATGTTGCACCAAATTAGGCAAAACCAAGGCCAGCATTACCGCTAGAGTAAACAGCGAGAAAGCTAAATGTGAGCTAAATTTGTAGTTTTGCATCAGAAAACAAATGTATAAAAACCTCCAGAGGAATAAAATAATAATCCCAGAAAACCGTTATATTCGTGGTGCTGAACTGGTATAAATATATAGTTGTTTTTATTACATTAATTAACGTATCGTTTGCTCAACAAAACGATGGTTATAGTGTTAATTTACCACGCTATTATAACCGGCAGCTCAACTTTGGCTTTACTATAGCTTATAATCAAACCGACTTTAGATTAAATACCGTTAAAAACTCGCTTTTTCCTGATACGGTAATAAAAAGCAATAACGTTGATACGCGCTATCGCATCCGTTCTATTTACACAAGGCCGGGACCGGGTTTTGCAATTGGATTAGTAACTGATTTTCGCATTTTTGATTACATGCGTTTAAGAACTACTCCAAGTATAAGTTTTGCCTCGCGTAAAATTGAATATTTTCTTTCTAATGCGACTCGCGATTCGAGTAAGTATTTTGAAAAAACAGTCGAGTCAACTTTTTTGATCTTTCCCATTGAAATTAAAGTTCAGTCCAAGCGATTGGGAAATTTTAGTGCTTATGTTATTGGCGGAGGTGGCTATATGCTCGATCTGGCTTCGCGTAAAAAAGCAGCAGGAGTTGCCAGTGGAGGAGCCAATCAATTAGATGATAATGTAAAATTAAAACGCGACGATTATTATTATAGCGGTGGCGCAGGAGTTGATTTTTATTTGATGTATTTTAAGTTAGGCTTTGAACTCAAACTTCATATGGGCACAAAAAATCTTTTACAAAAAGAAAATAGCATTTTTACAAATAGTTTGGATAAAGTGCGATCGCGCATGGTAACGTTTACAGTTACATTTGAAGGATAAAAAAATTCCTGCATATTTCGCGGACTAACTCAGATAACCAACTAAAGATCTGCGAAAATCAGCGCGATCTGCGGGAGACAAACCGCTTAAAAATCATCATCCTCTTCTTCCTTTTCAGGATCTTTCTTTTTCCCTTCCTTGCCGGCAGGCAGGTTAGGATTTTCCAATTTAAATTGTTGATCAGACTTAGGTGTTGTTTTTACTTTGATCGAATCCTTTTTGAACATACCAAATTCTTCTTTCAATATCGATTTCAAATTCTGTTTCTCGTTTTTGATATCGTCCTTGATCTTTTGTTTCATGCCCTTGCGATCGTACTTAATAATAGGCTTATCTACAGTTCCAGTCATTAAAATAAAAGCACTTCTATGATTCTCAGGATCATTTTCTATTAAACCAAATTCATCATCTGCATCAGGCTTTCGCTTTTTGCTTAAATAATCGCTTATCAGTAATTGAATATGATAATCAATATCGTTATTAAAGCTGTGTGTTCCCCAAAAATCAATATTTAATACCGAATTTTTAATAGCTGTTTTTGGAATAGTGATAATGCTTTTGCTTATTTCTACTCTACTTTGAAGTGATGAGAATTTTATACTCTTGAGATCATTGAGGTCAACAAATTTTGCCAAACTTTCTAATGGTTTAAAATCTACTAACCTACCCTGCTCTATTTGCAGATCGGATATTGCTTTTATTGAATTAAGATCGGGCTCCAAAAATTTATCCCATGTGCCGCTAAAGTCGATACTTGCACTTAATAAACCTCCAACATTATTATCTTTTAATGTTTCTTGATCAAAATTATTTAATTGTGCAAACATCTTAGTTACATTTATTTTCACCATTTCTCCGTGCATTGCCACTTCTAAATTTTTCCCGTTAAAGTCAAGTAGTGCATCAATGGTGGCATTTCCATCCATGGTGTTTAAATTCAGGCTCTCTGCTAAGATCTTTTTATTCTTCAGTTCAATATTTCCTTGAAGTTGCGTAGCGTTGAATTTACCAAAACTCAAAGCATCAATACTTGCGTCTAAAATAAAATTGATATTATCAGGTACGTCAACCTGATTTTTTTTAGAAGAATTAGAACTAGCTGCATCATAAATAAAATCCTCAACCACAATTTTGTTGCTTTTCAAATTTCCGTAAATTTTCAAAGGGTTTTTAGAATCCAAAATAAAATTAAACGCGCCTTCAACTTTTCCGTCGATCCTCATGTCTGAACTTCCTTTTTTAATGGCCAAATTATTTACTTCCACCAAACGATTCAAGGCTCTTACTTCGCACGAGTAAATAGTTGTGCTATCTTTTTGTCCTTTAAACTGGATCACAATATCTTTAAGTGAGGCTTGCAGTTCCAAAGAAGCATTTTCGGAGAGAACATTTTTCCCTGCCTTGCCGGCAGGCAGGTTTAATTCCTCCACTTTGCTTTTTACTAAACCATTAAATGTTATTTTTCCCTTCAATTTACGAAGCGTATCAATTGGCCAAAACTTTGTGAAATTATCAAGATCGAGCGTGCCTCCAACTTTTAGATCCAAAAAAGGATCATTAAAATCAGTAAGGATCATATCGCCATAAAAATGATCGCTGATAAGATCGCCCGAAACATTTTTAAGCTCTAGCAAAGTCTTATCTTTTGTACTCACAAATCTTCCTTTGGCGTTTAAATTAGTTAGCTTGGCATCTTTTGGTTGATACACTATGGTAGTATTACTCACACCAAAATCCACACTCACATTGAAGTCCTTTTTGTCTGCCTTGCCGGTAGGCAGGTAATTCATTTTACCGGTCACGTAAAAATTTCCTTCGCTTTTATAATCACGAATACGATCTTTTTGTGATTCTGGGAGTAACGACAGGATAGACTGTATATCCAAATTCATTCCTTTAAAATCGAGCCCTAATTCACTCAAGCTATCTCCATAAACCATCATGCCATTGGTTTCAATATGCATTTTATTTAAATAAACATCACAGGTCTTTATTTTATAAAGGTCTTTACTCACCTGTAATGCGGCTTTGTATGTTACTTTCTTGTTCTTCATATAATCTGTCTTCTTCACGCTAACTTTATTCACGTAAAGATCTCCTTCGCCTTTCAATTCATAATCTGTATTGCTAAAATTCCCCGAAAGATTTACCTGCTTCATGTTGAATTGCGTTCTCACTTTATATTGCAGATCAATATAACTCATATCCACATTTGTGAATTCAATTTGCTCGAGGTTAAATTTTAAACTATCGTTTGTACGAATGGTGTCTGTGCTTTCTTTCCACACAATATAATTTGGCTTCCCTTTGCTGTTTACTTTTAAACGACAAAAAGCATTCAACATTTTTATTTTTTTAATGTCGTACTTCTTATTCCAAAGATCTTTGATGTCAAACTTAAGCTGAAGACTCTTAGCAAAAATAAGCGTATCGCGCCTCTCGCTTTTGATCGCTTCCATGCAGACAATATTTTTGAACTCCAGCGCACAATCGGGAAATGTTTTTACGATGGTAAGATCAATATTCTTTGGATCCAATCGGATCTCAGCATTTAAATTCTTATTCAGCTCTTTGATGATCATCGCTTTTACATCATCTTCGTAAATGTAAATTAACGAAATTGCTGTGATCAATAAAACAACAAGAATGAATGCAAGCCAAAAAACAAAGCGAAACAGCCTTCCTAAAAAACTCCGTTTGGGCTTGGGTAAATGCTGTATATGTTCAGGCGTGTTCAATAAAGTAAATTTGGTTAAAAAAACCTGTTAAGGCTCGTTAAAAACCAAAAGAATTTTAACAGTGGGCTCTTAATTAAACACCAGTTTTTTATATATAATGCCTTTATTGCAATTAAGTTTAAGAATATAAATTCCTTGCCCGTATCTTTTTAGGTTAAGCTTGGTTGTAGCTTCTTTCGTCTCCGTTTGCAGTATTTTCTTTCCATCATAATCAAAAATCTCTATTAAGTTACAGTTGCTTTGGGTGTTATTTATATACAGAAGAAATTCGCCATTATCAGAAGGATTTGGGTATAACTCAACGTCGGAGCCTTTTTTGTAGCTTGAAGCTACGATTTTCGAATAACTCGAAGAACCATTAAGATCAGTTTGTTTTAAACGATAATAGTTTATTCCCAAAATAGGATCTTTATCAATAAAACCATAGTATGCCTTCTCATTGCTATTCTCTTTTCTATCTAATTTACCAATTGCTTCAAAACTAATTCCATCACTACTTCTTTCAATGGTAAAATATTTATTACTTACTTCTGATGCAGTAATCCAATCCAACTGAATTCCTCTTTCAATTGATTTAGCATCAAAATACAAAATAGTAACAGGAAGTGTGCAGGGATTAAACGTAACAAAACTTACATCATCAATGAACCAGCCTTCATCACCTCTATTATAAATACCTGGTGTTAAACTTACAAAGTTAGCACAGCCTTGAATGGTGATTAATTGGAACTGTACTGCCATTGTTCCAACAGGAACATTATATACATAAGGATTTGGGAAATTATTAAGAGTTCCGCAAGAGGATAAAGCAACATTATTGGCCGATGTTGTCCAGTTCCATAGTGTATTGCTATTTCCCGACCACGAATCTGCAACTACAAAAGGTCCATTATTTAAGCTTACTAATACAGCAAAACCTTCATTTGCGTCTAGTCCTTCACCACTACCTGCGCATCCAAGAGAAGCCGCAATACCTCCAATTGTTTGTGTTCTGTGATAAAATGTAAATATTCCGGTACAGCTACCTCCTATTAGTGTAATGGGATCAAAAATAACTGAAGTACCATCAGTGCCTATGGCGCAGCCTGTCCCCCCATTACCTCTTCCTAACCTTAATGATTTTGTTCCTGTTCTTGCTAATTCGTTATTAACTGTTCCTACTGTAGTATAATTCCATGCAGGAGCACCTTCAAAGCCTTCGGCAATGCTAGTTTGACATAATATTCGGTTACTTATTATAAAAATTAGGGCATAGGTTAATAGCGATTTCTTAATTCTATTTAGTATTAGCCAAATCATTCTGAGTATTTTATTGGTTTTCATTTTTTTTATACTTCGCTAATTGTTTCGTTCTAATTTCATTTTTAAATTTCTACACCCTTTTCACTACATTTCCGTTTTATTATGGCCTCTTAAAACCTACTCCTTAGTTTTGCTTTTTTTCTTCTGTATTTATTTTGTTTTATTATATATCCTGTTGTTAACTGTAGAGTTAAATAAGAATCTTTGTCAACATCGCCTCTTTGTGCCGGTTTACCATCAGCTGCAGGAGATGAAAATCCATCAATCTGTCCTTTATTTGGGTCAGCCATCTTTGCAGAAAGCTCGCCATAAGATGCTTTTAGTTCTTTTGGATCGTAATAGAAAGTGCTTACATCGTCAATATAATCTGTAAATGTTTTCATGTATGAGATCTCTATCCCAATTGACCAGTTCCTTTGAACATAATATCTGTATGCAAAACCAAAAGGAATGCAAACCGAATAGTTTTTGTATTGTTTTGGTCCTCCAGGTAATCCTTGTCCTTCTGTATGCAATGGTTTTAATTTATGCCATGTGCCATTTGAAGATCTTCCCTTTGGATTGAAATAAAAACCGCCCGCTCCAACAAAAGCAGTAAGGTCGAACGAATTTGTTTTCATTCGTTTACCAAACGTATTTTTTATTCCATATCTATTACCTACAGAATTATGCATATAAACAAATTCCATTCTAAACGTCAATTCAAAAATGTTCGATTTAAAATTGAGATTCCTATTGTTTCTATACTTCTCAGCAGTTAATTGATCGTCACCCCTAACTCTTAAATATTTAAATGCCGAAACAACATTGAACCACTTTGCTAATTTGTATTTATAACCAAAAACTGCTGAGATCCCGGTTTGCTGTAATTCCAAATCAACCGGACTAAGATCTGTTCCAATTTTATCCAAACCTCCTAGATCACCCAAAAAATTAGCCGCTCCAAATCCAATAAAGACCTCTCGTCTATACTTTTTCCACTCGTTGCCTTTTTTAAAGTTTTGCGCAAACATAGTTTGCGTAAACAACACAGATACTGTTGTAAAACACATTGCCGCTTTCATCAATTCAACGCGCAAAATCTGTCTCATCCTTTCAAATTTTACTCTTTCTTGAGATTTCTTATCCTGGTTACGGCGGTTCAAGGTTTTCCATTTCTGGATAGAAATGGAGCTTGTAGGGTATTCACTGTAAACGAAACAAATTTATATTTAGCGTTTGTTTTAAATGCTAGTTTAGTATTATGTTATTATTACACCATTTTTAAATCTTTTGGTTGTTGTAAAATGAAAGGTTATTTTTAACATATAAAATGATGTATAGTTGTTAAAACGATCTTAATATTTGGTGCAAGGCACTATTTTTGGGTACCTTTCTGTTATGAAAAAACTAATCTTATATCCCGCTTTGGTTGCTTTAGCTGTAACCTTGTTCTCATTTATTGGTACCGGTCCGAGAACCGAATTAGCCCTCAATGCAGCTTTGCCAATGGCTGATGCTAAAATGAAAGATGTTTCAGGTAAAACTGTTTCTTTAACAGAAAGCAAAACCGCTAAAGGGTTGCTTGTTATTTTTAGCTGCAATACCTGCCCGTATGTAAAACTTAGCGAAAAGCGGATCAAAGAATATTCTGACTATTGCTTAAGCACCGGTATTGGTTGCGTTATTGTAAACAGTAATGAGGCTCAACGCACGGAAGCTGATAGCTTTGATGAAATGAGTAAATATTATACGGCTCAAGCATTAAAATGTGCTTATGTAGTTGACGAAAAAAGTTCACTTGCTGATGCTTTTGGCGCAACTCGCACGCCGCAATGTTTTTTGTTTAGCGCAAAAGGTTTGGTTTATAAAGGCGCCATTGACGATAACGTTAAAGATGCCTCAGCGGTAAAAGCTCCTTATTTAAAAGATGCTTTGGCCTCAGTTGCGAAAGGCGAAACTCCTAAAATGCAAGAAACAAAATCTATTGGCTGTACTATTAAAAGAGTAGAGTAAAAATTACTTTTTTATTAATTAATTAAAGCCTAGGATTTTTTTCTGGGCTTTTTTTATTTGGGCGTGCCCCCTACGAATCAAAATGCCCTTGTAACTATTAGCGAGCCATTTTGCTTGTAGGTGTCGCGCTTTTCGCTTCAAGCCTGCTTGTTCTTTGCTAAGTTTGTAGCGCTGCGGTGGCTTCCTGCGGTCGCCTGCTCGCCCAACAAACATAACGCAAAGTCCAAAGCAGGGCTTTTCGCTTCAATCGCTCACGCATCTGAAAAAAGCAAAGAAGATGGCCAAAATATTATTACAATTATTATTTAAATGTCTTTCTTATTCTTCTTAAGAATTTCATCTGTAAAATGCTGGATAGATCTATCCTTTGAGAATTTATCGGTATTGTATTCGCTAGATCTGTTTTTTGGAATAGATAATGACTGCCATTGTTGGTCTGCCTTAGCGGCAGGCAGGCTTACTAATAGTTTTGCAATATAAACCATTTGCCCTACATGATATGGATAATGCGCCAATTGACGATTAATTGCGTCTTGCGCCGTGCATCCTTGATTGCGGATATAAATAATTTTTCCAAGATCATCATTACTTAGGCTTTTAAGTGTTGCAAAAAGAGTGCTCCATCCTTTGTCCCAAACATTTAGTAGTTCGATTTTTGTTTTTACAACCTCTTCAAATTCTGCATCACGCTTGCGCCATTCTTTTTCTCCATCGCTGGTTAAAAAATCGGTCCAACGCGATACCATATTGCCCGATAAATGCTGAACAATAACCGCAATGCTATTGCTTTCTACAGAAGGAACAATAAACAATTGCTCGTCTGCCAATTGATCTAAGGCCTTTTCGCCTAGGAGTTTGTAATATTCAAACTGTTTTATTGCGCTCGCTAAATAATTTGTTTCCATATCTTATATTTATTGTTCCTAAGGGGGTGATATAAATAAGATTTTTTAGGCGAGTGGTATTTTAAAACCGCAGCAGACGTTGGTCTGTGAGGATTTTAAATCCCGATAGCTATCGGGAGAAACTCAACAAAAAAAGCAATTTATATCACACCCTTAAAAGTTATCATACCATTGACGTTGACGAGGCACTTTGATGTCGTTCAACATTCCTGTTTTTAAATTGATAGTTATGTTATAGCTTTTTCTGAAACCAAATGGCACCCAGCCTATTCGTGCTTCCCAACATTTTAGGTCGCGATAAATATCCAAACTGGTATAGCTTATGCCCTTTGCCATAAAATCATAACCGCTAGTGATGCCCACTTTCCAATACTTAGTTGGAGAAACATCACCACTAAATGTTAAAGCTTGCGTAGTTTTAAATTTAGAATTATTGCTTGGGTCGGTTTGATCGGGCGTAATGTTATAATTATAATACATGCTTAAATTCCAGGGTAAAGCTTCTTCTTTTTCTCCTTCTTTTTTTGCTCCACGTTCGGCACCATTAGTAAGATCTGGCGATCGCTTTGCCTTTTGAATTGCTTGCACATCATTACTTCCAAACGTAGCGTTTAGTGCTAAGTTAGCCGTTAAGAATCGTAGTGTTTTTCCATTATAATTTTGCGCGTATTCTTTTACTCTGCGTTGCGTTGTTTTATCATAGCCATAAGGGTCAAACGTTGAACCAACCAATACATCAACATATTTGAATACCTTATTACGCGCGCTTACCCCTATATTGCTCATTTGAAAACTATCTGCTGCAAAATTATAAGCGCCGGTGATGCCAAGATTTTGCAACAAAACTATTTTTTTATACGTTACGCCTGTATCGTTCGCCTGCCTTATTTTTGCTTCAATATTATTACTCAAATTCATGTTGAATGTATTTTGCTCGCCAACTCCGGGGCCACCAAACAATGATTTTTCAAAGATGCTATAACGAAGTGTTTTTCCATTAGTTAATGTGTCGGTATTTATTTTTTTCCAAAAACCATATTGCTCTTCGCCTAAATCTGGGCGATAAACATACGTAAGTGTTGGGATCAATAAATGCCTAATTTGTTTTAATTTTTTTGTTTTGAACATATAATCAAAGAACACTTTTGTATTCAACGCTGTAGAAAAATTTGCGTCATAGCCACCTGCAAAACCTCGTATAGTTTTATCTGCCAAACTATCCTTACGTGCTGCAGTAAGCAAATGCTCTTTGCGAATAGAGCTTGTATACATTACCGAACTTAAATTGATAGCCGGTGTAACGGTGATGTATTTAAGAACACTAAAATTGGTTGAAATTGGTAAACTGTGCCTGATACCATATTTCATTTTCTCATCAATGTTCCCTTTAAAAATGGTAGAATCATATCCGCTCAAGGTATTGCGTGCTTCAAATAAATAGTTCACTCCAATTTTATCGATCACTGTTTGCTTTACAGCGCCCTCTCGTTTAAACGGATAAAAACGATTCACATTAAAGGTTAATTGCGGGAAGGAAATATCAACTTGCTTTGTATTTGTGTTTTGATTATGCGTTGCATTCAAAGCCAATGATCCTACTTTAAATGCGCGACTAAAATTTATATTGGATTGAAATGTATTAGTAAGGTATTGCCCCGAGTTTAATGCGTTAAACTTATTGTACAATTGATTTTGATAATTTACGTTGGCGCCAAAATTTACTTTGGGATTATTTTTATTGTCTTGTCTGTGCTGCCAAGCAACACTGTAAGATTGCTGTTTGCTAAATTTACTTGAGCCCAATGGCGCCAGATCTTTATCGCCAACATTAAACTGACTAAATCCTAAATTGATCGCACCAACTGCTTTGTAAAGTACATTGTAATTATTGCTGGTTCGCAAACCCCAACTTCCATTCGAATAAATATCACCACGAATGGTCATATCGGTCATGTCATTTATTCCTATGTAAAATCCTCCATCTTTTAAAAAGAAACCTTGCGCTGGGCTATTTCCATAAAAGGGGATCAAAATTCCATTATGTTGCTTCTTTGTGTTCGGAAAAAATCCAAACGGTAAGCCTAATGGTGTTGGAACACCACCTATCTCTAAATACATAGGTCCGGTAACAATTTTATCGCCCGGAATTATTTTTGCTTTGGTAGCTCTAAAAACAGTTCGCGAATCAGCATACTCGCAAGGGATACATTTCATGTTCTTCATGTATATCACATCGTTGCTATCCTTTTTTATCTCATTTCCAAACACCAACATTTCGCCCTGTTTTGTGAGGGCGTTAAATATCTTTCCTTTCCGTGTTTTTAAATTATACATGATCTTTTCGGCATTCATTTCCTGATCACCATCTTTAAAAACAGGGGTTCCTGCCAATTTTCCGGTACTATCAGGCATTCCGTATGCTGTAATGATATTGCTTGTATAATCAATTTCAATTGCACTGGCCGTGATATTCATGCCCTCGTAAACCACATTAGCTTGGCCATACAAAATGGCTACTTTTCTTTGTGCAAGGTAAACTATGGAATCTTTGGCTTTATAATCGATCTTAGAATCCAGCATTCCAGAATCAACAAGGGTGTCAGCGGCCGGTTTTTTGATGGTATCGTTCGTGTTACTTTGCGCGTAAATAGCGTTACAAGATATTAACACGAACCATAAGAAAACTAATATGTTATGTCGGGTCAGCTTCAAGGGAAAGACGCTATTTTTACTAGAATTCATTTTGAAACCGGATTTTCATTCTTTTTCGAGTGTTTTTTGTGCAAGCAAGGCACTTTTTTCAGGCTATACCCAGAGGAAGTCTGGTCAAAAAAAGTAACGAAGCCTGCGCGAAAAAGACGCTGAAAAAGGAGATAAGACATTTACGAGATGAATTCTACACGTACAAAGCTACAAACCTAAACGACAAAGCACTTAGAAATTGTGACCATAAAGGTTAAAAATATCAAATTTACCCTGTTACTAACCTTTGGGTTGCTTGCTGCGCTTGGCTTTAAGCCCGGTAATGGCAAGGGTAAAGTGGGTGCAATAAAGATCATTGTAATAGATGCAGGGCATGGTGGTAAAGACCCCGGCTGCAATGGCGTTTCTTCCAAAGAAAAAGATGTTTCGTTGAGCGTAGCTCTTAAATTGGGAAAGCTTATAGAAGAAAATATGAAAGATGTGAAGGTAATTTATACCCGCACAACTGACGTGTTTGTTGACTTGGAAGACAGAGCGCAAATTGCCAATAAAGCCAAGGCCGATCTATTCATTTCGATACATTGCAATGCAGCCGGAAAGGTTGTAAAATACAGAGATCCTAAGACAAAAAAAATGCGCGTAAAAATGCGCAAAAACAAAAAAGGAAAATATGTTCCTGTAGAAACTACCAATCCTTTACCGTTTGGTTCGGAGACCTATGTAATGGGTTTAAAGAATGAAGAAGGGAAAATGAAAGTTGCCACACGCGAGAACTCTGTTATTTATTTAGAAGATGATTACGAAAAAAAATACGAAGGTTTTGATCCAGATAGTGAAGAGAGTTATATCATCATGAGTAATTATACCAGCGCTTATGTGATACAAAGTGCTAATTTGGGTTTAAAAATACAAGCAGAATACAAAAGCAAAGCTGGAAGAGTTGATAAAGGTGTGCATCGCCAGAGTATTTGGGTACTTTGGAGAACAGCAATGCCAAGTATTTTAACAGAAATTGGCTATCTCACCAATCCTTTAGAAGAAGAATTTTTGGCCAGTGAAAAAGGCCAGGATTATATCTCAAAATCTATTTTTAGAGGCTTAAGAAAATACAAAGATGAATTAGAAGGCAACAAAAAAGAATACAAGGACGACATTGAAAATCAAGCACCGCTTGAAAATGAAAACTTAAAAGCAGGGCATTATATTGGAGAAAAAGCAAAAGATGAAGAAGAGGAAGAGCCTGCTGAAGAAGAAACAAAAAAAGATTCGGTAAAAACTGTAAAAGCATCTGGGAAAATTTCGGCCGACTCAACCATCTATTATGAAAAAGATCTGAATACCGGGATCATAGGGATTATTGACAGTTCGAAATTTGACAAAGCCACAGACGCTAAAACTACCAGTGTAAAAAGCCCGGCAGAGCGCACAAAAGAGATCAATGATTCACTTTCCAAAACACGTACGGCGCGTTTAAAACTCAAAGTCGATTCAATAGCGGCCGCTAAAGTTGAGATCGAAAAAATTAATAAAGTAAAGAATGAAACAAAACCAGAAATTGCATTTAAAGTTCAATTTGCCAGTAGCGAAACCCGTTTAAATTTGAAAGAAAAACGTTTTGCCGATATTAAAAATGGCGCTTATTACAAGGTTAAAACCACTTACAAATATACTTCCGGTAATTTTTCTTCTATGAGCGAAGCCAGCGCACATCAAAACATATTGCGCGATAATGGCTTCAAGGATTGCTTTATTGTGGCCTTTAAAAACAACGAACGTATAGACGTTAATGAGGCCAAACGCCTGTTAGAAGAGAAGCAATAAATGTTGTATCTTTGTTTGCTGTGAGAAATTCACTTTATATCCTTCTTTTTATATTTGCTTTGGTTGCCTGTAAAAAAGAGGACCAGGAAGCCCCTATTGATCCTAATACAGGATGCAGCAATTGCCTACCAAGCTATGCAACAACATTCAGTGGTATTTTTAAAGCCGGTTCTTATACAGTTACCGGTGCGGCAATGAGCACCAGTATTTCAAATCGTGTGAGTGCATTTTTTAGTAATACTGTAGTAACAGTTCCTTCTGTTGCAAATTCAATAACGGTAAGCAATGTATTCTTTAATGAAGATACACTTACGTATTCGGGCGGTCCATATTATTACACCAATCTTTCAAGCGTTACGTTGAGTCCGGTTAGTTGGACAGTGAATGGTGTTTCGCCAATACCCTCATTTACATACAAAAACTTAAAAGAAAAACCACAGTATGGCGCCATGACAGCCTGGCCGGATACCATTAGCAAGAATATTGGTTTTACTTTTTCTATTTACGATCTTAGCTTTATTACAGGAGCTTCTATACTTATCTCTGATGGTTTACCAATTCCAAACGTTACAACAAAAGCTTTAGGTTTAGGATCAGATACGTTAACTTTTAGTTCCAACGATCTGAGTGGTATGAGTACTTCCACAAACGCGATCATTACGCTTATCATGGAAAATTCACATGCTATAAAAATAGATAGCAAAGATTTTAAAATGAGTAATGAATCTAGTTACTCTCGTAAAATAGTGATAAAGAATTAATGCGCCTCTAGCCAATTCGCGCCAACACCCATTCCAACTTCCACCGGCACTTTTAAAGGCAATGCATCTTGCATTAATTTTTCAATAATTGGTTTTACTTTTTCTAATTCAGGTTTGTAAACATCAAATACCAATTCATCATGCACTTGAAGGAGCATTTTTGTTTTGAAATTTTGTTTTTTCAATTCGTTATGGATATTTATCATAGCGATCTTTATCATATCGGCGGCACTGCCTTGGATAGGCGCGTTAATAGCATTTCGCTCGGCAAAACCTCTTACTGTTTGATTTTGCGAAGTGATGTCGCGTAACCAACGCTTGCGGCCTAACAAGGTTTGCACAAAACCATTCTCGCGAGCAAAGTTTATTTCGTTGTCCATGTATTCCTTTATAGATGGATACTCTTTAAAATAATTATCTATCAACTCCTTTGCTTCGGCGCGAGGTATGGCTAAATTCTCCGATAAACCAAAAGCACCTTGCCCATAAATAATTCCAAAATTCACGCTCTTCGACTTGTAGCGCATTTCTTTTGTTACATCCTCTTCTTTTACACCAAATACTTTTGCGGCGGTTGCTGTATGAATGTCCTTTCCCTTTTGAAATGCGTCGCACATATTTGGATCACCGCTAATGCTTGCAACAATGCGCAATTCTATTTGCGAATAATCGGCGCTTAATAAAATATGATCTTTATCTCTAGGAATAAACGCTTTGCGGATCTGCCTTCCTCTTTCGGTCCGAATCGGAATGTTTTGCAAATTCGGATTATCACTACTCAAACGGCCTGTAACAGCCACCACTTGATTATAAGATGTGTGAATATGCCCTGTTTGTTTATTAACCAATTCAGGAAGAGTATCTACGTAAGTATTCTTTAGTTTATTCAACTCACGATAATCCAAAATTTTTGCAACAATGGGATGAAGATTCTCTAATTTCAATAATACATCTTCGCCGGTCGCATATTGTCCTGTTTTTGTTTTCTTGGCTTTATCAGAGATCTTTAAGACATCAAACAACACATCTCCCACTTGCTTTGGCGATGAAATATTGAATTTAAATCCGGAGTGTTCGTATATTTCCTTTTCAACGCTTGTGATGTCTATTTGTAATTGTGCAGAAATATCTTTGAGTGTATTTACATCTAAATTAATTCCTTCGCGCTCCATATCGGCCAGTACAGATATCAAAGGGGCTTCAACATCCGTGTACAATTTATCTGTTTGTGTTTCTTTTAATTTAGGCTCAAATACTTCTTTCAATTGCAAGGTAATGTCGGCATCCTCTGCAGCATACTCAGTTATTTTATCAATAGGCGCTTCACGCATACTTGTTTGATTCTTTCCCCTTTTTCCAATGAGGGTTTCAATGCTAATTGGCGCATAATTCAAATAGGTCTCTGCCAACACATCCATTCCGTGACGCATTTCGGGCTGAATTAAAAAGTGGGCTACCATGGTATCAAATAATTTATTTTTTATTCGAATGCCATAGTTCATTAAGATATGATAATCGTATTTAATGTTTTGTCCGATCAGTATTTTTTTCTCGTCATTAAAAATCGATGCAAATTTTAAAAGCAGGTCTTTTGCCTTCTTTTGATCCTCGCTTACCGGAACATAATAGGCTTCGTGAACTCTAATGCTAAAAGATAATCCAACTACTTCGGCTTCCAATGAATTTAACCCGGTTGTTTCGGTATCAAAACAAAATTCATTCGCGTTTTCTAGTTTTTGAATTAATACAGCAATATCCGCATCACTATCAACAGTAATATAGGTGTGAGGAATGTCATTTACAGTTTTATAATTTGTTTCAGGATTTTCATCTGCCAGTTCGGCTGCCACTGTTACACTAAAAAATTCGGACGTGCTAAACAGATCGCCCTGTCCGTTTGATGCTTTTGGTTTAAACGCTTCTTTGGTAGCGCTTATACTTTCATTTCCACCAATGTCTTCTCCTAAAATATTTTGTGCAATGCGCCTAAATTCAAGTTCTTTGAATAGTTCGCGCAAGGCTTCGCTATCATAAGGTTTAATGGCTAATGATGCTTCATTAAACTCCACAGGGCAATCTAAAATAATAGTTGCTAATTTGCGCGATTGAAAAGCAAGATCTTTATTATTATCAACTTTCTCTTTTAATTTTCCTTTTAATTTATCGGTGTTCAAGTACAAATTATCCATCGACCCATAGTCCTTCAACAATTGAATCGCCGTTTTTTCTCCAACACCGGGTATTCCAGGAATATTATCAGAAGCATCGCCCATCAATCCCAAAATATCTATCAATTGTTTTACGTTATTTATTTCCCATTTTTTACAGATCTCTTCTTGGCCTAATATCTCTGCGCCATTTCCTAAACGTGCGGGCTTATAAATAAATGTATTTTCGTCAACCAGCTGACCGTAATCTTTATCAGGAGTCATCATATAAGTAGTAAATCCGCGTTCTTCTGCCATTTTTGCAAGCGTACCAATTACATCATCCGCCTCAAAGCCAGGCAAACCGATCACATCAATATTAAATGCTTTTATCAGATCAATTACATATGGAATGGCAAGCCTAAGGTCCTCGGGCATTTCATCTCTGTTAGCTTTGTAAGCTTCAAATTCGATATGACGTTGCGTTGGCGCATCCGTATCAAACACCACAGCAATATGCGTTGGCTTCTCCTTTTTTAAAATTTCGGTGAGTGTATTGCAAAAACCAAAAATGGCTGATGTATTTAATCCTTTTGAATTGATGCGCGGGCTATTGCTAAATGCAAAATACGCCCGATAAATGAGCGCAAACGCATCTAATAAAAATAATTTCTTGTCGGTATCTTTAGTTATCATAATTAGTTATTCTTCTTCCAGTTGTTATATTTATTTATCACTTCAATGGCGCTTTCCACATTTAATTTTTTATCGCTATCGTTATATGATTCTGCATGTTCTTGACCATCCTTCATCCATTCTTGCAATTGCTTTTTAAATTTTCCTCCTTTTACATCTGTTAACTTTCCTGCCTTTCCGCCAGCCAGGTTATCGCCCTCTTTGAACAAAAAATATTCAAACTCCCAGGTTGCTTTGTTCATTACTACAACTTCAAAAGCGCCTTTATACAGTACTATTGGACCATTAGTTAAACGTTTATAAAACAAGCCTTCGTCGTTATTTACAATAGATACAAAATGTTCGTTATCGAATCCGTAAGCTTTTACTTTAGATGGCTTATAGTTTTTTTGAGTTCCTGAGGCATCTTTGAACGTTACCCTTGCATAATAATCTTGTTCTTTTTTTGGATTCATTTTTACCTCTCCACGAAGTGTATCTCCTTTTTCGTTTACTAAATAACCTTTTGTAAAAGTTATTTGTGCTTTTGTGCCCGAAAAAGTGAAAGCTGCCAGAAATGCCGCCAGCAGTAGTTTATACGTGTTTTGTATCATCCTTTAAAGAAACCTATTTTTCAAAACAAACCCAAGCTTTGTTATAATTGTGTGCATAAATAAGTGCGAATGAAACTCCTTTAAAACCAAGGTTATACGCTCCCTATTTAATTGCTAATTCACTCAAATTTATTCATTTAAAATGTTACTTTTGATATTCAATTTTTATTTTGAAGATCGGTTTAAAAATAGGCTTAGCGTTTTTCTCCCTTGCGGCCATTTCTATGATCGTAATTGGTTACATTAGTTACGATAATGCACGAAGGTCTTTAGAGCAACAATCGTTTAATAAACTCACAGCAGTGCGAGAAGCTAAAGCTGATCAAATACAAGATTATTTCAAAAATATAGAAGATCAACTTAAGGATCTTGCATTAAATCCTGTGGTAATCAATGCAACTGGCGAATTTAAATCAGGCTATGCTTCCATTACAAAAGATCTTAAACTGGATGAGAAAAAAATCGATGAATTAAAAAACGAGAATTCTACTTATTTGGGAAAAGAGTTTCTTCCTCGCTTAAATAAGAATCTTATCATTCCAACAACCTTGAAGGATGAAATTGCTTTTGATCCTTCTGCAACTGCCTTGCAAAACATTTATATCGTTAAAAATCCAAATCCTATTGGTGAAAAACTAAACATGTTAAGCAGCAGTGACGGAAGCGCATATAGTATAGCCCATTCCAAATATCATAATGTATTCAAAAATTTTATTGAGCGTTTTGGATACTACGATCTCTTTATTATTGATAATGAAACCGGAAAAATTGTTTACACGGTTTATAAGGAAATAGATTTTACAGCATCGCTAACGGAGCTGCCTTTAAACCACACCAATTTAGGAGAAGCATTTGAAAGCGTAAAAAATGCCGGTAACGATACATTATCAAAATTGGTAGATTATGAGCCTTATCATCCTTCGTACAATGCGCACTCCTCCTTTATTGCCTGCCCTATTTTTGATAAAGGAAAGCAAATTGGTGTATTGGCTTTTCAAATGCCAATTGATCGCATCAATTCTATTATGACTAATAACGCCCGTTGGGAAAATGTTGGTTTGGGTAAGTCGGGCGAAACATATTTGATCGGTGAAGACATGACCTTGCGCAATCAATCGCGTTTTTTAATTGAAGATAGCCTTAACTATTTTAAAATGCTTCGCCATCTGGAAGTAAGCGAATCCACCATTTCAAAAATAAAAGCATTTAATAGTTGCATTGGCTTGCAAGAGGTGAAAACTGTTGGAACTCTTGCAGCCCTTAAAGACTCGAGCAACACAAAAATATTTCCTGATTACCGTGGCGTATCTGTTCTTTCATCATACAAACCACTTCGCGTATTGGGAATGAACTGGGCCATATTGAGCGAGATAGATGAGGACGAAGCTTTTGCCGAAATTGTTGCTCTTAAACAAAAAATGATTGCTGCTTTCATATCACTTCTAATTGTAGTGATCATTACGTCGTATTTTATGTCGATGCAATTAACCAAACCCATAAAAGAACTTTCTATAGAGGCCGAAGAATTAGGTAATGGTAATTTAGAGGTAGAAATAAAAACCGGAAGAAAAGATGAGATAGGTGTTTTGGCCGATAATTTTAAAAAGATGCAAAGCTCTATAACAAAACTCATTATGGATCTAAGGCACATGAATCATACGCTGGAAGATAAAGTTGTAGAACGCACAGCCGAAGTGGTAGAGCAAAAGAATATCATCGAAGAAAAACAAAAAGAGATTATTGATTCAATTTTGTATGCGAAGCGAATTCAGAATGCCATTTTAGCGCACGAAACCTATTTACAAAAACATTTGCCTGAGTATTTTGTATTATTCAAACCTAAGGATCATATTAGCGGTGATTTTTACTGGGCTACAAAAAAAGACGGACGTTTTTATTTAGCAGTTTGCGATAGTACAGGCCATGGTGTTCCGGGAGCGTTTATGAGTTTGTTGAATATTGCTTTTTTAAATGAGGCCATTACCGAAAAAAATATGGTTGAGCCGCACGAAATTTTGAATCACGCTCGAAAACGTCTCATTCAAAACATGTCTAAAGAAGGAAATAAAGATGGAATGGATGGAATTTTAGTTTGCATTGACCCAGAGAAAAAGACATACACTTATTCAGCGGCACATAACAGTCCGCTTATAATAAAGAACAACGAATTTGTAGAATACCACGCCGATAAAATGCCAATTGGTGAAGGCATACGAGAAGAATCGTTTACATCACATAAGTTTGATGTGAAAGAAGGTGATATGATTTATTTATATACCGATGGTTATGCCGACCAGTTTGGTGGACCAAAAGGAAAGAAATTCAAGTACAAACAATTGAATGATCTGCTGATGGAGTTAAATCAAAAGTCAATGAACGCACAAAAAGAAAAACTTGCAGAAGTGTTTATGGATTGGAAAGGTGAGCTTGAGCAAATTGATGATGTGTGTGTTTTTGGTATTCGGGTTTGATGTTTTGCCCCTCTGGGGCAATTGATTTTTCCTTTTACTTTTTAAAAATGTTCGGCTCCTCTGGAACCGTTTCGCGTTAAAATCACAATTGATTCTTTAGAGCTCGGGCATTTACAGAGCACGCAAATTTGTATTCTTTAATGCTGTAGCGAAAAACGTTATGCTTTTTTGTTCCAGAGGTAGCAAACGTTTTTTGAAGATTTGCGTTTTTGTTCTCATTGCCAAGAGGGGTGAAAAATTAAAAAATTCCTGTATCTTTTTTAGATCGGCATTATTATACATATATGCAGATCATACTTCTTATATCTTTCATGTTGTTTAGTTTAATTAGCGTTAGAGCGCAAGAAGGTGGTGTGTTTGAACCGCCTAACCCATGCAGTTCATTTTCTAAATACCATACGGCCCAAAAAAGACCAATTGCCTACACGTATGTTAGAGAAAGTGATGTTGCATGGGAAAAGCGCGTTTGGAGAGACATTGATCTGAGGGAAAAACAAAATTTAAAATATTATTATCCTGTTGAAGTAAATCCATGTGTTCGTTCGCTATTCCAAACGTTAAGCTTTGGAATACTAAAAGGAGAGATAGTGGCTTTTAAAGATGAGGACTTTATGGTGCCTTTGGAAAAATCGGAGGTGAGAAAATTGTTAGTGGTGCAGGACACAATACCAATGTTTACCGTGAACGCTGAAGGTGGCGAAGATCAAGTTATGCAACCTGTATCAGATTCTACAAGCATTTACAGGCGCATACAAAAATTCCGACTAAAAGAAGATTGGTTTTTCAATAAAGAAACTTCTACTTTGGATGTTCGGATCATTGGAATTTGTGCGTACGAATACGTGCAAGATAAAGAAGCATACCGAGAACTATTTTGGGTTTATTTTCCTGCTTGCAGGAATACACTTGCATCCACTGTTGTTTTTAATGATAGAAATGATAATGAATACAGAAATATCGACGAACTCTTTTGGAAACGTGATTTTAGCAGCGTGATCGTAAAAGAATCTAATGTATACGATCGCAACATTATCCAATATCAAAAAGGAATTGATGCTTTATTAGAATCGGAAAATATCAAAACCGATATGTTCAATTGGGAACATGATCTGTGGAATTACTAAGCCTAATTTATAATTATTGTTTTCACTAAATTTATTTCTCCATTAGTTCTTATGAGGTAAATACCTTTTTCAAATGAAGTAACGTCAATTAACGAATTCTCATTATGGTGCTGTCCGTCAACAATTATCATTCCGAAACTGTTGTATATCTTATATCCGAAACTGCCCTTGTATGATATGATCAATTTATCACTGACCGGATTTGGGTAGATCAGCATATTATCAACTCTAATATCTTTGGGGCCTAAATGTGTTGTGATAGCTTTACACGTTGCGTCAATAAACCAAACTTTTGCGGTAGTATCCATTGAAAAATAACCAAACAGTCTTTTCCCAACTTTCATCTCTCCATTTGGCGACAAATGTAAGCCATCTGTGATGCCAAAATCGTTTACACAATCCCAAAACAAACCATCTTGCTTTGGAATGTTACCATTTGCCCATGAATTAGTTGCCCAATCAATAAAAGGAATATTAGCATTAGCACCTGCGTATTCATACCCCGCTACATTATTGATCTGGTTTTCTATCAGCCATTTAACTGCCCAACTATTATAATAATCTCTCGGCGCTCTTAATCCGGCTCCGGTAGAATTATCGGTATACCCAGCATATGCTCTTGAATTAATGTAGGCCATTTTTACATTTGGGTATTTTATTAAAATTATTTGTAATAGTTTTTTGTAATCCGCAATTAATTGTTGTGGTGCATTTGGGAATATAGTATTTGTTGATTGAGTATGTTCTTGTTCGATCCACACAATTTGAACTTGCAAACTTGTTAATGAATGTGCAACTAACGTGTCGTTTGCTTTTATCCAATAGGCAGCAGTATCGTAATTCATTTTTTGAATCCCTATTCCTCCTTTGCATACATTTACAACTTCTAATTTTTTATTTAAACATTGAAAAGTATCGCAATACGATTGAAAAGAGGCAAACTCTGTTCTTGGATTGGAAGCACCAATACCAATCATTGCAACTTTACCGTTAATTAAATCAACTGCCCCAAGAGCATTCAGTGGCGTTATAGAATTTGCTTGATTTAATGCGCGTGTGAGTTGAAGTTGGGGACGGCTATTAGACCCAGATGGATATTGCCCTCCTTGCAAGCCCAAATAAGTTGCGGTGCCTAGGTCTTCGATGGGTGTTAAGCTCGTGCTTAAAACGCTACAATTTCTTTGTGAAAATGTATAACCGGTAAAGCAAAAACCCACTATTAAAAGTAGATTGCTTATTATTTTATTAATTGGTGTATTCATAAGGTATCTTTTAAATTCTTAATGTTATTTTAACAAAATTAGTTTGTAAGTAGCGTTTGCACTTTTTGAACTTACATTAATCAAATACATGCCATTCGCAAGTTCTTTCAAATTCAATTCTAATTTTTGCCCACTTATTTTTGAATTCATAACGGTGTTGCCTAATATATCGTTTACTCTGACTTCAGCATTTACATCACTCGGTGCAGATAGCGTTATAATACCACTCGTTGGGTTTGGGAAAAAAATAATGCTTTTAATTGCTTTTTCCGTTTCATTAATTCCTGTTCCTACTGTTTTTATAGGGATCTTTATATACCCCATTGATTTTCTTTTCAAATTATAGTTCTTTGCAGACACTGCTATTTGTGTATATGTTGCGGCCGGTTCACTTGCCAGTAAAGTTTGCCAGTTATTGCCCACCTTATAAAATTTGTTGTGCTCAAACTGTTGTGAATATCCCGCAGTGGAATAATTATTTTTTACGGAAAAATATTCACGGTATACAGTAGAATCCAAATTGTATCCTGTTAATTTAATACTGTCTAAATTCAAATTGAGATCCGTATTATCAGCATTCATATAATATACATATATGTATTTATTTCCTGGATTAACAAACGTGTAAAACCTAGTATTTGGATTTGCCATTGTATTATTAATAGTGTTTCCTATCCAGTTCAATGAATCTAATGAAATATGACTTGTTAAACTTGTAGCCCAATATGCCATACGTTTTACATAACCCGACCCTGCATCCTGAGCGCTGCCGTCACCAATTGAATTTGTTCCCGTGCGCTTACTTAAACATCCGTTTTGCTGTTGGGATACGCCATTAAAAAAAGTGCTGTACTGAAAAAAATCATTTGCGCCCGGTATTTCCCAATTAGTCCTGAACATTGCCATTTTCCATCCCATGGTTAATACAGCATGATTAAATGTATTGTGAAAAAGGTATGTAGTGTCGTCATTATTATTTTCAAGTATATTCCACTCGGTCATCCATATTTTTTTATTATTGGAGGCGCTAATTCCTAATTGTGTTTTATAGCCATCCATGATCTTGTCAACAAAACCGGAATCAATGAATTTGAACGTTTCTTTTAACTGACAATCAAATGATAATTTGAGGGTGTCATCTTCATTATTTGGATAATAAGAATATGGATGATTAAAGTTGGTTGAACTTGTTGTGTGTGCCCGCAAATAATTTTTGTATTGCATTGGTCCGGTTGCATTTAATAAACAGTTATTACAAGTGCTTCCTGTTGTTCCTTCCAGTCCATTTGCCCAATATTTGTCATCAAAATATTTATGAATAACAAATGCATCACCACTTGTAGCGGTAGTTGGTGTGCTAGCAACAGTAACATTAATAATTGTATTTAAATTTGTGGCTATCTGTGTATTCCATATATTAAAACGTGCGGCACTTGAACTTGCCATGCTGCAGCCATAGTAATTTGTATGAGTTGCGGCTGCAAGAGGTGCTGTTGGGTAGCCTATTTTTATACCGGGAAAATTCGATCGAATAGCGCTGACGTAGTCGCCTTTTGGTGTTAAACAACCATTGTAAAAAGGTGGCCCAAGTCCTCTCACATAATTATAAAATTCATTTCCCGAATTTGGATCAGGAAAAATATCGTTGTTAGCCTTACCCCATGATTCATTAGATAATTCAATCCCTACAACATTTAACGATTTTATTCCGTTCGAATCAACTTTAGTTAATTGATGCAAGGTTTTTACAAGATTGGCGGGAGTGCCTGAAAAAATATTAGCAACGTAAATAATATTAACGCGTTCTCCAGCCTGCAAATTATCTTCCATTTCTTTCACATACTGTATAAATTTAGTAAGATAGCTTTGTGTAATCTGCGTTTTTTGCCTTCTATAGTTACAATACCATGTTTGAAGTTCGCTAGTATAGCTTGAAGCCGCAGCTGTTGTTGTAAAAACAGATGGCACTGAAGCATTGTATTTTAAAGGTACACTGAATGCATCAAAAGCTAAAGGGCAAGTATACGTAGTAACCAGCGGTGTAAACGTTAATGGATTTTGTATGCTGTTATATCTATCTGCTAAAAGTGCGGCCACGGCTGCAAAATTAATCCCATAACCCGACGTGTCAATGTTCATGATATAATTGTCTGCATCACCGGCTGATGGAAAACGGATCACCCGTGGTTTCAAATTCTTAACATTATCTGTACACACAATATCTGTACATGTATTATAAAAATTTACAAATGACAAACCATGATGCTCAGCATTTATTACTTTCATATTCGATAGGTTCATTTGTATGCTTTGCCCTATGCTTGATAGAACAAGAATAACAAACATTATGATCAGGTAGGCTTTGCGTGGGTTGATAGTATTCATTGGATTTATTTTATACTATCAAACCTAAGCCAAACTTATGGGATTTCCTTGGGGGAATTAGGTAAAGGGGCGATCGCTTTAGGAAAAGGCACCATCCGTTTAGGCAAAAAAGGCCGGATTATTGGGAATTTCTTACTAGCGTGGTAATACGAATAATGGTGCCGGATTTTTGTTGAGAAGAAAGATCTATTACTTCCAAGGCGGTGCCAGGCAATAATTTCAAACGATTCTCCACATTTGAAAAGCCGATCGATCGATGCTTCTTTGTACTGTTTAATTGCGACTGCTTAATTCCTACTCCATTATCTTCAATCTCTATTTGTATCTGCTCCCTTTTTTGATCAATTCTTAATATGATAAGTCCTTTTTGTTCCATTTGATTAAAAGCATGCAAAATACTATTCTCAACAAATGGCTGTATGATCATGTTTGGGATAAAAAGTAACGATGGGTCTATAGTGTTAATGCAACTTATTTTAAAATCAAACTTTCCTTCAAATCGCATTTGCTCTAACTGCAAATAATACTCTATTCGTTTGAGTTCTTTAGATAATAAAATGTATCGTTGATCGGCGTGATCAATTGTTAATCTTATTAATTGCGCAAACTTAGCAAGATATTCGCTGCTGTTACGGGTATCATTATCATTAATAAAACTTTGAATAGAATTAAGTGCATTGAAAATAAAATGTGGATTAATGGATGCCATCAGTGCTTCGTAACGAAGTTCATTTAACTGATTCGCATAATTTAATTTTCTTGTATTCTTTCTATTATTTAAAAAAATAATGAGGCAAAATACCATCCCGATGAGGAGTGCTATAATTATTTTAAACCATTTCGTTTCCCAAAAATATGGTTCGGGAACAACTATTATATGAATTGGCTTGCTCCAATTTATATGATCATTGGATCCTCTAAAACTAATACTTGCAGTTGGAAGTGGTAGATTATTGAAATTAATACTGCTTCCTTCTATCTGAACCCAATCTTGTGAATTGATCTTGTACTGATAAACTATATCATCAGTATGCAGCAGATCTGCGCTGCTTAAATAAATGGTAAGATTACGTTCGTGTAATCCTAAATATAAGATATCCCTAATTGCAGAGTTTTTGTTATTCACGGATATATTAGATATCCTGATTTTTTTTTCAGCAACAAATTCTTTATCGAAATAAGTAAGGTTCAAAATACTTACCCCGGATGTTGTTCCAATAATGATAGAGTTATAGTCTTGATTATAACACATCGAATTGATCTGCTTAGAAATAATACCATCAAATACATTTAAATGGATGATGCCTGTGTCGTTCAAACAAAATAAACCTTCAGGAGCAGCAAACCACAGTCGCCGTTTTTTATCTTCCAGCGCAGTTCTAACATTTGTGAATTTTCTTCCATAATAATCTTCATTGTAGGTCCACTTTTCATTTGCATACTCTACCAAGCCAAACTCTGTACAAAAAATAAGGACTCCGTTTTGCCTTTGAATGATATCATAGATCTCTCCGTCGAGGCCGGCCTCACCGTGTTTTCGCAATTTTCCATTTACATAAGAACCTACTCCATGGGAAGTGCCTATCCATAATGTTCCATCCTTTGCATAAAACAAACGGTTTGTTTTTACACCTCTTTTGTTGTTCTTAAAAAGTTCAACGCTGTCCTTTAACCGAAGAGTATTTCTGTTACTTATTTCGTGGATGAATAAACTTCTTCCCCAAGCTCCAAATACAACCTTATCATCAAAAATATTGCTTACTGCACTGGCAATAAAAAACGTGCTGTTCTCGTCCTTATAATTTACCTCGCCATAACTTGAGATGACCTTGCCACTAGCCGAATTATTTCCTACAAACACGTAATTATACTTACTCATTGCCACATCAAAAATATAAGTGCTTTCGCTTTTGGAGAAGAATTTAAACTGCTCACCTTTACTCGATTTAAGATCAAATTGCTTTAATCCAAAATTGGTACATACAAATATCTCACCGTTCTTACCATTGATAACTCTATTCACGTATGCGGGAGACCCGAAGTTATCCATCAAATTCTCAAGAAAAGTATTATAGAAATAATAAACACCATTATTAAGTGTGCTCACCCAAATATTATTTTTACTGTCTTTAAAAATCGAAGTGATCAAGAGGCGATTTATACCAAGAATTGAATCCAAATTAATGCATTGTCTTAACGGAGTTACAATATAATTATGGTCGGAGATAAGTGACGAACACCATATATTACCATGTTTATCAATGCAAAGGCCCCTAATGGCAAATTCTGTCGCCGAAACTTTGATGGAATCCACTACCTTTAAATTTACCACTTTGTAAACAACATTTGTTCCACCTAAGTAAAATTCATTATCAGAAACCGCATGGAAACTATACACGTTTCTTCCAAGGCCTTTCACATTCAGCTTTACAAGCGCTGTATCCTTTAATTTATAAACAGAAGATCCTTTAAGAACAAAGCAATTATTTTTATCGCCACAAAAAGCATCTGTTATTCCCCTAATGATCGTTCTCTTCCTTATTTTTGAAGTATCGTGATATATAATAAGATGTACGCCTCTATTGATAGCGATCAGATTTTTCCCAACAATACATAATCTCTCACCTATGTAGTCCTTTGAAGTGTCCGATACAATCTCTTTTACCTTTCCATTGTCAATTCTAAAGATCCCTTTTCGTTTGCTGAATGCCCATATAGTATTGTTACTTTCAGTTATGGAAGTAATAAGACTCCCGCTTAAACCGGTTGCATTATTGTAATGTTCTTTGAAGTTACCTGCAAAACAGTCCAGTCCATTGTCGGTTCCAAACCACATTTTCCCATTCCTATCTTCTAAAATAGAAAAAACGGAGCTGCTTGACAGGCCATCTTTAACCGATAAGTTTTTGTAAACTCCGAATTGTGATCTTAAACAAGAAAATAAAATTGTAAAGCTAATGGCGAGTATTATATTCCTATTTGCCAATGCTGATCGAATAATTTTTCATGAAATCAAGAAAAGGTGCGTGATTGTTTTTAGAGATCTCGTGCCTGCTGCCATCTATCATGAGCACATACCCACCATCTGTGCGGTTGTATTCTTTTACGTGTTGTGCATTAATCATGCACGATTTATGTATCCTGAAAAATAACTCCGACGGCAAACTTCTTTCAAAATCTTTTAGCGTTTTTGATACCAATAATTCTTTCCCATCTGTAAATAGCACTTTGGTGTAATTATCCTCTCCTTTCAAAATCAAAACTCTATCAATTTCAGAATAATAAATTCCCGAGGAAGTAGATAGCGCTATTTTTTTTTGTGTGCTTGGTATTGTTTCCGCTTTAATATCCTTTGTAAGAGAGTAATTCTTTATTATTTTATTTACCGCCGCCTGAAGGTCAGAAATAACAATAGGTTTTACCAAATAATCTAATACGCCCACTCTTAAGGCATCAATGCCAAAATCACTGTGGGCTGAAACAATTACGGATACAAAACTTCTAACATCAAACGACCGCAGAAACTCTATCCCATTCATCTCCGGCATATGAATATCAACAAACACAACTTCCGGATCCTGTTCAACTATTATCCTACGTGCCGTTATTGCCGAACTAGCTTCGCCTATAACTTCAAGTTCAGGAAAATACTTCTCTATTAAAAGCTTGAGATTTTTTCTTGCTTTTTCTTCGTCATCAATAATAATCGTCTTGAATTTTTTTGAAATCATTTGATCAATTTTTATCAAATCTGAGCATTTAATTCTCGTTATATATCACCTCTAACAAGGTTTGCCCAACGGCTTCCAATGTGTTCTTATCGATGTTTTTTATATCATCGCTGTTCTTGTGATGATGTTCAAAGAAACTATTTTTATACGCATCGTAATGCAAAATATCAATTGTTGGTATTTGTGCGATCTTATTTATGAATGTGTGGTCGTCGGTCATCTCTCCTGTTTCTTCTTCAATAAAATAATTGGAAGCACCACTGATTTTTGCTGCTTTCCAAACTTTAGTTACAACATCGTTCGCATAAAATGTAGAAATTTCTTCCTTAGGAAAACGCGCATCTTTTGCTCCTACCATGTCTAATAAAATTCCAAAGTTTGCAGTGTATCCAGGTATATGTGGATTCTTGCTCCAGTGTTGGGAGCCTAAACACCAGGTATCGGGCATTCCGCCATTGTCACCGTAATCTTCCAAATCAAACAGTACAATATCAATTCCAATATTAGGGCTTTTTGTTTGAATGATGCGAGCTACTTCAATTAATACTCCTGCGCCACTGGCCCCATCATTTACGCCAGGACAAGGATTTGCTCTCAATTTAGGATCTGTTTCCTTTTCGCTAAAAGGGCGACTATCGTAATGCGCACAAAGCAATATTCTTTTTTTATTTTGAGGGTCAAAAGACGCGATCACATTTTTTAGCAGCCATTTTTTTCCATCGTAAGTTGTTGCGCTTGCTGCTTGAACTAATACTTGCGCTCCATACTTTTTAAATTGGCTTTCGTAGTAGGCCACAACATTATCATGGGCTTTAGTTCCGGGCGTGCGCGGACCAAGATCAGCCTGATACTTTACAAATTTAAAAGCGCTATCGCCATTAAAATCGGGAGGAACAACCCGAGTTTTTGTTTCTACTTTTGGTTGATTAACATTGCCTGGCGCTGTAATTACTTCATCAACGGTCTTCTCAGGTCCGCACGAAAAAAGCAAAATTGAAAATATTATATATTTTGGGAACTGCTTCTTCATTCAACATTTATAATTCATAATTAAATAGACCAAGTACTTCCTTCTTTTCCGTCTTTTATTTTTACACCAGCTGCCACAAGCTTATTACGTAACTCATCGCTTAGTTGAAAATTTTTATCAGCTTTAGCTTTAACACGCATGTCTAACAGAACATCTACCACATTATGCAATATGGTAGCAGCTTCTCCATTATCTTCTTCAAATTTAACACCGCAAATGTCAACTAAAAAAATTTGAAACATCACATGCAACAGATCAATGTCGGCTCGTGTTAATGATGATTTACCATCATTGGTAGAATTAATTATTCTTGCCGCATCAAACAAATGAGCCATCAGCACCGATGTATTTAAGTCATCGTTCATGGCATCATAACATTCTTTTTGCAAAGCTGCAATATCTTCTGTTGATTTATCGGATGCTTTTAAAGTGCGCAATGTTTTGTATGCTTCATGTAAACGATCAAACGCTGTTTCGGCAGCATTCAAAGCGTCGTTACTAAAGTCCAAGGTGCTGCGGTAATGTGTTTGCAACATAAAAAAACGCACAACCATTGGGCTATATCCCTTAGTAAGTAAGTGATGAATTCCGCTGAACAATTCGCGAGGTAAAAAACTATTCCCTAAACTCTTGCTCATTTTTTGCCCGTTAACCGTAAGCATATTTGTGTGCATCCAGTAATTAGCAGGTTGTTTTCCGCAATACGCAAGATTCTGCGCAATTTCATTTGTATGATGTGTTGGTGCCAGATCCATTCCGCCACCGTGTATATCAAAATTCTCACCCAAATATTTTGTACTCATAGCGCTGCACTCAATATGCCATCCGGGGAAACCTTGGCCCCAAGCACTACGCCACTGCATCAAATGCTCTGGTTTTGCTTTTATCCAAAGTGCAAAATCTAATCTTCCTCGTTTTTCATCTTGTCCATCCAAGTCGCGTGTGCCTTCTAATAGATCTTCTAATTTTCTACCTGTAAGTGCTGTGTAATTATGTTCTTTCGCAAATTTCTCTACGTTAAAATAAATAGTGCCGTTTGATTCGTAAGCGTATCCTTTTTTAATAATTGTTTCTGCAATTTCTTGTTGTTCGATAATATGGCCTGTAGCACTTGGTTCAATACTTGGAGGCAAATTATTGAACTGGCGCATTACTTCACGAAAATCCACGGTGTATGCTTGTACAATTTCCATGGGCTCCAATTGTTGCAATTTTGCTCTCTTACTAATTTTATCCTCACCAACATCACCATCTCCTTCCAAGTGTCCGGCATCGGTAATGTTTCTTACATAACGAACTTTATATCCGCAGTGCAATAAATAACGATACACAAGATCAAAAGAAATAAATGTGCGGCAATTTCCTAAATGCACATCACTGTAAACTGTTGGTCCACATACATACATTCCAACGTATGGTGGGTTAATGGCTTTAAACTCTTCTTTTTTACGAGTTAATGTATTATATAAAAAAAGCGGTTGCATAGGATTGTAAATATACAATAAACCCAGAAAATGCCATAGCAATTCTATTCCGAATCAAAACCACTTCAAAATCTGAAGCTTCGCAACTTTTGCTCGTTCACCATAGTAAGGACTATGTTTCATTCGCAAAAGTTCAGATTTTTTTGGGCTTTTGATTCTCACTACAAATTCCTCTGGCATATTCTGGGTTAAATAAAAAAGACGGAAATACTACCCGTCTTCTTTAATATATATTATGTCCGCGGCGGCGGATTTATTACTTTTCCTTCTCTACAGTTCCATCTCCCACATAAATTCCATCTTTGTAAATGGCAATGCGGTTAAGTAGACCGTTATCATCGTAAATGAACGCTTTACCTTCCATTAAACGATTATCCTTAAACGTACCGTTCTTGCTTACTTGTTTGTTCTTATTGTACAAAATATGTTGACCATTTAATGCGGTTACAATATTGTTTTTGTTTCCGCCTACACCGGCAGTAACGATCTCTTCTTTTTTGATCTCAGTAAGTGATTTGTTTGGAGCATATTTAGCAGCGTCATCTTTTTTAGCAACTTCCTTTTTTGCATCAAACGTTTTAATGCTGGCTATATCTACATCGCCATTGTTAAAATTCTTAATGGCTTTAATATCTCCGCTTTCGTGATACTCCTTTATTTGTCCGGCTTCTTTTCCATTGGCAAAATTTCCTTCTACAGCTACTTGGCCATTATCGTATTTGTACGTTTGAACACCATCACGTTTTCCGCCTGCATTAAACTTAAAATCGTGTTGCACTTGTCCATTTTCGTAATACAATTTATAATCACCTACCCATTTATTATTCTTCCAGTTTCCTTCTTCCTTTTTATTTCCGTTCTCATAATACATAATCGCATATCCATCAGGACGGCCATTTTGAAAAGTAAGATTGTTCTTTTTATTTCCATTGCAGTAGTATTCATTCCAGTTTCCTACTTTACGATTTTCTTTGTAAGCACCTTCTTCAGCTTTTTGTTCTGGTTTGTAACAGTTACCTGGTTTGTGTTTTCCCATCAACACCCATTTGCCTTGTTTTTTTCCAACTTGGTCAATAAAATTAATGGTGTCTTTAGAATTTGGTAACAATTCGAACGATTGTGCGCTTAAAGCACAAGCCGAAAAAATAAAAACGGACGTGATAAATTGCTTCATTTTCAGTTAGTTGTACCAAAGCTAGTTTTAAAGCTCTTTAGAACCAAAAAAATTAAGCGAAAAAAAAGAGGCTTTAATCTAATAAACAAAGAATCCCGACGGAGACCGTCGGGATTCAAATTACTTTAAATAAGCTTAGTTTTCGATTTGGGTATCACCAACATAAACACCGTCTTTGTACATGCTAACACGGGTTAAAATGCCATTTTCGTCGTAAATGTAAGCTTTGCCCTCCATTAAACGATTCTCTTTAAATATACCGTCTTTAGTGATCTGCTTGCTCTTATTATACAATGTAAACTTACCATTCAAAACAATTGGGCCTTTTTTGGCAACTGCTTCGTTAGGCTTTTCGTCGGCTTTAACTTCAATTTTTGGTGCGTTATCCAAAGGATTATCTGATTTTTTAATCAAAGGTTTTTTCGGTTGGAATTCTTTGATAGTAGCTAAGTCAACATTTCCTTCTGCGTAATTCTTTTCTGCTTTGATATCACCGTTCTCATAAAATTCCTTTATCAAACCGCTTTCTTTACCATTCGCAAAATTTCCTTCGATAGCTTTTTGACCATTATCAAAGAAATAAACTTGTGGACCATCTCGTTTACCTGAAGTGTTAAATGCAAATTCGTGCTGCACTTGGCCGTTCTCGTAAAACAATTTATACTTTCCTACCCATTTATTGATCTTCCAGTTACCTTCTTCGCTGATCTTGCCATTTTCATGGTACATAATAGCGTAACCATCAGGACGGCCATTTACGAAAGTAAGTTTGTTCTTCATGTTACCGTTGCAGAAATACTCAATCCACGCACCAGTCTTACGATTGTCCGCGTATTTTCCTTCTTCAATTTTCTGCTCTGCAGTAAAGCATGTGCCAGGTTTGTGTTTTCCTCTTAGGATCCACTTGCCTTGCTTTTTACCCACTACGTCAATTTTATTGAGAGTGTCGGTGCCAACTACTTCAAATGTTTGCGATTGCGCAAAGCCAATAAAGGATGTTAGTAAAAATATTGGTAATAGTTTTTTCATACCTATCTCAAATTTAATAATAGTTTAACAATATGAAATGTTTTTTAGCTTAATTAATTGATTTTATCGATAAGTGCGGTTGTGTGCTTTGCTCTATCTTTTCTTACGGCAGATGAGGCTTAGGGTTACAAAAAAAGAGGCTTTTTAATGATTTTTATCATACTTTAGTTTTTAGATTGCTGAACATTGAGCTTACTAGCAATTCTAGATCGTACTTTTCCTTCCAACCCCAGTGCTGTCGGGCCTCTCGGTCGTCGATACTTTTTGGCCAACTGTCGGCTATTTGCTGTCGAAAGTCGGGTTTATAGGTAATTTTAAAGTTAGGAATATGTTTTTTTATCTCATCTGAAATTTGTTTAGGATTAAAGGATAATCCCGCCAAATTATAGCTTCCTCTAATGTTAATTTTATCAATTGACGCATGCATTATCTCAATTGTAGCCCTTATGGCATCTTCCATGCACATCATTGGTAAAGTGGTGTTTTCGCTTAAAAAACATTCGTAGGTGCCGTTTTTTAAGGCTTCATAGAAAATATGTACAGCATAATCGGTTGTTCCGCCTCCGGGGACGCCCTTCCATCCAATTAAACCCGGATATCTGATGCTTCTCACATCAACGCCGTATTTTTTGAAATACCATTCGCACCAACGTTCTCCGGCTTGTTTACTAATACCATAAATAGTACTTGGTTCCATTACCGTGTATTGTGGTGTATTTTCGGTTGGCGTGGTTGGTCCGAACACAGCAATAGAGCTTGGCCAATAGATCTGTTTAATGTGTTTTTCCTTTGCAAGATCAAGTACATGAAATAAACTTTCCATGTTCAATTTCCATGCAAACATTGGATTTTGTTCGCCGGTTGCCGATAACAAAGCGGCCAGATGATATACTTGAGTAACCTGGTGTTTTTTTACAATATCGAATAATGCTTTGGCATCTAGAGCATCTAATTTTTCAAATGGATTGTTTGCCAAGGCAGGAGATTCTTTAATATCAGAAGCAACTACATTGCTACTACCATAAATTTTAGAGAGGCTTTCGGCCAACTCTACCCCTATTTGACCACCTGCTCCAATGATCAGGATCTTTTCGTGTGTACCGGACATATCAACTACATTTAGTATCTTTACAAACCTAAGTATTAAAAAGTATTTTCAAAACTTTTTTCTCCTTAAACCGGTAATATAACCTGCAATTATTTTTATCGCTTATGAGCCAATTAGTAAATAGAATAGACAAGAACATTCTTAAGCAAATGCTTAAAGAAGAAGCCTTCCAAAGAAAAACAATTTCTTTTTATAGGTATGTTAACATTTCTAAACCCGACACTTTAAGGGATGAACTTTTTAAAACATGGACAGAGCTTAATTGCTTTGGGCGAATTTATATAGCCCACGAAGGCATTAACGCGCAAATGAGTGTGCCCGAAAATAATTGGGATGAGTTTGCCGAAAAGCTTGATCATATTGGGTATTTTAAAGATGTGCCGTTTAAACATGCTGTTGATGGGAACGGAAAATCGTTTTACAAACTCGTTGTGAAAGTTCGCGAGAAAATTGTGGCAGATGGAATTCATGATAAGAATTTTGACGCATCCAATACAGGAAGATATTTGAGCGCCCAAGAATTTAACACTGCCATTGAAGATCCCAATACAATAGTTATAGATATGCGCAATCATTATGAAAGCGAAGTGGGAAGATTTGATAGGGCTTTTTGCCCAGATGCGGATACGTTTAGAGAAGAATTGCCTTTGGTGATAGACCATTTAAAGGGGCAAGAAAATAAAAAAGTGGTAATGTATTGTACCGGAGGAATTCGTTGCGAAAAAGCAAGCGCTTATTTTAAGTACAAAGGCTTTAAAGATGTGCATCACCTTCATGGAGGTATCATTCAATATGCCAAAGAGGTAAAAGAACTAAAACTCGAAAGTAAATTCCGTGGAATAAATTTTGTGTTTGATGAGCGTATTGGCGAAAGGATCACGGAAGATGTTTTAAGCAACTGCCATCAATGCGGAAAACCTTGCGATGTGCATGTGAATTGTAAGAACGATGATTGCCATTTACTGTTTATACAATGTCAAGAATGTGCCAGAAAAATGGATGGCTGTTGCACACCTAGTTGCCAAGATGTATTTCATTTGCCTTTAGAAGAGCAACGCAAATTGCGAAAAGGACGAATAAAGAACGGGCCTGAATGTTTAGCAGTTTACAAAAGTAGATTAAGGCCAAATTTGGCAGAAATATTAAAAAACGAATTGAAATAAATTATTTGAAATTGAGTCGCTCTATATTTTTATGTTCTATTATCATCTGTTTTAATACGGCGCTATACTCTCAAGGCAATTTTTTAAAAAAATACTTTCCAAAAGAAGAGTCCAATATTTTAAAAATGCACGAACTAGCTGTGGAAAATGATTCCGCTAAATTTTTTGAATTTGCCAAATCATATAAATTTAAAGCCCTATCAGAAAAAAATTACTCACTATTATGTTGTATATACGGTAAATATGCTGTGTATTATTT
>Ga0163147_10001039_pt1 | contig 43087 bp, 34 predicted proteins | sample OliLakLV19MP6G1_FD_148597 | JGI IMG/M metagenome (GOLD analysis project Ga0163147, IMG submission 148597) | Freshwater microbial mat bacterial communities from Lake Vanda, McMurdo Dry Valleys, Antarctica- Oligotrophic Lake LV.19.MP6.G1 | ecosystem: Environmental > Aquatic > Freshwater > Lake >...
TACTTGTCTTGTTTGACCACCAATGCCAAGCGAGATGGCACTTCAACAATCGTCAATCATGTACTCTGCATTCGTCAATAAAATAAAATTTGGAATTTCACCTTCTTACTTCCTGATTTTCATGCGTTTGCCCTGGGGGGATAGCTCAGGGCAGACGCATATAAATTTGAAGATTAAATCTCCAAACACAGAATTTTATTTGATTGACGAATGCCGAGTACATGATTGAAGATTGTTGAAGTAGGCGTTGCGCTTAAGTGTTGTGGCTTTTGCGAAAAATCGACGAAATGGGAATAATACTTGTCTTGTTTGACCACCAATGCCAAGCGAGATGGCACTTCAACAATCGTCAATCATGTACTCTGCATTCGTCAATAAAATAAAATTTGGAATTTCACCTTCTTACTTCCTGATTTTCATGCGTCTGCCCTGGGGGGGGACAGCTCCATCCGCCGTTTTGCAGCGCTCCTTTTCTTCTTGAGTTCGTTTTTGAGCCTCTCCGCTCAGCCACAAGACTATTTCTACCGAGCCTGGACACAGACGGGAGGCACTGTGGCGCCAGGCTTCATCAACCGGGTCGTCACCACTGTAGCCAGCCCAACGGTCTCCTATTCGGCCAGCCCTGCCGCTACCTCGCCAAGTGGATCGGCGACCACTCCACCGACACCTGCTCCGCGCCCATTTCTGCCGCGCCTGAGCCGGCAAAAGAGGGCTTCAGCCTCTGGCCCAACCCTGCCACGGACTTGCTGCAAGTGCGGTCTCCTGCCCCCATCGAATCTGTGTGGGTGTTCGATGCACAGGGCCGGGAGCTGCTGCGGGAGCAAGGGGCAGGTGAGCGAGTGTCGGTGCCGGTGGGGGATTTGGCGCCGGGGCTTTACTTTGTGGTTGTGCGAGCGGGTGGGGAGATTTGGGGCGGGAAGTTTGTTAAGGAGTAGGGAGTGTCCAATGTCCAACAAGGAATGTCCAACTCCCAAGTGAGCGCTGCGCTTGAGAGTTGGACATTCCTTGTTGGACATTGGACATTCCCTAGGCTGCATTCCTTTCGTCAACCTCTGTGAGCACCGCTCCAGCAAATTTACCATCGAGGGTGCGTAGAAATTCGAGCGAAGTTTGATCGGCATTTTTCAGCACCGAGTTGGCGTTGAAAACAGCCAGTACTTTGTCGGTAAAGGGCGCGAGTTCCTGGGCATCGGAGTACTGGTTGAGCGCGGCAGCTTCCATCAGCACGAAGTCATAGTGTTGGTGCATTTCGGCGAGAAAAGCCCGGAATTGCTCTGGATCGAGCAATTCGGCAGGCGATTTTGGAAGGCCGGTGTTGCCGAGAATATCTACCCGTTGGGTTTCGCTTTTTTCTGTTGTTTTGCTTTTTAGTTGGAACACTTCGGCCAGTCCGTGGTCCTGGAGGGCTTTGTTAAGGATCGTTTTGTTCGCGCTGGGCTGGTCTGTGAATGTTTCGGGCAACGGGGCCTTGAAATTGGTGTCAAGCATCAGCACCCGCTTGTTGTTAAATGCCAGCGAGTGCGCCAGCGAAAGCATTGCGAAAGTTTTCCCTTCCTTGGTTTTTGGACTGACAATCAGGATGTTACTACTGCCAAGGGCGATTATTTGCCCCCTAAGTTTCCGCAGGTTTTCGCGAAATGAGGTGTATGATGCGTCCTGGTTTTTGGCCGAAAAAATACGTTCCAAGTCAAAATCCTTGACTGGCACAGCGGGGATGGTGCCAAGTAAAGGAAGCCCATTGGTGTATTTTTTGAACAGTTCGGGCGACTGAATTGTGTTGTCCAAATAAGCCATTCCAAACAGCGCGATGGCCGTCAGAGTACCCACCACAATGGCCGCAAAAATGCTTATCAAGGTACGGCGATCTGGCTCAGGCCATTCGGGCAATTGCGCGTTCTGGACGATGGAGATCGGGTTCTCGGCATTTTCGAGCAGGAGTTTTGCTTTGATAAACTCATCATTGACTTTATCGAACTCAAGTTGGGCATTGTCTTGCTTAGACTGGAGATTAGAGAAAACCTCATCGCTGACCACCATGCTGCTAAGTTTGTTTTTGAGGGAGTAGATTTCGCTGCTCGTGCGTTTGTAACTTTCCTCTGCTTCTATGCGGTCGAGGTCATAGTCCACGCGGTCTTTGTAGAGGTCTTCCTTGGTTTTTTTGCCCTCTTCGTTGCGCGGACGACCTTGTGAGCGGGCGGAGGAGCGCATAGCGTCGTCCAGCTCGGATTTGGCTGCGGCAAGTTCTTCCGCCAGTTCGGCATTTTTCCCGCCAGCCTCGGCATTTCGACGGGTGAGCTCGCGCACGCGTTCCATCTGTTCGGCGGTGTTGTTCTTTTCCAAAAGCCGGCTCTGTATCTCCCGTGCATCACGCGATTCGCGGTCGCCTTCGTATTTTTTTATACGGCCCACGGATTCGGCGGCTGACATTTTTTTTGCTGCGGCGCGTTGACGCTCGAATTCCAATTTTGTAATTTGCCCCACCAGCTCCTCGCTTTGTTTGCCCAAAACGGGAAGGCCTTTTTGTTTCAAATATTCAAACTTCAGGTCGCTGATAGAATCCACCACAGCCTTCTTTTCATTGGCGAGTTTTGTGTAAGATTCCACGTTTTGGCGTTTGTCACGAACGAGGAGGTTAAAATAGTAGGTTAAAAAGCGCGTGGCGTAGGAATTTGCCAAATGCTGGGAAAGCGCTGGAATTTCGGTCGTGACAGCAATATCCAAATAGTCTGTTTGAGCCTTCCTTTTTACGAAAAGGCTCCGCAACAGTGCATCGTTGTCGTAGCCGTAGGCACGGGCAACTTTATCCAACAAGAAATCAAACTGTGGGCTGAAGGAGGGATCTTCGAGGCTGTCAAGCTGAATCTTTTGGAGTTCGGCAAACAATGTTTTTTTCTCTTCTTCCGAAATATTGGACAAGCCAAGATTGGCCTGTCGAAACGGTTTTTCCGGGCCATTGCCACCCTCTGCTGCCAAATCATGTTGGAGCATTTCGATGGTGACCAACTTTAGGGCAGTGCGCGATTGGGCGAATTCCAACAAATTGGAAAAGGCATTGTCAATCTGGTATTGCTGCACAAAAGCATCGGAATTATCGGATTTGATGCCCTTGTAATTAACGATGCCCGTCGCCATCACCACGCTCGATTTGAATCGCTCGGGTTTTTGGCCAATAAAGAAAAATGTGCCCATGGCGGCGGCAGCCATGACACCTAGGATTAGCCATTTGCGGCGCAGGAGTATGTTGAGGAGGTAAGTGAAATCCATTTTTGAGAAAGTGATTAAATGTGGTCAATTGGATTAATGTGGCCAATGTGTGGAAATCACATGAGCAAAAATTCTGCCGAAAGGTACGGCGTGAATCGGGCTATGTTAAATCTTCCGTGAAGAAACCTACGAATGTGAAAAAAAGATATCTTTAGCCGCGCTTTCCCAAAAGTGTGATTCAACAACCGATTTTTTCACCTAAATTTTCAAACTATGTTAATCTACCACCGTTCCTTACGTGCGTTCACAAACAGAACCATCACAAAGGTTTCTTATGTACTCTTTCTCGCGCTTTTCCTTCCATTGTTCCTGCCCAAATCTGGGGCGATGGTGAATCTCTCCACATCACGCCTGAACAAGTAAGGCACCAATTGGCTTGGATTGAGGAGAACAAGGGTGGCGGGATGGCAGAGAGTGGAATTTCTGTGCCAATCCATTTTTATGTAGTCCATAATGATCAAGGAATTCCACCATTTATGTTTCAAAGTATTAGCTCTTTACTTGAATATCTAAACTCTTCGATGGGGGGGGATGTCACTTTCTATAGATGTAAGGAAGATCACATCAGTAGCGCAGACTATTACTCTTTTACGCTTACAGAAGCCGATGCACTTTGGAACACCTATCATGACGATAACGCCTTAAATGTTTATTTAGTTGGCGACATAAATGGAGCTACCCCGTCTTTCTTTACCTTTTATCCCAATTCCCCGAATTCTAAAAGAATGATTCTTATTGCTCCTATTACAGGTGGTTTATGGGCACCTACACTTCTTTCTTATGCTTTCGGAACACATTGTGGGTTACTGCCTACGTGGTTTCCACCTACTATCCCAAATGGCACCTGTCCGATAGACCCAGCATTGCCTTGTTTGGGTGATGGCATCTGCGACACTCCCGTTGATCCTGGGCTAACTTTGTGTAAGTGTAGTAATCCTGTTTATACGACCACCTGCACGGATGCCCAAGGGAGCACACATACTTACACCTATACACCCAATCTTTTCAATGTAATGGGCTGGCACAGAAACTGTGCAGGAACGGGCAGCTTTCACTTTACACCAGATCAAAAGTCTATCATTCAGTCATTTGCCAACAGCACTTAAATTTCACCCCAACCGTTTGTCAGACGGAATTTGTTGCCGATATGGCCAGCATTGATAGGTTTTGCGAGACTACAGGACGGGAAGGAGTTAGGGATATTTTAATTCCTATAACCAATTATTCCTTCAACCTCACACCCCAGAATTATCTGACACCCTCCTCGTCTGATGATCCGAGTAATCTAGGCGATTATTCTCTTGATAAACACGTATTCACATCTGAGGATATACTTCTTCTTGAACCCATCAAAACAGATATACATGCAAATTTTTCAATAATGAACCCTTTGTTGGGGGTAACAAGCTTTGATTTAGTTAGAATCAGCAAACATATCCTTGCAATTGAACCATTTCTTACGCAAGCCAATTTTTTGCAGCCGACGCCAATTACAGCGGCACCATTACCACCTTTGACATTATCACCATTCGAAAAGTAATCTTAGGATTTGAAACAAATTTTCCGCCAGAAACAGGTACTTGGAGATTTTTACCCCGGTACTATATGCTATCCGATCCAGACTTTGCCTTTCAAGTCTTTGAGCCAATCAACCCTTTTGCTGCCAAGTGGATGGCTGGCACATCGAATGAACAAGTTTATGCCACTGGCGTAAATTCATTTATGGATGTATTGGCTATAAACCTGACTGGCAATCCTTATGTGTCAGACCCCGAGACTTATTCTTTCTGGGCTGTCAAAACAGGCGATGTAACGTGTGATCTATTACCTCTTATTGGAGGAGAGGATGAAGGAGAGAGTTATGAATTGATCTATCCCGCCGGAGGGGCTCTGCCTTCTGGCCAATTTTTCGAGATCAATGTCAAGGTTGGAAGCGCAAACCCACTTACTGCTTACCCAATTGCCATAAATTTTGACCCAAGCAAAATACAGATTCTGTCTCCCCAACCAGGTGAAGTTTCAGGCTATAATACCGAAAATTTTGGCCTAACTAATTTGGTAAACGGTAAGTTGAGAGCCTTATGGTTTAAGGAGGATGGCATCCCTTATACTTTTGGCACTACTGAAAAAACCATTTTCAAATTGCGATGCCGCTCGCTTGCCCCTATTTCAAATTTAGCCTCTGTTTTTGAAATCGAAGAAGAAGGTTCATTCAACAGCGGTTTTTATAATACTGGAGGTATGGAAGTCCCTGTCCAAATCTCGCTTCAAACTACCCCCCTTTCTAACTTTTCTTCTGGCGGTAGCGACGCACTCTTTTACCCGGGGCTCTTTGAAAGCAACCTTAACCTACAGGTCTCGGCCAAAAGAGCAGGCAATATAAAAGTCCGCTTCTTTGATTTTCTCGGCCATTCCGTGTTGCACAGATTTGAGTTGACAGAAGGTGTCAATAACCTCCCAATGGAAGTATCAGGTGACCTACACTCTGGGATCATCTATTATCAGATTGAGCAGGACGGGGTTATTTCTGTCGGCAAGCGGGTGAAACTGATTATTCCGGAGCCAAAAAACAAGTGCTGCGGTTTGTGGTGACTGGTCAGTAGCCGTTTTTCGCAAGATTGCAGATCACTTGCAGCCCTCACTCCACCCACAGCCATTTCTCCACCGCTACCGCCTGCCCATAGGAATCCCGCAGCAGGACAGAATACAGCCCCGGTGGCGAATTAGGAAGCTGTAGCCAGCCTTTCGCGGCCACGCTTATACGTTGTATCTCGCGACCATCGGCAGCGCGGATTTCCAAACGCCAGGAGATTTCGTCGGCATCTTCGCCAATGACTTCAAAATAGGCCAAGCCCTTCCCGGAAGTGACGCGCAGACTGTAGCCACTGGATGCAAAACTCAAAGCCCGCACAGGACTTTTGGAAGACTCGCCGGAATAGTCAAGCTGATCCAGGCGGTAGTAATTCAAGCCCTTGAGTGGGTTTAAGTCCCTGAATTCGTAAGTGATTTCGCCCGATGAAAAGTTTCCGCGACAGGGAATTTTGCCAACATCAAACCAGGTAAATCCGTCGCTGCTTCGTTGAACCGTAAAGTGCGAGCAATCATTTTCAGAACCAGTAATCCAGTTAAGCTGCGCAGTTTTTCCGGCAATTTTTGCGGTAAATTCGAGTAGCTCCACGGGAAGCGCGGCGTTCACCGCAGCGAGGGCATCCACGCGCCCCCAGCCATACACGTTGTTTGGGAGTGAATTGGCATTGTCAGCGCCGCAAAAAGGGGCTGTGGCAAAACGTGCCACCGCATTGTTCCGCATCAAATCCTCAATCGCATCTACATTGCCAATAAGGTCGGGGCGGGCACACATGATGAGTGCCGCCACGCCTGCTACATGTGGGCCAGCCATACTGGTTCCGTTCCAGATAGCATAGCCGTAAGAACCAGCGTCGTTGTCGTGACCAATACAGAGCGGACGAGCGCGCCGGGTGCGCTGATGTCTGGCTTCATAATATTGGTATAAACGGTGACAGGGCCACGGCTGCTGAACCCGGTAATATTGTCGTTATTATCCGTTGCCCCTACGGTGAAACTGGCATCGAAAATAGCGGCAGGTGCATCCACAGTGCTGCAACCGGAACCGCTGTTTCCAGCGGACACTACCACTACGATACCTGCCGCTTTTACATTCTGTACGACGATTTCCATATCATCATAATTGGAGTTATTGCAACCCTCTGATCCTGGGCAACTCCATGAGTTGTTGATGACGTGCGGGGCCATGCCGGGATTTGGATTTTCATCGCCCAAATCGGTGGGCGCCACAAACCATTCAAAACATTCTATGTAGGTCGCAGCGGTACCATCGCCTTCTTCCATGTTGCGGCAACCCATCCAGGTAGCCTCTGGGGCGACCCCAATATCATTGTTGCCGTCCTCGCCCACCATGGTGCCCATGGTGTGGGTGCCGTGGCTGTGGTCGTCGCAGGGTTCAACCAAATCAAGCCCGCAAGAGTTTGCACCACCATTGACCAGTGCATGGATGGCATCGTGCCAGTTGTAGTTGTGATCGGCAGCACTGCCGTTCCAGCCCCTGTATTTTTCCTTGATGGCCGGGTGTTCCCATTCATACCCCGTGTCTTGTCCGCCTACAACTATACCGGCGCCCTTTATGCCTTGAGTCCAAACATCATCGGCGTTTATTTTGACTATTCCCCATTCAACGGCACGGTCCTGAGCGGGCATGTTTGCTTCATCCACGGGCAGGGGACTCTGATGCCAGATAGGGTTGAGTTTTAACCTTCCCACTTCAGGCATTTGAGCGATTTGTTCCAGCAATGCGCTGGACCCCTTGGCCCATAGTCCGTTAATGATCCAGAAAGAATGGAGTGGCACATTTGCGTTTTGCAGCACATCGCGTACTGTGCGCTGGTCGTTTTCGGCAAAAGTGGAGAGCGTTTCGAATACAAACCGGCCTTTTTCGTCTTTCTTTCGGAGCTGTTTGGCGGCGCTCACATCGGCCTGTTTTTGCATTATGATGAGAAACTCAACCGCAGAATCAGGCTTTTGGGCCAAATCCCAAAGTTTCGGGTCAATTTTGGAATGCCATTCAGAATTTTGGGCAAAGCCGGACGTGCAAAAACAGGCTACGAGAAACAGGGAGAGGAGATATCCACGCATAATAAACCATTTTAAAAGCGCCCAAATATAGTCTATAACAGATTTTGGTCTGTGCTTTATTTAGAATAACGTGAGTTTTGGATAGCCTTCTAGTATTGAGGTTTCAACAAAAACGGCGTAGCCGTGCCATTTTGGTAGCCCGAAAGGGCGTTGGTGAGGAAAGGAACGGCGTAGCCGTGGCATTATTTCGACATAAAAATGCCACGGCTACTCCGTTCTGAAAAAATTTAGCGCGACAGAAATGTCGCCGCGATGCGGCTAAAAAGCCTCTTTTCGCTTGAACTATCCAAAACTCACGTTAGAATATGAAGCGAGGCAGGGAAGATTTGGTGCGTGAAACAGAATTTTCTCCATGAAAAATTGTACCTTAGCTACCTAATTTACATGGATCAATGTTTTTCGAACGCCACTCAACACCGTTATTGCACTACTACTTGCAGCATTTTCCAGCTGTGGTTTTGCTGGGATCCCGCCAAGTTGGCAAAACAACCCTGGCAAAATCCCTGGAAGGTAAAATAGCCCGAACTGTAGTTTATCTTGACTTGGAACGGCCTTCCGACTGGGAAAAACTGCGCCACCCGGAGGTTTTTCTCCCGCCTTTGCAGGATCATTGCGTGATCATAGATGAGGTACAAAGTCATCCATCTTTGTTTTCGGTGCTACGTCCGCTGATAGATGAGCATCGGGTGCCAGGTCGCTTCGTTTTGTTGGGTTCGGCTGCGCCATCGGTGATACGCGGGGCTTCTGAGACACTTTCCGGGCGAGTGGCCTACCTGGAACTTTCTCCACTCAGTCTCCCGGAAGTTTCTCCACAAGTGTCACAAATGGAGCATTGGTTTCGTGGAGGATACCCAGAGGTGCTGCTCTCTGTGGACGATGCTCTGGCCCAGGAGCGTTTGCAGCAGTTTGTCCGAACATTCGCTGAACGCGAACTGGCCGGACTTGGGCAAGTAGTATCAGCGCCACAATTGCTCCGACTCTGGCAAATGCTGGCTCACGTGCACGGCCAAACCACCAATGTCCAAGATTTGGGCAATTCGCTTGGTATGTCGAGCAAAACAATCAACCGCTACCTCGATCTTCTCGAAGGCGGGTTTATGACGCGCCGTTTGCAGCCATGGTTTGTGAATGTTGGCAAACGCCTAACCAAATCTGCTAAGACCTATCTGCGCGATTCAGGTATGTTGCACACGCTCCTCCGGATTCCATCGTTGGAAAATCTCATCGGGCATCCAGTATGTGGTGCGTCTTGGGAGGGGTATGTGATCGAGCAGATCATTCGCACTGCGGGACCACGGTGGGGGTTTTATTTTTATCGAACCCAGCAGGGTGCTGAAATTGACCTGCTGCTGCTCAGCCCTTCAGGGAAAAAAGTAGCGGTGGAAGTAAAGTTTTCAAGTGCCCCACAAGTTTCCAAAGGTTTTTACTTAAGTTTGGAAGATGTTAAGTGTGATCACGCTTTTGTTGTGGTGCCCGACTCAAGTCTCTACCAAAAGCCCAAAAACGTGACGGTATGTAGTCTGAAATCCTTTCTCTTGGAAGAACTTCCTACGTTGGGATGACCGCTATCTTTTCCATCCTCTTCAGCCTCGCTTACGCCGCGTTGCTTACAATCTACCGCAGTAGCTGGAAGGCGATACCAGAAGCGCAATTGCCACAAAACTTTAAGCCCAAAAACTTCATCACCATAATCATCCCGGCTCGCAACGAAGCCGAAAATATTGAGGCTTGTCTAAGGTCTATTTTGTATGGAACTTACCCTTCAAATCTTTTGGGAGTCATTGTGATAGATGATTTTTCAGAGGATGAAACGGCCGAGATCGTATACCAACTTTCCGAAAGTTTATCCCGAGGCCTCGGGACGGGAAGTTCCGTTACCTGCATCCGCTTGGCCGAGCACCTGCCGCCCGAAGCCCGGTTCACTCCCAACAAAAAAAAAGCCATCGAACTGGGGTTGGCCCAGGCCAAAGGCGAAATCATTGTAACCACCGATGCAGATTGCCGGGCGCCAAAAGATTGGTTATTATTAATCGCTGCTGCTTTTGATAATCCTCATATCAAAATGGTATGCGGGCCAGTCGCTTTTCACCAAGAAAAGAACTTGCTTCAAAAATTCCAGTCGCTGGATTTTTTGGGAATGATGGGCATCACCGGCGCGGGCGCGCAACTGGGTTGGCACTACATGGCCAATGGGGCAAACCTCGCTTACCGAAAGCAGGTTTTTAAAGAGGTGAACGGCTATGCAGGCGATGAAGATTTGGCTTCGGGCGACGATATGTTCCTGGTGCAAAAAGTAGCAAAGCACTGGCCCAGAAGTACAGTATTTCTAAAAAACCAGAAAGCAACTGTGCTTACCGAAGCCGCGCCTGATTGGAAATCGTTTTGGCAACAACGCCTGCGCTGGGGCACCAAAAATGCGGCACTTCCAAGCTGGCCGCTGCGACTGTCATTGCTGACGGTTTTTCTTTTTTGCTGTAGCATTTGGGTGAATCTGGCTTTGGTGCTGATGTATCCCGTTGTTGGCCTCCTCGCCAACAATCTCTGGATTCTACTTTTTCAAATCACAATCAAAGCCCATTTCGACTATCTTTTCCTCTCTGAAATGTGCCGCTATTTCAATCGGAGAGATTTGCTACGCTGGTTCTGGCCCTCGTTTTTTTTGCATACGGCCTATATTGTGCTCCTTGGTACAGCGAGCATTTTTTTAAAAAAATACGAATGGAAGGGGAGAAAAGCCACCTAATGGTGGGGATTGATGATCTTGTCCCCTGAACAAAAGATACTGAAACCCGTTTCTCACAGCCTCTCACTTTCTCACCCTCTCACACGCTCTCACACCCATGTCCCACTTAAAAGAAGGCGATCTCGCCCCAACATTTTCAGCCCAGAACGAAAAAGCCGAAACCCTGAGCCTCGCCGATTACAAAGGAAAAAAACTAGTGCTTTATTTTTACCCAAAAGACGATACACCGGGCTGTACGGCAGAGTCTTGCAGTTTGCGCGATGGATATCCGCGCTTTCAAGCAAAGGGTTATGAAATCCTGGGCGTAAGCCCTGATTCGGTGAAAAAACACATAAAATTTCAGGACAAGTACAACCTGCCGTTCAGTTTGCTGGCCGACGAAGACCATACAGTAGCAGAGGCTTATGGTGTGTGGGGCGAAAAGAAATTCATGGGCAAGGCCTACATGGGCATTTTACGCACCACATTTGTCATTGACGAGACCGGCAAAATCGAGCGTGTTATCTCGAAAGTTGACACGGGCAATCATACCGAGCAGCTGTTGGAACCGTAATAAAGCGGCCGATCTGTGATTAACCGCCATAACCTTCCTGCCCTTCAAGCCCAGGCAGGAGGGAAGGCTATGGCAGGTAAAGTAAATTTCAATTGTTGATTTTAGCACTTTGAGTAGTTTTACGGCTTGCCCGCCGTAGCCCCGAGGACTCGGGGCGAAGGAGGGCTGTTTACCCATCCGCGTACAGCTCTTCAGGGCGTAGGCGGGCCTTGTACCTAAACCAAATGCACATAATATTTGGTCTAAAACTATAACGAATCAAAACGACCCTCCTTCGTCCCGAGTCCTCGGGGCTATGGCGGGTAAACAATCTAAAACGACCCTCCTTCGTCCCGAGTCCTCGGGGCTATGGCGGATAAACCAGCATTCATGAAAAAAATCGGAATCCTACACGGCAAAGAGACCTCTTTCCCCGAAGCCTTTGTGGCACGGGTCAATTCAAAGAACGTAAAAGGCGTGGCTGCTGAGCCTGCCCATGTGGACGAGCTCATGCAGGGCAACCCCAGCCCTTATGCAGTGATGATTGACCGTATAAGCCAGGATGTGCCTTTTTATCGCGCTTATGTGAAAAACGCTGCGCTCAATGGCACGGCGGTGTTAAACAACCCTTTTTGGTGGAGTGCCGACGAGAAGTTTTTCAACAACTGCCTCAGCACCAAAATCGGCGTCCCAGTGCCCAAAACCATTCTCCTGCCGTCCAAAGAAATGCCGCCAGACACTTCAGGGCAAAGTTTCCGAAACCTCAAGTACCCCTTAGAATGGGATAACATGATCGAATACCTCGGCGGTTTCCCGCTCTTTATGAAGCCACACTCGGGCGGTGGATGGAAAAGCGTTTACAAAGTGGAAAATTTCGACGAGTTCTTCCGCGATTACAACGAGACCAACACCCTCGTGATGATGCTGCAAGAGGCCATTGATTTTGATGCGTATTTCCGATGCTACTGTCTGGGCGGAAAGTATGTGCGCATTATGGACTACGAGCCGCGCAACCCCCACCACCTCCGTTATGTGGCCGACCACAAGGTGAGCAAAGAACTCCGCCAACAAATGCACGACCTCGTCCTCCGGATCAACCACTACCTTGGCTACGATTTCAACACCGTAGAATTTGCCATCCGCGACGGCATTCCTTATGCCATTGATTTTTGCAATCCTGCGCCCGATGCCGATATAAATTCGGTAGGCGAAGAGAATTTTGAATGGGTGGTGGAAACAGCTGCCAAGATGACCATCGAAAAAGCATTGGCGCATAAAGCCGGCGGCAACAATCTTACTTGGGGCCAATATGTGCAGGATTCAGTTGCAGGCAGGATGTCGTCTATTCCTACGGAAGCCAAACCGGTAAAAGCAAAGAAGAAGTGATTGGTTTACTGGTGAGTGGTGGATAGGTGATTGGTGGATTGGTGAGTGCTTTTCTGGTGATTGGATAACCTCCGTATTAATCACCAATAAACCAATCACCAATAAACCAATCACCAATCCACCAATCACCTATCCACTAATCACCAATCCACCAATCCACCAATCACTACCTAAAATGTACCCAGACCTTTCCTATCTCTTCCACGACCTGATCGGCACTTCGCCCGACAATTGGCTTTCTATTTTTAAGACCTTTGGTTTTGTCCTTGCCCTCTCGTTTTTAGTGAGTGCGCTGGTATTCAACATCGAACTCCGACGCAAAGCCCGAGAGGGTTTTTATCAGCCCGTTTCGGTGTCGTTCACCGAAGGATTGCCCGCTACCGGAGGCGAGATTTTTGCCAATGCGCTGGCAGGGCTTCTTATCGCCGGGAAGGGATTTTATGCTTACCAGCATTATGGTGAGTTCCGCATTGACCCGGCTTCCGTGATCCTTTCAGCAAAGTTGCACTGGATAGCGGGGCTGATCGGAGCGGGGTTGCTGGCAGGCATAAGCTGGTGGGACGGCAAGCGCCGCAGTAAGAACCCGCCCGTTACCGTCGAGCGGCAACTCTATCCACACGACCGTTTGAGCGAAATGACCGTGATGGCAGCCATTGGCGGCATCCTGGGCGCAAAAATTTTTGATCTTTTTGACAACTGGGAATCCTTTTTGGAAGACCCCATTGGCGCCCTGACTTCTGGCGGTGGGCTGGCATTTTTTGGCGGCCTGGTAATGGGCTTTGCAATGGTGGTCTGGTTCATGTGGCGGCACAAAATTCCGTTCTGGCCAACGGCAGATGCTGTGGCTCCCTCACTGACAGCAGGTTATGGCTTTGGGCGCATCGGCTGCCAGCTGTCTGGCGACGGGGACTGGGGCATAGTCAACAACGCCCCGAAACCCGGTTGGATGTCGGCCCTTCCCGACTGGATGTGGGCTTACCGTTACCCACATAATGTGCTCAAAGAATCGGTTCCGATAGAAGGTTGCAGATTTGATTATTGCAAAGAGTTGGCCGAACCGGTGTTCCCCACGCCATTCTACGAAGTTATCATGATGTGCATGGTTTTTGGCATTTTGTGGGCTTTGCGCAAGCGGTTTAAAGTAGAAGGCATGATCTTTTTTATCTATCTTGGCCTTATTGCTATTGAACGTTTCATCATCGAAAAAATCCGGGTAAATGTAGTCCACGACGTGTTGGGATTTCAACTCACACAGGCGGAGATTATTTCCATAATTCTATTTTGTATCAGTATTGGCGGTATGGTTTATGTGTCGAAATTTAGGAAAGCGCGTGCGTTGGTTTAAACCTGTCCACATGAAATACCCTTTGCGCAAACTGTTCATTTTTCTATTTCTGGCCTGCTACCTACCAGCTTTCGCTCAGCCAGAGTTTGACAAACGCCTGACTTTTGACGAAATTCAAGATTTGCTCAAAGAAGGCATCAAGCCTTGGGACTTGCGCAAACAAGCCCTTGCTTGGTATCAGTGGGCTTACTATGATGAGGAGCAGACAGGAATAACAGATTCGGCGTTTCAGTACCTCGCTCGAAGCGCCAACTTGTTTTTGAAAGCCAACGACACCCTTGCCTATTACAGGGTTCGTTCTGATTTGGCCGACCATCTTTCAGCCCGACAACTATGGGACGAGGCGATCAAGATTCAGCAGGAAGCCCTCGATTATTATCAAAAAACGGGCAATCTGCATTACGAGACCCATTTGCTAGCCAAATTGAGCAGGGTGCATGCCAATAAAGGTGATCTGCAGCAAGCCGCAACGCTCAAAAGGGCTTTTTCTGCCAAAAATCGCATTCTGAAAGATACCATTCTCGATATAACCATGGCTATGGACGAGGTGGAGCGCAATGGCAAAATGGGCCGTAATTCCATTGCGCGTTATGAAGCTTCCAACGCGCTTCGATTGGCCGAACAAACCACGCGCACGGATCTGATTGCCTGGGGACAGTATGCTGTGGGGCATTACAGCTACCTGGATCGCAATTACAAAATGGCGCTTTTTTTTCTAAAAAAAGCAGAGAAAACGACTCCTCGTGTCAACCTCGTTTTGCGCCACAATATTTGCCGCCAGCTTTGGAATACCTACGAGGCACTCGACAGCCTTGAATTGGCACTTCAATACGCCAACCGCTCGGCTGCAACAGGCGACTCCCTGCTCGCTCAGGAGCGAGAGGCTTCACTTCATCGGCTTGCGATCCAATATGATACCCGCGAAAAACGAAAGGAGATTGAGCAGCTTGTCATGGAAAAAGGGGAAGCCGAAGCACAATCAGAACAACAGAGAGTAGGCCTTGCAACCTTGGGCGTAGCTTTGGCCGCAGTGTTGCTTGCTTTGTTTTTTATCGTGCGCGACTACAATCACAGGATGCGGGTAAACAAGGTGATCGCAGCGCAAACCGAAGAAATCAACCAGCAGAAAATCAGGGATTTAGAAAACAACCTGAAAATCGAAACCATGCAAAGCATGCTCGCCGGACAAGAAAGCGAGCGACAGCGCGTAGCACAAGACCTGCACGATAGCGTGGGGGGATTATTGGCGGCAGTCAAAATTCAACTCGAAACCATGACGGCCAAAAAGCCGGAACGTACCCAGGACGAAGACTGGAAAAAAATAAGGAGCTTGCTGGATGAAACCGTATCCGAAACCCGTCACATTGCCCGAAATATGCAACCCAGTGCCTTGATGGAGTTTGGCTTGGTCATAGCACTGCGCGACCTCTGCAATCGAGTACACGGCGAAGGCGTGCCGCACATAACTTTCCAGCATTTTGGCGAATTTGCCAATATTGACCGGGAAATTGCGCTGAATTGCTATCGCATCATCCAGGAACTGCTGCAAAACACGCTTAAGCACGCCCACGCAAAAGAAATATTGGTACAGATAACCCGCACGGACAACCAACTTGCCCTCCTGGTGGAAGACGATGGAACAGGCTTTGATACAAAAAGCACAAAAAAAGGCATGGGCACCGACAATCTGGCACGCCGCGCTCAATTCCTCAAAGGCGAACTCAGCGTACAATCGGCCAAAGGTCAGGGCACCAGCACTTTGGTAACCCTGCCGTTTTCAGAAACTCAGGGTAAACCCTGAATATAAAACCCGGCTTTGCCCTGATAAAATCGGAAGGAGGTATGAGGACTTTTGTGCCGGGCATTTCCTGAACCGATTACAAAATGCCTTACCCCCCATTTTTTTTGAGAGATTGTTTTCTTTTATAGGGTTTGTCCTGACCCAAATCGGGACGGCTTCGTTCTAAACCTTTCGCGGTTAAAGAGCCGCAATTTTCCCCCTGCTACACGCTTGTGTGGTTTTTCTAATCTTCCTACCATACGCAATTATGATCGCCCGCCGCTCAATGGAGCAGCGGGCGATTTTTTTGTTTTGGGAGAAACTGAACATCTTACTTTTCGGCCTGTTTCAGATTAGACAATGGATTTTGGACCTTAGACATTGAATCATACCACAGAGCATTTCCACTGACAATAAAATCAACAAATCATACCCTCTTTCGCTTTTACTCGCCCACGTTTTTACTAACGGCGAAATGCTTTGGCGGGTAAAAAATCAACAAAATATGGCATTTACACTTCCCGAACTCCCCTATGCGCTCAACGCACTCGAACCCCATGTGGATGCGCGCACCATGGAGATCCACCATGGCAAACACCACGCCGCCTACGTCAACAACCTAAATGCCGCGCTGCAAGGCACTGAGCACGAGGGCAAAAGCCTTGAAGAACTGTTCGCACACATTAGCAAACTCCCGCCTGCTGTGCGAAACAACGGTGGTGGCCATTGGAATCATTCCATGTTCTGGGAAATCATGGCCCCCAATGCCGGAGGCGAACCTGCGGGCGATTTGGCTTCCAAAATCAACAAAGATTTTGGCTCGTTGGACGAGATGAAAAAACAGTTTGCTCAAGCGGCCACCACGCGATTTGGCTCCGGCTGGGCTTGGCTTTGCAAGGATTCCAGCGGCAATCTTTTTATTACTTCGACGCCCAACCAAGACAATCCGCTCATGGATGTGGCCGATAAAAAAGGCCAGCCGATCCTTGGGCTTGACGTGTGGGAACACGCCTATTACCTGAACTACCAAAACCGCCGCCCGGATTATATCACGGCTTGGTGGAACGTGGTGAATTGGAAAGAGGTAGCCCGACGCTATCAAAGCGCGCAGTAGTTGATAGTAGGAAATTGAGATATTAGGATATTGGCTCAATATCCTAATATCTCAATTTCCTAATTTCCTAATATCGTTTTCCAAACTTGAAAATAAGGTACGAGTCGCGCCCCAAAGGCTCGGAACGTATGTTCTATGTTTTTGTCCATACTTCCTTCAAAATCTAGGCTGAGCTCGCGTTCCGAACAAAAACGGATGGCCTCCATAAAGAGGCTGTAAATGGCGCATTGACTTTTGAAAGCAGGCTCGGTGCCAGTGAGCAGCACTGCTGCCTGTCGCTCGTCAAAAACCAGGTAAAGCCCTGCGCTGGGTTTTCCAGAAGTCTTATCGTACGCTACAAAACAGGCTGATTGATTGCGCTGGTTTAAGGCAAAGTGGAGGTTTTTGAATGCCGCTAAAGGGTAGGGTTGGCGGCGACCTTTGCTTTGGAACGAACGCTTGTTGAGTGCAAAAACCGTTGGCCAAGCCTCGTCGTCGCGCCGCAATTCGGTGCATAATTCCGCTTTTTTCAGGTCGCTGCGCAGCGTGTCCTTAAAACCTGTCGTTATTTTTTCCAGATCATTTAATTCCCCGAAAATGTAGGTATAACGGGTGGTTTGACGGAAACCTGCCCAGTAAAACGGGAGCCAGTTTGTGATTTCGGGTCTGAAATTCTGTTTGAAAAATACGGTGCGCGGCAATTGCCGGATAAGCTCGGCCATCACTTTTTTTTCAAAGGACAATCGGCTAACATCTTTGAAATCAACATCTTGCGGATAACAAAGCCAAGGGCCTCCGTAAGTGGTAAGGGGCGGAAGTTGTATCCCCTTCAGGCCCCAGCGGCGGGATGTGTAGTAAGGCATGGCGCCCCTGATTTTGCCGCTTTTGTCTTTCGACAATGCAACTTGCCAACCTTTAGCGCCACATACTGCATCAAGCCACCAGGGCTGCAAGTGGATTGGAACATAGGCATTATGGCAGAACTCAGAATATCGCGCTTTACTATCGGGCAATGCTGACTATTTTTGCTGCGAAGAAAACACTTACTTATGACGCTACGTGAACTATTCGACTACCTGAGCGCAAACCCGCTTACCGTGGCTGCCTACTTTTTCCTTCTTTTGGTCACTGCAATCTTAGCCGGGCTGCTTGGCAAAGGGGAAGGCCATCTCAGCCCCTGGAAATACCTCTATTCTGCCATTGTCTATATGGTGTGCGTACCGGGCATTTTTGCAACAGCCTTGGCTGTTTATCTTTTTCTATTTGAACAAGGAGGCAGTATCTACAATGTAAATCTGCTTACCCAGGTATTGCCCGTTGTGGCCATGATTATTACACTGAACGTGGTACGGAGCAACGTTGAATTTGGGAACATCCCCGGTTTTGGAAGACTGACCGACCTGATGATGACCATTTTTACGGTATTTCTGCTGATGTATTTACTCAACCGCCTGCATCTGGTGGCTTGGGTGTACGTGCCCGTGCAATGGCTGATACTCATTGTGGTGGGCTTGTTGCTCATAGTCCGCTTTGGGCTTAAACGTTTGACTTCGTGATAATTAGAAATAGTTTTTGTCTGTTAGTGTTGGTTGCCGCTGCGTGTACCGACCCAATAAAGGAAACACGTCAGGTTTTCACGCAAGACGATGTGGCTGTGGAAGTCGGGAGAGAAGTAGAAATACTTTACTCAGACAGCGCTGTGGTGCGCGTGCGCGTGACGGGGCCAGTGCTGCACAATCATTCGGGCCGCGAAAAACCCCGACAAGAATTTCCTGAAGGGATAAAAATGGACTTCCTGTTGCCCGACCTTTCGGTGCGCAGCGTGCTGACCGCAAAAACAGCCACGCGATATCAAGACCAAGGGAAAATAATTGCGCGAGACAGTGTGGTGTTGACGACGGTAAAACAAGAAAAACTGGAAACCGAAGAACTTATCTGGGACGAAAAAACGGCCAAGATCCGCACGGACAAATTTGTGAAAGTGACCCAGCCAGGTGAAGTCATCTATGGCTTCGGCCTGGAGGCCGAACAAGATTTTTCTTACTGGAGGATACTGGTTCCAAAAGGCCGTATTAAGGTGGATCAACTAAACGAGGTGGTTAAATAGCCCATGGAAATTCCCTATCCAAAACGAATCATAACCTGGGCTTCTGCCTTGCGCATCGGGAGCCACGGCTTTCAGGCTACCCTGTTTCTGATTGCTTTGGCTATAGGGGCAACCTGGGCTTTGCTTCCGGGTTTCACATATGTTTTTGGTACAGGCTGGGTAGCGGGTGCTGCGGTGGCAGTGCTTCTTTTTGGCGTGTTCCTGTTGTTTAAAAACCTGATTTTCAAGGGTATTTACAAAAATCCACATTTTGACGGCGAAGCCGCGTTGCTCGAATATCTAGTGCAGCAAAACCATTCGGGCTTGCCCGGTGAGGAAGAAGTAGAAATGGAATTGCTGGAAAACGCGCTTCACCTAAAACAGGTGCGGGCACACGATTGCATGGCACCCAGGCCAGAAATCGTACACATTGAAGTAGGGGCTTCAGTGGGCGAATTGCGCAAACTCTTTATTGAAAGTAGTCTCTCGCGAATCCTTGTTACAGAAGGTGGCGACCTCGACAAAGTACTCGGCTACGTCCACGTCCAGCAACTTTTCTCGCACCCCCAGAGCATCCAAAGCATTGTAATGCCGATCACATTTGTGCCAGAGAGTATTCAAGCCAATGATTTGCTCAGCAAATTCATTAAAAACCGCACGAACATTGCCTGTGTAGTAGACGAATATGGCGGAATCGCTGGTCTTGTGACCCTGGAAGACGCGCTCGAACAACTCTTTGGCAAGATTGACGACGAACACGACCAAGAAGAATTTATCGAAGCACAAGTGACGGACCAGGAGTTCATTTTTTCTGGCCGACTCGACGTGCAGTACCTCAATGAAAAATACCCTGCCCTCCATTTGCCAACTGGCGACTACAACACACTTTCTGGCTACCTTGTCACGGCAACCCAGACCATTCCTGAGCAGGGGCTAAGGCTCGAACTGGATGGTATAATTTTTGTCCTTGAGTTGGTAAGCAATCGAAAGATCGAAACGGTGCGCGTCATTTTGGTACAATAATAACAAGTAACAAGTCACTTGGAAACTTGAAACTTATAACTTGAAACTTGAAACGCTAACAGGAATTCCAAAAGGTCATCCACAGGGATGGCTTGTGGTGGCATTTGTGACCATTAGCCTCCTCGCCATTTTTGCCGGACTGTGGTTTGAAATGACCTGGTTGACCTTGCTCCCAGCCGGTTTGGCCGTAATTTGGCTGGCATTGATGGATGTGCGCAAGGTTTTTTTCCTGATGATGGGCTGCATCCCGCTCTCAACAGAAGTATCGTTGCCGGGAGGTCTGGCTACTGATCTGCCCTCGGAACCATTGATGTGGTTGCTTACTTTAGCAGGCCTGGCCTGGTTTTCTCGAAACTGGCGACAGGTAGATGTGCGTTTTTTCCGCCACCCTATCACGCTCGCCCTTTTTGCCCATTTGTTCTGGCTGACGATTTGTGTCGCTACTTCTCAAAATTTTCTCATTTCCTTCAAATCCTTGTTAGCCAAAGGTTGGTACGCCGTGGTTTTTTACTTTTGGGCAGCGCGTTTCCTGAATACTGAGCGCGATTTCAAAGCATTGATGTGGTGGTTTTTCGTGCCCCTGTTTTTTGCCACCCTCACCGTGATTTGGCGGCACGCAGGTTACAATTTTTCTTTTGAAAGCATCAACGCTTGCCTGGAGCCCTTCTTCCGAAACCACGTTATGTACGCCTGTTTGTTGGCAATTTTTCTGCCTTTTGCTTGGTACGGAACTTATTGGTATAAGCGATTTTCCGGGGCATGGTGGCTTTTGGTAATCGGGGTGCTGGTGTTTTTAGTAGGCATCTATTTCGCCTATACCCGTGCGGCGTATGGAGCACTGGTGCTGGCCGTGGGAGTTTACTGGGTGGTCCGCTGGCGATTGATGAAAGCATCTTTGGTAGCCTGTGCATTGGTGTTTACTTTGTTCATCACGTTCCTTGGCACCCGCGACAACTGGCTTTTGTTTGCACCTGAATACGAAAAAGCCATTTCTCACCAGCGTTTTGACCGACTTCTGGAAGCTACCACCAAGTTGGAAGACATCTCTACCATGGAGCGCGTGTACCGTTGGGTGGCCGCTACATACATGATCCAAGAACGGCCCTTGCTCGGTTTTGGCCCCGCTACTTTTTACACGCATTATAAAAACTACACGGTCACCAGTTTTCGCACCTACGTTTCTGACAATCCGGAGCGCTCGAGCACGCACAACTATTTTCTGATGGTGGCAGTGGAACAGGGATTGCCGGGGCTGATCTTTTTCCTGCTATTCTGTGTTGTGGTGATGCTCAAAGGTGAATCTACCTACCATCTTGCCCGGGATCGCAGCACAAAGGTCGCACTCTTGTCGGCCTTGCTTTGTTTTGTGCTCATCAACATCCTGATGCTGATGAACGATTTTATTGAGACTGACAAAATTGGCTCGCTGTTTTTCCTTTCGGCGGCTATTTTGGTGAATATTGATTTGGCAAATAAGAAGGGGTAGATACCGGCGCTGTTATGCTCGTTATCAACGAAGATATTTGCACTTATCTGGGTTTGATATTTTTGACCAAAAGCCCTCTATGCTGGCAGATGGGACGCGGTTAATGCTCCCTGTGGCCGGGCCAGTGGAAGTGCGTTTTCAAGGTCGTGTTTGCCGCATTGATGCCTTGGTATTGCCCGGCGACGGCGACCCATTGTTTGGTGCTGTACCTATGGAGGAGATGGATTTAATCCCTCATCCTGCCAAAAACAGGCTCGAACCCATGCACCCTGAAGGTCCGATGATGATGTTGAAGTAAGGGAAAGGTTCGTCTCCCTTACGCCGTTGTTGGTATTCTAGCCAACAACAACAGCCTGCAGGTTTACGAGCTTGACCAATCATACCACTGTGATTGTTGATGGTTACGCCGACAACGGCAAAAAAATTTCTTGCTCCCCTTTTCAACTCAATTTCGACCTTAGCGTTCAGGAAGACGCGCCGTTACATTTTGTTATTTCCCCTTGCGTTTACTAAATCCTGCAAACCAGGGTTAAAAATGACCTAATGACCTCAATGACCTAATGACCTCAATGACCTAATGACCTCAATGACCTCAATGACCTAATGACCTCAATGACCTAATGACCTCAATGACCTAATGACCTCAATGACCTAATGACCTCAATGACCTAATGACCTAATGACCTCAATGACCTAATGACCTAATGACCTCAATGACCTAATGACCTCAATGACCTAATGACCTCAATGACCTAATGACCCACCATCCATGAGCCTACCCGACTTCTCCCTCCGCCGCCCCGTCTTCGCCACCGTGATGAGTATCCTCATCATTTTCTTTGGTGTGGTGGGCTATACTTTTTTAGGGGTGCGCGAGTACCCGGCCATTGATCCGCCCAACATCACGGTGCGCACCAACTACACAGGCGCGAACGCGGAAGTCATTGAAAGCCAGGTTACTGAACCGCTTGAGCGTGCCATCAACGGCATCGCAGGCATCCGCACCATCTCCAGTTCTTCTGCGCTCGGCAATAGCAATATCACCGTCGAGTTTGACCTCAGCATAGACCTCGAACAGGCGGCTAACGACGTGCGCGACAAGGTGAGCCAGGCCCAGCGCAATCTCCCGCAAGACATTGACGCACCGCCGGTAGTAACAAAAGCCGACGCGAGCGGCGACCCCATCCTATTTGTACCCATCCAGAGCAGTACCCGCAGCATCATGGAGCTCTCGGATTACGCCGAAAACGTAATTCGCGAGAAAATACAGACCATACCCGGGGTATCGGCGGTCAATGTGTTTGGCTCTAAACTCCCCTCCATGCGCCTCTGGATGGATCCTGGCAAAATGAACGCATACGGACTCACTGCACAAGATGTACTGTCGGCACTCGACCGAGAAAATGTGGAACTTCCTGGAGGCAAATTGCGCGGCGACGCGACTGAGTTGACGGTGAAAACCTTTGGCCGACTGCAGACGGAGGAAGAGTTCAACGATATGATTATCAGGCAGGTCGGCAGCAGCACGATTCGTTTCAAGCACATCGGCGAGGCGGTTTTAGGCCCTGACAATGAAGAAACTGGAGCGCGACGCAACCTCGTGCAAGGGGTATCGCTGGCCGTGATTCCGCAGCCAGGCAGCAACTGGGTGGAGATCACCGACGAATTTTACCGCCGCTACGAACAGATTCAAAAAGACCTCCCATCCGACATTGTGATGAGCGTAGGCATTGACAAAAGCCGTTTTGTACGCCGAGCCATCAGCGAGGTCACGGAGACGCTTTTCATCGCCATAGGGCTGGTGGTGCTTATCATTTACCTGTTTTTTCGCAACTGGATCATTGCGCTCCGACCGCTCATCGACATTCCGGTTTCGCTCATTGGCGCGTTCTTCCTTATGTGGCTTTTTGGGTTCAGTATCAATGTCTTGACCCTGCTTGCCATCGTGCTCGCTACTGGTCTTGTGGTGGATGACGGTATTGTGGTAACAGAGAATATTTTCAAAAAACGGGAAGCGGGTATGGACAAATGGACGGCTGCGAGAGAAGGCACGAAGGAGATTTTTTTTGCAGTTGTAAGCACCTCTATCACACTCGCGGTGGTATTCATCCCTGTCATTTTTCTGCAAGGCTTCACCGGGCGATTGTTCCGCGAATTTGGCATCGTGGTAGCAGGGGCGGTGCTGATTTCAGCCTTTGTATCACTGACCTTGACCCCTGTTTTGAATGTCAAATTAGGCGGAAACGTAACTACAAACGGCAAGTTTTACCAAGCAACAGAACCTTTTTTCAAAGGAATGGACCGTGTGTACGGCAATGCGCTCCGCTCCTTTATGGGTTTCAAGTGGGTAAGTCTGGCGATTCTTGGCGCTTGTTTTGGCCTGATTTGGCACTTCCAAGGGACAATCAAAAGCGAGCTTGCGCCATTGGAAGACCGTAGCATTATCCGGACCAACTTGACGGCGCCAGAGGGAACCGATTTTGACAAAATGGAAAGCATCGTCTATGGCCTTTCAAAAAAAGTCATGGACTCTATTCCCGAAAAAAGCATGGTGTTCGGTATAACGGCGCCTGGTTTTGGAGCAGCCAGCACCAATTCGGGCTTCGTCAGCCTGTTGCTCACGGATCCCCAGAAGCGCGAACGCAGCCAAATGCAGATTTACGATCAGCTGCTGGCCATGACCAAAAAAATGCCCGAAGCACGGATGTTCCCCAGCCAGGAAGAGACCATCACAGTCGGTTTTGGTCGCGGACTGCCTATACAGTACGTGATTCAAACCTTGGACTTTGAAAAATTGAAAACCGTAGTGCCGAAATTTCTTGAAGAAGCACGAAAAGACCCCATGTTTGCCAATGTGGACGTGAATTTGAAGTTCAACAAGCCTGAATTGCAGGTCGTTATTGATCGGTTAAAAGCGGCTGAACTGGGCGTGAGTGTGCTCGATGTCAGCCAAACCATTCAACTCGCGCTTTCAGGGCGACGATTTGGTTACTTCCTCCAAAATGGTCGGCAGTACCAGGTTATTGGCCAGGTAGACCGCGCCAACCGCGACGAACCGATCGACCTTGCCGGGCTATATGTCCGCAGCAACAGAGCTGAAATGGTGCAACTCGACAATATTGTGCGTTTCGAAGAAACCAGCAACCCGCCACAATTATACCACTACAATCGCTACAAATCAGCCACTATCAGCGCAGCCCCCGCCCCTGGAAAAACCCTCGGTGAGGGCCTCGAAGTCATGGACCGCATCGCCGCCGAGGTACTCGACGATTCTTTCGAGACCGACCTCAGCGGCCCTTCACGTGATTTTCGCGAGAGCAGTGGCAACACTTCCTATGCGTTCCTGCTGGCCCTCATGCTCATTTACCTCATTCTCGCTGCGCAGTTTGAGAGTTTTCGCGACCCACTCATCATCATGCTTACCGTGCCACTCGCCATCGCGGGGGCGTATCTCAGCCTTTCAGTCACGGGCAACACGTTCAACATTTTTTCCCAAATCGGTATGATTATGCTGATTGGTCTGGTAACGAAAAACGGGATTTTGATCGTCGAGTTTGCCAATCAAAAACGCGATGCCGGGATGCCCAAAAATCAGGCAGTCTGGGAGGCCGCCCAAGCCCGGCTGCGTCCAATCCTCATGACTACACTGGCCACAGCACTTGGCGCCTTGCCCATTGCGCTCTCTTTTGGGGCAGCCAGCACCAGCCGCATCGGACTTGGGGTGGTGGTTGTGGGCGGACTGTTGTTCTCCCTCGTGCTCACGTTGTTTGTTATTCCGGCTATGTATTTGTTTTTGAGCGGGAAGAAGCGGAATGCTGCACCTTGGAGTAAGGAGTGAGGTAATTTTGGTAAAGAAAGCTCTATTGCTTAACTTTGATTGGGCACAGATCGTTGGAGTAAACCAACAACGAGAACAAAATCAATCCCGTGCGACTGAAATCGCTGCACTCGAAACCACTTCCACCAGTTGGGAAAATCGCCGGGCTTTTGGGTTCAAAACGGAGGATTGAAAACAGTTGCACTAACCAGTTCACGAAAATCCTGAAAGTTTGATAATAAGCCGCATATCATTCCTGGTTTGCCCGAAACTATCTTGCCTAAAGTCTGCGTTTAACAAGCCCAACTCAAATTTTCAAAACAAAAATTTCCTCCCAACCATGCGCTATAACCTATTGACTACTGTGCTGATTGCCAGCACCTCACTCTCCGTTTTCGCCCAAAGAACCGCCGATTGGTCGGTAGAATTGGCGGGCAATGCCCAAAAAATCGTGCTCCAGGACTTTACCGGTATCCCCATCATCCAAACTGAAAGCGCTTTCATCGGTGTTGACCCCGAAACCCACAAAGTGGCTTGGACCGCCAAACGCGCTTCCAGCAAGTTGGTGGCCGCTATGGAAGAAGGCACCGATTTTTATAACCTCAATATGACCCCTTATGTGCTGGTACGCGAAAATCTGATTGACTGCCGCACAGGCCAAGTGTTGATGGACAAAGACCGCGACGGCTACAAAACTGTGGAGGCTTACGAAGTAATCCCCGGCCTCAACAGTGTGCTCCTGCGCACCGTCGCCAAAGGGATGGTAAGACTCTATCTTGTCAACATGGCCGATAACAAGCTGCAATGGTCTGTTGATGTGATGAAAAACAGCATTATCGAAACGGTGGACATGACGCCCCAGGGCCAAGCCGCTGCCGAAGCCAATGACGACGGCGACATCGAAATTCCAATTGGCAGCTCGCTCGTATCTCCTGATGGCTATTTGTTTTACCGCCACAAACGAAACCTGATCTGCCTCAAAAGTGATACTGGAAAAGTGCTTTGGACTGAAAAAACCTCGGCTGCCGAATTGCTGCTCGGTCCTGAAGGAAAAACCCTCCTCGTGGCAGAGGCCGAAGCAGGTCCCGCCATCGAAGGTGCAATCTCGAGACCAAAGGGAAAGAAGGTATCGGCCTATAACATTGCCACAGGAAAACCTGTCTGGAAAGAAGAAGTCAAAGCAGGTACTGCAATTCGTTGGCTAGACGCTCACCCTAAATTCCTCACCATCGTACATCGCAAAGGTTGCAACCTCTACCATTACGGCACAGGCGAACCGCTTTGGAAAAACGACTTTGATGGCCGTCGTGTGGTGGAAGTGTTACCAAACGAAGAAGGCTACCTCATTACCTACGAATCCGGCTTCAAGGCCATGCAACTTGGCAAGGACGGCGCCCCGCGCTGGGAAAAGCCCCAGCTCATCGAGACCGAAGATGGCGAAGAAAACGGAGACGACGCACCAGACGAAAGTGGCATTGATCGTTTTCATTTTTCCAAGGGCGATGTGCTGATAGCTGCCGACAGGATACGATTTGTACCAGCCAAAGGCTCTGGCCTGAAACGTTGGAAAATGAAACTCAACCCTAGCGACCGCTTTTCTTACGACCCCATCCGCAAAAATCTGGTGGTTTTGACCCTACAAAAACTTCTGCTCGTCAACCCCGATAAAAACTCAAAAGTCGCCCTTGAACTGAAAGTTGACTTGAAAGACCCCTACGCATTCGACATTTTTGAAATTCGCGAAAAAGCCTATTTCATGTCGAGCGAAAAGGAATACGTCATTTTGGATCCTGAAACCGGCACTGTTACCCACAAATTCTACCCCAAGGCATTTGATCCCACGGGCTTGCTCTTTCGGGTCGCCTTTATCGGCATGGCCGATGCTGGTATGCGCGTCCGCGAAGGCCATGATGGCTCCAGAGCAGTACGATGGGGCCGTCCGGGCACGTGCAACCTGGAAGCCAATAATTCAAAATCTGAAAAAACCGCTGCGGAGATTACAGGAGATTTGCTTTCGCTCATGCCCTCCTCCCGTTACAACGCTTTTAAAGAAGGCCGCGATTTCGCCTATTACTTCACCGACGAAGCAGTGAGTGGCAAAGGCAAAAACGTCCTCATTAAAGTCAGCAAAGACCAAGGTGGAGAGGCCGACAAACTCGTATTCGACAACGCCCGCCCGCTTTACCAGGTGGACGAGATTCAAAAGCGGGTGTTTTATGTCCACAAAAACATGCTCAAGGTGTTTCAGATGTGATCCCTACCTTCGCGCCATGTTAAGAATAGGCACACGTGGCAGCAAACTCGCCCTTTGGCAAGCAGAATTTACCCAAGCAGAACTTGCTCGCATTGGCGTGGAAAGCGAACTGGTCATCATTAAAACCCAAGGTGATTTGGTGCAGCATCTGGGCTTCGACAAGTTGGAAGGAAAAGGGTTTTTTACAAAAGAAATTGAAGATGCGCTCCTGCGTGGCGAAGTGGATCTCGCGGTGCATTCCATGAAAGACTTGCCTACAAACCAACCAGAAGGTCTTTGTATTACCGCCGTTTCGTACCGTCACAATCCTTCAGACTTGCTCATTATCCAGAAGGGATCTTATGCAGAAAAAGCACTTTTGAAACTGACAACTAAGGCCACGGTAGGCACCTCCGCCAATCGGCGCAAAGCACAATTGCATGCTTTTCGACCTGATGTGCAATTGAAAGATATCCGGGGTAACGTGCCAACACGCCTCGAAAAACTTCGTGCAGGTGATTTTGATGCTATTTTTCTAGCAGCAGCAGGCGTGGAGCGTTTGGGTTTGGACATGTCCGGTTTTGAAGTGCTGGAATTGCCTGCGCGAGAGTTCGTACCAGCACCAGCTCAGGGTGTGTTGGCATGGCAAACCAATCGCGACGACACCCCTACCCGACTTATTTTGAAGCAGTTACACCACCCAGAAGTCTCTTCTTGCACCAATGTTGAACGGCGAGTGCTCCAACTCATGGAAGGCGGCTGCCAACTCCCGCTCGGAGCATACTGCGAACGAGATGCGAGCGGAAATTACCATGCGTTTGCTGCATGTGAAATCGAGGGACAATTGCGCCGGACGCGCCTTTCCTCCAGCACGAGTTTCGGGATGGCGGAGAAATTGGTAGCGCAACTCAAAACCTTCAACTCGCCATCGCCCGCCCAGCCAGCCAGCCCCCCGTCCAGGCCGCCTGAAAATTGAAGCCTCCTGTGATAGCATCAATGTCCAATACCTCGCCAGCAAGGAATAGTCCGGGGCAAATTTTACTTTCAAAAGTCTTGAAATTCATCTCCTTGAGCGACACGCCGCCCGCTGTCACGAACTCTTCCTTGAACGTGCTTTTGCCCGTAATTTGAAATTGTGCTGCTGAGATTTGCATGGCCACGGCTTGCAAATCTGATTTCGCCAAATCACCCCAACGGCGTTCAGCACCGATCCCTGTGGCTTCCATGAGTCGCTGCCAGAGTCGGGCAGGAAGACCAAAGAGCGGATTGGATTTCACGAGTTTTTTCGCGTTTTCGATTTTTATCTTTTGAAAAGAAAGCAATACGCCTTCAATGTTTCTTTCAGATAAAAAATTGATTTCCAAAGGAAATTTATAATACGCTTTGTTCAAATCTCTCGCGCCCCAGGCAGAAATACGCAGCACCGCAGGACCGCTCAATCCCCAGTGTGTCACCAACAGTGGCCCTTCAGCGGACAACTTTGTACCGGGGATGCACAGGGAAGCCATTGGCACTGACACGCCCGCTAAATCGCGCAATCGGGTATCCTTTGTGTTGAAGGTAAACAACGAGGGTACCGGAGGCACAATGCTGTGTCCAAGTTCGCGTAGCCATTCCCAAGCCGTGGTACTGCTTCCAGTAGCGAGCATGATTTTGTCAAAAACATCTGAACCGATTCTCCAGCGGTGGCTTAGTTGTGGCACAGTTTCAAGATGTGCTACAACTGGCACTCGCTCTATTTTTTCAACTCTGGTACTGGTCAAAACCCGGACGCCCGCCTGGTGGGCAGCACGGCTGAGACAATCTACAATTGTGTGAGAATCATCGGTAATGGGGAACATCCGCCCGTCGGCTTCGGTCTTAAGCCGAACGCCACGCTGCTCAAACCAGGCCACCGTTTGTTCTGGGCCAAATTGCATGAAAGGCCCCAGCAACTCGCGACTGCCGCGGGGGTAATGCTTGACCAATTCGCGGGCATCAAAGCAGGCATGGGTGACATTACATCGGCCGCCGCCGCTTACGCGCACTTTTTCGAGCACTGATTTTCCCCGTTCAAAAATGGTGACACGGCAAGCCGGATTGGCTTCCGCGCAAGTTATGGCCGCGAAAAAACCTGCCGCTCCGCCGCCGATGATAGCAATGTTCATGATTTATGCGGCGGATTCAAAATTGACTTGCGAGAAGGCTGCAAGCGGAACGAAAAGGAGTAAAATAACCGCCAGTTTTTTCATACTGGCAAAGATGGGGAAAAGGTGCTTCTCAGGGGTAATTTCCCGCTTCTATCAATTCCCTGCGTTCAATAATGTTGTCAGGGTCGTTGAAAATGAGCAGTTTGGCAGTAGCGGCCCCAACAACGGTTTGGGGCAAAATTTCACCACTATCCACTTTAAAGTGCTCAAACCAATCATCTTTCCGAGGGTTAAACAAAGGAATTAGAGGGCCGTCCTGCACCAAAATCGTGGAGACATTGCTCCCCTTTTTCCAATTGCAAACAGAACAAGACCAGGCGAGATTGTCTGGCTGATCAGACCCTCCATGCTGTCGGCTGATGATGTGCTCAATAAGATAGGCAAAATTAGAGTCGCACTCAGCTACGCGACAATACTTGCAACGGTAGTTAGCTCGTTCGGCGACAAACTTTCTTATAGATTGAGGGATACGCCACTCATGCAGCTGCGGCTAAACGTTGGCGAGCACGGGCTTTTGCCAGTCGAACAATATGCTCAACTGCCATGTATTTTTCCAATTCTTGAGATTCATTGGAAGTCAGTTCGCCAGCTTTGTTTTTCTCAAGTAGATATTCCAAGCGCTCTTGAGCGGGTTTGGAGGCATGAAAACGCAATAATTTGTCAGAGTCCATGCTTGCCAGAAGTTCGGCAAGTTCATCATATATGTTTAGGCTCTGGATAACCATCTCTAATTTTTACAAAAAAGAACGAAATTCTTTAAACCGCTCCAAATTTATCACTCAGGGGCGTGTGAAAGATAACTTGTCAGTTTGATGCGATTAGTTATCTTTCAAACGCCCCCCAATTGTTGCCGCCTCCCGCCTTTTTTGCCCCTGCAAAGCAATTGCCTTCGCTGCTTTGATCGGGATGGCCACACATTTTTTCTCCATGTAGCCGAGCATTCGATGTACCAGGTCTTGGGCTTCGGGGCTGAGTCGCTCGAACTCTTTGGCAAAAACTTCCTGGATAGCACGGTCTTTCACGGCCTTTACTTCCTCGGGGATGTGGGCAAGGGAACGCTCTATCTGGCGTTCATGCCAACGGTCGCGGAACGCCAAAACACGCTGCTTGATAAGGCCTTCGGCTCGGTCGCGTTCTTGTTCGCGGTAGGCGAGATTTTCGTTGGCGGTTTCTTTAAGGCTTTCGATTTCAATGTATTGCATTGGAAAAGCCTCCACTGTTTCACGGGCAACGTTGTGCGGGATAGAGAGATCTACCACTACTTTTTCCCCTGTTTCTTTTGTCAAAAGTTCGCGATAAAGCGCTGGGGTAATGATGGCTTGGGTGGCTCCGGTACAAACAACAAGCGCGTCAAATCCTTCCGAATAGTAGGCCAGTTCGTCCAGAGAGAATGCCCTCCAGCCATTTGGTTTTGCCAGGTTTTGGGCTTTTTCAAAGCTGCGGTTGAAAATCGTGACCTTGGAAAACTTAGATTTTACCAAAAATTTGGCGAACAGGGCATTGGTCTCGCCAGCACCGACCATCAAAATTCGGGCATCAGGGCGAAGTCCGGTTTTCAACATCTCAGCAAACGCAAGGGCCACAACGGAAAGCGCTCGGCGGCCAATCCCCGTGTGGGTATAAATTTCTTTTGCCGTCTCGATGGTGAAGCCCATCAGCAGGCGAAGGTGATCGCCCGTGAGGTTCCATTCGCGGCTTTGATCATAGGCTTGGCGGATTTGGCGGATGATTTCGCGCTCACCCACTACCAGGCTGTCCATCGAAGCCGCTACTTCAAGCAAATGGGTGACGGCTGCTGTGCCCTGTAAAAGGCGGATTTTTGCGGCGGTTTTTTGGGCCACAAACGCAGACAAATCAGGTCGGAGCACGGAGAGCATTTGCTCCGCAATATTTTGATCTACAGGATTTTGCGTATAAAAAACGTAGCTGACCCGGTTGCAGGTAGCCAGATAAAACAACTCTTCCCAGCCCATTTCGGCTTTCAGGCTTTGAAGTGAAATATCTGTGTTTTCGCCAGGGACGATTGCATGCGCGAGCATATCAAGCGAGGCATCGCGATGGGTGAGCGTGAGGATGTTGTAACCGTCTAACATGATTCTGGAATCCGATTTCTTGGAGCAAAAAGCGTGGCAAAATTAGTGACCGGGTTTTCGGGCACTGTCATGCCTTTGTAAAGGGCGGATGAAGGGGGAAATTTGGAAGATATCTACATTAGCACAGTGGCTTTTAAAAATGCCGCACAGTTTTGCGCCGAAAACTTTGATCTATCTTTGTTCGACTAAAAACGCCGCTCAGGCCGCCTATCCGAACATGCTCCCATTCAAACTCAGCTTAGCACTTTGCTTCTTCAGCAATCTCCTCCCAGCCCAAACCACCTACCTCCATTGTGGGCGCATCCTCCCAATTAGTAGCGAAGAAATCCTGAACGCAACCATCGTAGTGGAAGGCAATAAAATCGCGCGCATCGAACCGGGATTTTCACGTATCCCTACTGGTGCAGAAGCGATTGATTTAAAAAACAAAACAGTGCTTCCCGGGTTGATTGACTGCCATGTACACATAGAGTGGGAGCAAAGCCGGAGTTCTTACAGCGAACGGTACACCCTCAATCCTGCCGACATCGCCTACCGAGCCGCTGTATATGCCCGCCGAACGCTTGATATTGGCTTCACTACCGTTCGCGACCTCGGTGGTACGGGCGTGAACATCGCCCTGCGCAATGCTATCAATTCGGGCTGGGCTGTTGGGCCACGCATCCTCACGGTGGGACGTGCGCTTAGCATTACAGGAGGACACGGCGATGGCACAACCGGAGCAAAATGGGACCTTTTCGATCCTCCAGGGCCCGAAATGGGCATCGCTGACGGCCCCGACGAATGCCGGGCCGCCGTGCGCGAACAAATAAAACGTGGCGCCGACTGCATCAAAGTCTGTGCTACCGGTGGGGTGCTCTCCCTTGCCCGCGACGGTACACTGCCGCATTACGCAGAAGACGAACTCTCCATCATCGTGAAAACTGCCCGCGACCTCGGCGTGGAGGTAGCCGCCCATGCGCACGGCGACGAAGGGATGCGACGCGCCGTAGAAGCGGGAGTCGTGAGTATTGAACACGGCACCTTTATGAGCGACGCCACGATGGATGCCATGATCAAACACGGCACTTACCTCATTCCGACCTTAACGGCAGGTCAGGCCGTGAGTGATAGCGCCACTTATGCCAAAGGTTTTTTCCCGGAAGTGGTGCGCAAAAAAGCCATCGAAATTTGCCCGCAACTCAAAGCCACGGCAGGCAAAGCCTATAAAAGAGGCGTGAAAATTGCCTTCGGCACCGACTCAGGGGTATCACCGCATGGCAAGAACAACCTGGAGTTTGGACTAATGGCCGAGGCTGGTATGAAAAATAGAGACATCCTTCGCGCGGCTACACTGGATGCGGCCACGCTGCTTAGAATGAACGACCGCATCGGCTCGCTTGAAGCGGGCAAACTCGCCGATATTATCGCGGTAGATGGCAACCCGATGGAAGATATCCGTGCCATGCTCAAGGTGGTGTTTGTGATGAAAGATGGGAAGGTGGTTCTTTGGATTTGACAAACGAAACAATTGACATTTTAAATAACATTTGATGGGAAAACCAATATCGCATCAGAAACTGCCTACGGAATGGAACCAGAGAGAAATCCTTCGTGACAAAGGACAATTCTGGACACCAAGTTGGGTGGCAGAAGCAATGGTTGCTTATGTTGCAGAGGATGCAGACTTAATTTTTGACCCAGCAGCTGGCAGAGGTGCTTTTTTTGAGGCATTGCTTAGTCTCAACAAGAAAAGCACATCATTTTTTGGGACAGACATTGACCCCGAAGTTTTAGCAGATGAAATCTATTGCCAAGAGAAATGCTATGTTGAGAAAAGAGATTTTATTAAAAACCCACCAAAAAGAAAATTCAAAGCCTCACAAAACGTTGCAATGGGTAAAAGCCAACGAAGCTTATTCTTCTGATTTGTTAGATTTTGTTTCTTCCAATTTCAAGAAGCAAAAGTTTAATACACTAGAAATAGTCAATCGTCAATTAACAGAAGGTATTGCAACCGGTTTTTCACGACCCGAACAAAATCACAACGGTTTTAAATTTCATCTTAATGACTTTGCCAATGTTATGAGAGGCATTGCAACGGGCTCAAATGAATTTTTCTTTTTAACCTCGGAACAAGTAAAAGAACTTGGTATTCCCAAAGAATTTTTGAAAAGAGCTGTTGGTAGGACAAAAGATGCGCCAGCAGGTGTCTTGACCTTGAAAGATGTTGAAGCATTAGAAAATGAAAATCGCCCTACATTCCTGTTATCCATAAACGGACAACTCGAAATTTTTAGAGAACCTGAAGCGCACAATTTTTCTTACAAAAAGAAAACCGGCAGTCAACCTTCCAATGTCAAAAAATAAAACCATCCTAATCACCGGCGGCGCAGGCTTCATAGGCTCCCACCTCGTCCGGCATTTTGTACAGAAATACCCTGATTACAAAATCGTCAACCTCGACGCACTTACTTATGCAGGCAACCTCGAAAACCTGCGCGATGTGGAGCATTTGCCCAACTACGTTTTTGAAAAAGGAGACATTACGAATAGTGCTGAACTCAAAAGAATTTTTGAGAAATACCATCCCAATGGCGTCATCCACCTCGCTGCGGAAAGCCATGTGGATCGCTCCATTTCCAACCCGATGGCTTTTGTTGAAACCAACGTGATGGGTACGGTAAACCTGCTCAATACCATCCGAAATCTCTGGGGAAATGACTTTGAAGGCAAGCGTTTCTACCATGTCAGCACAGATGAAGTGTATGGCTCTTTGGGCGAAGAAGGCTTTTTTACGGAAGAAACCCGTTACGATCCACGCTCGCCTTATTCGGCTTCCAAAGCGGCAAGCGACCATTTTGTACGGGCCTATTTTCATACTTACGGGCTGCCTGTGGTGCTCTCCAATTGCAGCAACAATTACGGGCCAAACCATTTCCCGGAAAAGCTCATTCCGCTGGTAATCAAGAACATAAAGGAAGAAAAACCGCTTCCGGTATATGGCGATGGGAAATACACCCGAGACTGGCTTTGGGTAAAAGACCACGCGGAAGCCATTGACACGATTTTCCACAGAGGCCGCGCAGGAGAGACCTACAACATAGGCGGCAACAATGAATGGAAAAACATTGACCTGGTGCAAACGCTCTGCGATATCATGGACGAACTTCTGGGCCGCGAACCCGGTTCCTCGCGCCGCCTTATCAGCTTCGTAAAAGACCGCCCAGGTCATGACCGCCGATATGCCATTGACGCATCCAAACTAAAAAACGAACTGGGCTGGCAGCCCTCCATCCGCGCTGAAGAAGGCTTCCGCGAAACGGCAAAATGGTGTCTGGAAAACGAAGAATGGCTACTCCGGGTAACTTCTGGCGAGTACCAGCAATATTATAAGCAGCAGTACGAAGATTGAAAATGTCCCCTATCCAACAAGGACATTCCCTCAGCCTTCTACGATCTGCCCGTTTATGAGTATCTCCAAATTCCTTGTCCGCGAAGTAGTCGGGTCAAATATCTGATCTCCATCGGGGGAGCTGCCCTCGCCAATGGTTATTTCCCATTCATCGTTGATAATTGCCACAGAGCGCGTTACGATACCATCTTTTATCGTGGTTCCGGCAATGACCGCCCGTCCAATAAGTTCACCCTTTTCGTTGAAGGTCGCGAGCACATATTCATAGTTCAAAAGTTCGGCCTTCCACCACACCAGCGCAATGAATTGATCCGTGTTGTCAATGGAAAAGCAGGGGACGTATTCGGTGAACTCATCGTCCGCTGCAACTTCCTCTAGAGAGTGTATAAACTGGGAAATCATGGCATCCGATAGCGGTTCATTCTCGGTGCCGAAAGTATGGTGCGTGTCTTCGCCGAGTGTTACCGGCATGGACAAGGGGGGGAATTTGGCGAGGAAGTCGTGGAAATGTAATTTTTTCATGGTCATTGATAGTCATTGGTCATTTAGTCATTGGTCATTGGTCATTTAGTCATTGAGTCATTGGTCATTGAGTCATTGGTCATTGAGTCATTGGTCATTGGTCATTGAGTCATTGGTCATTGAGTCATTGGTCATTGAGTCATTGGTCATTGGTCATTGAGTCATTGGTCATTGGTCATTGAGTCATTGGTCATTGGTCATTGAGTCATTTAGTCATTGGTCATTGAGTCATTGGTCATTGGTCATTGAGTCATTGGTCATTGGTCATTGAGTCATTGGTCATTGGTCATTGAGTCATTTAGTCATTGGTCATTGAGTCATTGGTCATTTTTACCCGCCGAAGCCTTCCCGCCAGCCGAGCCTTGGCGGGCTGGGGCGTAGGAGGGGTCATTGGGTCATTTTGAAATGAAGGCCTCAAAATCGGCCAATTGCTCGCCCTTCAGCACGCGCGGTATTTTGGCCTGTCCGTTGAGTTTGCCCCGTTGGTTTAGCCAATCGAGGAACACTTGGTTGGGGAGCATCTGGGCTCGAACATTGCGGAGCGCATAGCGGCGCTCCACCGCATAATCTTCGTTCAATCGGCAAAGTTCTTCGTCGAGCGCACGCACCAGCGTTTCTCCGGTAAGCGATTGGTTTTCAGCAGAAAGATACCATTGGTGCGTCCAAAAAGTGCCTTCGCGAAGACTTGTGACAGCAAATTCGCCGATGCCCGCGTGGAATCGTTCGTCTACTGCCCGCACCGCATCACAGAGATTGTCAATGGAAATATGTTCGCCGCAGCCTGAGAGGAATTGTTTGGTGCGTCCGGTGATCTTGATCTCTGCTTTTTCGATGTCGGTAAACTGCACGGTGTCGCCCAAGAGGTATCTCCACGCGCCCGCTACAGAACTCAGTAAGAGGGCGTAATGTTGACCTGTTTCCACTTCAGAAAGTTCGAGGCTGCGAGGCTGGTCGCTGCGCAATTCGCCATTGTCGTCAAAATTCTCGTTGTCAAACGGCACAAACTCAAAGTAAACGCCACAATCGTTGAGCAGTTTCATTGGGCGATGATCGGGGCGTTCCTGGTAAGCAAGAAATCCTTCCGATGCCCCGTAACTATCCATGTATAGAATGGGTTTGCCAAAAAGCGGTTCCAGGGTTGGCTTGTAAGGTTCAATTGGTACACCGCCGTGGATGAATACGTTGAAGGAAGGCCATATTTCATTGATATGTGCCAACTTGTGTTTTTCGATGATCCTTTCCAGTATGAGTTGCAACCACATAGGATTGCTCACCGAGAAACCTATGTCCCATTGTGGCGCTTCTTCTGCGATGCGTTCAATTCGCTCGCCCCATTCGGGCAGATCGGTAATATGGCGGCCCGGTCGGTAAGAACGCTCAATAATACGGGGTCGGTTCATCCCCATGATGCCCGAAAGATCGCCCTCCCAATGGTAGCCTACTCGTTTTTGCTGCGTACAAGAACCGACCATGAGCATTTGTTTGGTATAATGCTCAGGCGAAAGCCCGTAGAATTTGGCCATATCATAAAAAAGTCGCCGCGAGCCGCGCTTCATTCCACGCAGCAAATCCTCCGTGAGCGGGAGGTATTTAGTAGCCGTTTGGCTGGTGCCGCTCGAAAGTGCGAAATAAGGCACAACGCCCGGCCAGCACACGTCGGGCTCGTCTTCAAGGTGGGATCTGGACCACCAACGGTCGTAAAGCATTTGGTAATCCATGACCGGGACGGCTTTTTTAAAAGCAGGCTGAACATCGTCGGACCGCAAAATGTCTTTAAAATTATATTCCAGGCCAATAGCCGTGTGACGGGCTTCCCAAAGAAGATCGCGCAATTGTTGTTCTTGAAGTTGTGCCGGCGATTGTCGCGGCTGGCCAACAAAGGCGCCAATTTTTGCGCTTTGTTGGATGATGGTTCCGATGATATAGGACATATTGAATACAGGATATTGGGATATTGGGATATTGAGACAATATCCCAATATCCCAATATCCCAATAATTTAAAAGGGCGGCGAAGGTAAACAGGACGGTAGGTATTAGGATAAAAAAATCCCCCGATATACTGCGTATGCGGCATATCGGAGGACTCAAAAAGTTGGTGCTGAATATTTTATGTCATTCCACGGGAGGGGGCGGATTTTTCCGCTCGTAGAGGTAGGCCCCCAAAAGGCCTGCTCCGCCAAAAATGGAAATCAGTGCAAAAAACATCCCGGTGCTGCTTTGATTGTCCAAGTGAAACACGTTGGAGACCACGATGGCAAGCAGCAGGCCCGAACCAGCGCCTACGAACAGCAAGCCGTTTTTCAAAGTTTGGGAGGGATTTGCCTGGTTCCGTTTGCGTTTATTATCGGCAGGGTTCATGCCACGTTCTATCATGGACATATTTTCCTTGCTCTCAAGATAACGAATGGCAACGACCATCAGAAATGCTGCAATGGGGATAGCGAAAACAACAACGCCTGGGTTCATAATTATAAAATGTTTTTTTGTGAATGAAAATTGGTTTCCGTTTCCAGTGCAGACTATGACAGCACGCTTGAAAAAGAGGTTACAGCCTTGGGGGAAATTTACGATTTTGGATTTACGATTTTTTTGATCCGAAAAAGGGGCGGATCATGCCTTTTTCGGATCAAAAAAATCGTAAATCGCAAATCCAAAATCGTCATTCGCTAAAACTCCCATCCCAAATAACGCAAAATCATACCTCACCGGGTCATCGGGATCAAATGCCCGGAGGTTTTCCGTGAGTTCGAGTACGGATTGCCAATCGGTTTGCTTGCGCTGCAAAAGGCCCAGTCGGCGAGCGACCCGTTCCACATGCACATCAAGCGGGATGAGCAATTGTGCCGGACGGATGTTTTCCCAAATACCAAAGTCCACCCCGGCCTTGTCTTTCCTGACCATCCAACGAAGGAACATATTGAGCCGCTTGCAAGTGCTGCCCCGCGCAGGCGTGGCCACATGTTTTCGAGTGCGTTCTGGCGCATAAGGATGGTCAAAGAAATCATTGTGAAAGCCTCGAAGTGCGTTTTCCACCGTCAGGTCTCCGGGCTGGAGATGGTGTGAAAAAGCAGTTTCAAGCGAGGCGTTTTTTTGGTAAAAACGCTGAAAAAATTCCAAAAACCACAAGGTATCCGTGGCCTGAAAAGTGCGGTGTTTGAACGACTCAAAACGCGCACGGTCTTGTTCCAAATGGTTGAGGATGAAGTCGTGCGGTGCATTGTCCATCAGTTCAGACAGGCGGTTGGCGCTCTGTATAATGGTCTTCCGCTGCCCCCAGGCGAGCGTGGCGGTCCAAAAGGCCATAATCTCACGGTCTTGCAATGTAGTAAAGCGGTGCGGAATGGAGATTGGGTCGGCTGCTATGAAGTCGGGCCTGTTATACCGCGCAGCAGCCAGGTCAAGCAATTCTTTTAGCGCAGGAGTATTCGGGTGCTTGTGTTCTGGCATAATGGGAAAGTCAACGGTTAATGTCATTGGTTCTCTTCGAGGTGCCGCAAAAATGGTTTTGTCGAAGGAAAAATAGGCTGTTTTTGAAAATGTCTCGTCAAAATAAAAATTCCGCGCTTTTGCCCGACCTTTGCTGCCCAAAATAACATAATGACAAAAGCACTCCTCCTCCTTGAAGATGGCACCCTTTTTCGAGGCAAAGCCGCTGGGAAAATCGGCACCACCACTGGCGAAATCTGTTTCAACACAGGCATGACGGGCTATCAGGAAATATTTACCGACCCTTCCTACACAGGACAAATTCTGGTAGCCACCAACGTCCACATCGGCAACTATGGCATCCACGACGACGAAGTGGAAAGCGACGGCATAAAAATCGCGGGCTTCGTGTGCCGTAATTTCAATGTGCCGTTCAGCCGCGCCAACGCCCATCGAAGCATACAGGATTATTTTGAACAAGAAGGGCTTGTCGCCATCCACAATCTCGATACCCGCGCCATCGTGCAGCATATCCGCGAACGCGGCGCAATGAACTGCATCATTTCTTCCGAAATTGAAGATTTGGAAGAACTGCAGCGCCGACTTGCTGCTACACCAAGCATGGAAGGGCTAGAACTCTCAAGCAGCGTGAGTACGCGCGAACCCTATTTTATTGGAAATCCGGAAGCAAAACACCGGGTGGCCGTGATGGATTTTGGGGTAAAAAAGAACATCCTCCGCTGCTTCGACCAGCGGAATTGCTACCTTCAAGTCTTTCCCGCCAAAACCGATTTTAAAAAAGTAAAATCCTGGAAACCAACCGGATATTTCCTCTCAAACGGCCCTGGCGACCCGGCTTCCATGCCTTATGCAGTAGATACCGTGAAGCAAATGCTCGCAGACGGCAAGCCGCTTTTCGGCATCTGCCTCGGTCAGCAACTGCTCGCGCTGGCAGCTGGTTTGCCCACTTACAAACTTCACCACGGACACCGTGGCCTTAATCACCCGGTCAAAAACCTCCGCAGCGGGCTTAGCGAGATCACCAGCCAGAACCACGGTTTTGGGGTACTTGAAAAAGCGGTGTATGATTCATCCAGCCTCGTAGAAGCCACCCATATCAACCTCAACGACAACACAATAGAAGGGATACGCTTAAAAAACAGCCCAGCTTTCAGCGTGCAATATCACCCCGAAGCCAGCCCTGGCCCACATGATGCACGGTATCTTTTTGATGAATTTGTGGGGATGATGGGGGAATAAAAAGGCATCTGGCCGAAACGCTCACACCTTCACCCGCTACCCTATGCCGCTAAGTTGGAATGAAATCAAAGCCCGCCCCCTCGCTTTCTCCAAAGAATGGGAACACGAAAGCAGCGAAGATGCCGAGGCTGCGGACTTGTGGATTTGAAAGGGCTAAAGCCCTCCATGCTTGAAAATCACCTCAACCCTGCCCTGAAGGGCAGGGCAATATGCATCCTGTAAAATAGGCGGATAGGCAAATAACCGTTTCTCAACCATGTGTGGCCGCTATTCCTTCGCCCCTAAAGCCAAACAGCGCAAAGCCCTCGAAAGTAAAGCGCAGCCCCCGGCGGTGCTGGAAATCAGTTTCAACATCGCGCCCACCCATGCCGCCTACGTCATTGCCAACAACCTGCCGAATCAGCTGCAACGCATGGAATGGGGGCTGGTGCCGCATTGGAGCGCAGACGGAAAAAACACCTGCAAGCTCATCAACGCCCGTACCGAGGGCATGGCCGAAAAGCCTTCTTTTCGTGACCCCATCCCCTGCAAACTTTCTTCCATCCGTTTCCCCTTCGCCGTCCGGCAAATGGAGATTCGCAAAAACAATATGTGTTTTTATGTTTTGAATTGTGCCACTTTTAAAACAATTTAGTTTTAATTTGCCCTTTCAAAACTTACTTACTATGGGAACGGAAAGGAAAAAAGATTCCTTCGCCGAGGGTCGGCTTTATACCCTTGCCCCAACCAATGAAATCTTTATAATCCATGTGGATGGCTCGGTTTGCGCCGGGTTTCCCTCACCTGCCGACGATTACTTTGAAAGCCAGATAGACCTGAAACGAGAACTGATTAAAAACCCCGATGCTACGTTTGTGATTCGGGTGCAAGGCGATTCAATGACCAGCGCGGGTATTGACGATGGTGACGTGCTGATCGTTGACCGCTCGGTGAAGCCCCGAAACAGGGCGATTGCCGTTTGCTACCTGAATAATGACTTTACCGTGAAACGCCTCGAAATGCGGGGCGGGCGAATCCGTCTTTTGGCTGCAAACCCTGCATTTGCGCCCATCGAGCTTCAGGAAAACGACGAATTGACTATTTGGGGAATAGTCACCTACGTCATTAAAAAATCCTGAATCGTGATAGCCTTGGTGGATGTTAACTGCTTTTACGTTTCCTGCGAGCGGGTGTTTTGCCCGGCCTTGCAAGGTTTGCCCGTCGTGGTGCTTTCCAACAACGACGGCTGCGTAGTGTCCCGCTCCGATGAAGCCAAAGCCCTGCAAATCGGCATGGGGCAGCCCGTTTTTGAAATACGGGATTTGATACGCAAAAACGGTGTCCAGGTCTTTTCCTCCAATTATGCGCTTTACGGCGATATGTCGGGGCGCGTGATGAACACGCTACGGCAGTTCGCGCCCGCGATAGAGGTTTACAGCGTGGATGAAGCCTTTTTGGACTTCGGGGGCATGGAGCGTTTCGATCTGGCAGCACAAGCCCTTCAAATCCGCCAAACCGTGCTGCGTTGGGTGGGGTTGCCTGTTTGTGTTGGCGTAGCCCCTACAAAGGTTTTAGCAAAGCTCGCCAACCGATTGGCGAAGAAAGACAAGCAGGGCAACGGGGTACGGATTCTGGCCGGGGGTTGGGACAACGAACTACGCGCCGTTGAGGTCGGCGACGTGTGGGGCATAGGCCGACAGTATGCCACCTTTTTACAGCGATACGGGATTAAGACCGCCTTCGACCTCGCACAAGCCAACGACGCATGGGTGCGCAAACATTTGACCGTCGTAGGGCTTCGCATCAAAAAGGAATTGGAGGGCGAACCTTGCATCGAATTGGAAACCGACGTGCCAAACAAAAAGAACGTCGGCACGACCCGGACGTTTCGAGTGCCCCTGACCACCGAGACAGCATTAGGCGAAGCGATGGCCGACTTTGCGGCACGTTGTGGCGAAAAACTGCGGCGGCAACAAAGCAGCGCGGCTATCCTGACCGCCTACATCGAAACCAATCACATCGCCCAAAATGAGGCACAGTATTCCCGCTCGTTCACGGTCACGCTCACAGTGCCCACAAACAGCACTTTGCTTTTGGTGAGGGCTGCCAAATTCGCATTGGGCAAAATCTTTCGGGCGGGATACCGATACAAGCGGGCGGGGGTGTTGTTGAGTGGATTGGTGCAGCACACCGCCGGGGAGCAGTTGGCATTGTTTGACCCCATTGACCGCGCCAAACATGAAAGGCTAATGACGGCCTTTGATACGGTGAACGCCCGCTTTGGCCGGAACACCGTGCGGACAGCCGCGCAGACCCTCAGAGGCGGCGCAAGGCTTACCCAACAAAACCGCCTTTCCCCTTCCTACACGACCAAATGGAAAGATGCGCTGACTATCCAGGTCGGCTACCAATCGGGTAGCTTGTCGGATGTTTGGATACCGGGGAGGGGGTCAGGGGGGTCAGGGCAGACGCATATAAATTTGAAGATTAAATCTCCAAACACAGAATTTTATTTGATTGACGAATGGCGAGTACATGATTGAAGATTGTTGAAGTAGGCGTTGCGCTTAAGTGTTGTGGCTTTTGCGAAAAATCGACGAAATGGGAATAATACTTGTCTTGTTTGACCACCAACACCAAGCGAGATGGCACTTCAACAATCGTCAATCATGTACTCTGCATTCGTCAATAAAATAAAATTTGGAATTTCACCTTCTTACTTCCTGATTTTCATGCGTTTGCCCTGAGCCCCCTACCCTTTGC
>Ga0163147_10001041_pt1 | contig 43017 bp, 43 predicted proteins | sample OliLakLV19MP6G1_FD_148597 | JGI IMG/M metagenome (GOLD analysis project Ga0163147, IMG submission 148597) | Freshwater microbial mat bacterial communities from Lake Vanda, McMurdo Dry Valleys, Antarctica- Oligotrophic Lake LV.19.MP6.G1 | ecosystem: Environmental > Aquatic > Freshwater > Lake >...
GCCGAGGAGCTGGACGGGCTCTGAGCGCCGCCGCGACGCACGCTCACTTGTCGGGCCAGCCGTGCTCCTTGCCGCCGTCGAAGGCGAGCACCTTGCCGCTGCCCTGAGCCGAAGCTGCGAGGGCCACCAGCTGTTCGCCCTTGCCATCGAAGGTGACCACGGTGCCGTCACCGTCCGTGGTCGCGCCGAGCTCGACCAGACGCTTGCCGGATCCGGAGTAGGTCGCGAGCGCGCCGCCCGATGCGCTGCCCGGACCGAGGCGAACGAGCGTGCGCGCGCTGGCGGAGCTGGTCTCGAGGACGCCGCCCTCGGCCTCGGCACCGGCGAGGACCATCTGGTGCCCGCGCTCGTCGAAGAGGACCAGCGCACCGCCTTCGGCCGTCGTCGAGAGCAGTGCCGTGCGCTGCCCCTCCTCGTTCTGCAGCTCGAGCACGCCGCGACCGTCGCGCGCTTCGAGGCTCAACAGTGCCTTGCCGCTGCCGTCGATGATCTCCACACGGCGCGCCTGCACGACGTCGCTGCCGCCCGCGCCCATGGTCAGGAGCGCCAGCAGGCAAGCCCCGAGGCCGACGACGAGGCGCCCCTGGACGCGATGGGCACGCTCGAGAACGGCGAGACGATCCTCCACATTTCCCATTTAGAGTTCCTCCCGAGACCCGTCGCTGCGACGCGGCCCCGCAACACGGTAGCGGCATTTCCGCGCCGTCACGTGAACGTCGCGCCGCGAGCTCAGCGAACGGTACCGCCGCCAAGCCGCGTTCCCAGCGCGGTATGGTAGGCCGACGACATGCCGAGACGTGTGGCGCCAGCATCGCCGTTGAGCTGGATCCGGCGGCGCTACTCGGCGTTGCTGGTCATGCAACTGGTGGTCTTTCTGGTCTACCCGTTCATGATCGACGGGCCGGCCGGGATCGCGCTCATGGGACTGTTCATCACCGGCACGCTGCTCGCCGCGGCCTTCTCGCTGGCGCCCGCCGATCGCAACAAGAACCTCGCGCTGGCGGTGCCGGCGGCCCTCCTGATCTGGACCGCGATCTTCACCACCTCGGACCTAGCACTTCAGGTCGCGTGCGTGCTGGGCATCCTGTGCGTCTGGGCCCAGATCTCGAAGATCCTGCTACACGCGCTGCAGATCGAACGCGTGTCGCTCGAGAAGGTGCAGGGCTCGCTCGCGGTTTTCTTTCTGCTCGGGCTGAACTGGGCGATGATCTACACCTTCCTCGAGCTGCTGCAGCCGAACTCGTTCGCGCTCGGCGACCCGCCGCAGGCGGTGCCGCTCACCGCGGCGTCAGGCAACCCGCACGCGACGCACATGCTCGGCTTCTCGCACCTGCTCTTCCACAGCTACATGACGCTGTGCGCGACCTCGTACGGCAGCGTCGCCGCACTCACGCCGCCGGCCCTGGCGCTGACCGCACTCGAGACGCTGGTCGGCCAGATCTATCTCGCGGTGCTGATCTCCCAGCTCATGGGGCTCCACCTCGCGTTCCACCGCTCGCGCGAATGAGCACCTCGACCTGACCCTGGTCGCGACCGATCAACACGCGCTCGGCGGTGCCGAGGAACAGCCCCGTATCGACCACCCCCGGGATCTCGAGCAGCCGCGACTCCAGCTCGCGAGCGGCGTCGCCGCCCTGCAGCGGCGTTGCAAGGCGGCAGTCGAGCGTCAGGTTGCCGTTGTCGGTGATGAAGGGGGTCTTGCCGTCGGCGCCGAGCCGCACCGTCGGGAGAGCGCCGAGCGCGACCAGGCGCCGCGTCACGAAGCCGCGCGCCAGCGGGATCACCTCGACGGGGATGCGGCCGCGCGCGCCGAGCGACGGGACGAGCTTCTCCGGACCGACCAGGATCACCTGCCGCTGCGATGCCGCGGCGACGATACGCTCGCGCACCAGCGCGCCACCCCAGCCCTTCACCAGGTCGAGGTTCGGCGCGACCTCGTCCGCGCCATCCACGGTCAGGTCGAGCTCGAGATCCTCGGTGATCTCGACCAGCGGAATCCCGAGCGCGCGCGCCTGGGCCGCCGACTCCTCCGACGTCGGCACGCCGACGATCCGCAAGCCCGCCTGAACCCGGGCGCCGAGCTTGGCGATGAACGCCGCCGACGCCCGCCCCGAGCCCAGTCCGACCTTTGCACCATCGCCGACCAGCTCCAGGGCGCGATCAGCGACCGCCTGGACCGCGGGATCGTCCACGCCGCCTTGCGCCGAACCTCTGGGATCGTGAGCCATCGTTCCTCCCCCGATTGCTGCCGCCTGCGAGCGGTGTAGCGGCGTGCCGGCAGCAATCAAGGTTTGCTGCGGGCACGGACCCGGCGCCCTCCGGCCAGGCGAAGTGAGCCGTCCGGGGATCGAACCCGGGACCCTCTGCTTAAAAGGCAGATGCTCTAACCGACTGAGCTAACGGCTCCGCAGCAGACCCCCTGGGTATACCGAGCACCCGCAGCAGGAACAACCTCGCCGCCCTGGAATCCTGGCTTGACGACGCAGGCGCCGCGCGCACGCAAAAGGGGCGCGAGCTTCTGCCCGCGCCCCTTTTGCGACCACCGCGCCCCCGAAGGCGCCCGGCGCACGTTCAGAACTGGTAGGTCAAGCGCAGCTGGGTCTCCGAGCGACCGCGGTTCGCGCCTGCGACGCCCCAGGTCTCGTAGACTGGCTCCTCGGTGGTGTTGATGAAGTACTTCTGCGCCACGTTCACGATGAAGTCCGGCGTCACGTAATAGTCCACGCTCCAGGCTACCTCCATGTTGAAGGCGTTCACCGGGTCGAGGATGTAGGTGAGCTGCGGAACCAGCGTGCCGCTCATGTAGAACGTCGTCGCGGCGAGCGTGGCCAGCATTTCCCAGTCGCGAACCGTGTCGACCGCGGTGCAGTCGTTGAAGTTCACGCAGGGACCACCGCCGCGCGCCTTCAGTGGCTGCGTGGGCGACAGGTTTCCGACCAGGCCGACCCGGTCGCCGACCGAGTGCTCGTTGTTGATCAGGTAGTGCCAGAAGAACTGGCCGAGGATCAGGATGGTCGCGTTCTTGTTGAGGGCGCGGATCCAGGTCGGACGGTCGAAGCCGACCATGCCCTGCCACATGTCCTTCTTGACGACGCCGAAGAGCTGCTGCGGCAGGATCGGCGAGCGGATGTCGCCCGAGTTGAACGGCGCACCGAACACGTACACCATCTCGGACTTGAGAACCGACTCGGTGTACTCCTCGAAGTAGTTGGCCGACCCGCCCAGGGTGTGCGTGTACGGCACCGTGTACGTGGCCGGGAGCGTGTTGTTCGCCAGCGCCGCATTGGCGGTGACCGGGTCGAGGTCGGCCTCGATGAAGGCCGTATTGGAGCCGTCGTCCCCGCCCCAGCGTCCGTAGAAGTACGCGGCGGTGAAGTTGACGCCGCCAGCGAAGCCACTGAAGCGCACGCCGACCTGGCTGTTGTCAGCCGGGTTGCGGCTGTAGTCGCCCTGGCGGAACAGCACGGTCCCTTTCTCGAGACTCGGAAATGGGACCGGATTGGTCAGCGGAAGGCTCCACGGATAGTACGGCAAGAAACCGCGCTCGTTCGGGTACCAGTCACCCGGGTTCCAGTAGCCCTCGAGGAAGGCATTCGAGATCGGTCCGACCTGGTCGACACGATACAGCCACTTCATCATCCAGTACGGGATGCGAAGCTGGTCCCAGCCGTGGCCGATCTCGATCTCCTGCTGCAGATGCCACTTGAGGTCGAGGGCGTTGACGCGGTCCAGGAGCCGGAAATTGTCGGTCTCGCCCCAGACGATCTGCTGTCTGCCGAGACGGATGCTGAGCGGGACGTCGGCGAAGTCCATGTCGACGTAGGCTTCGCGGAGCTGGTTCTCGTACTTCAGGGCATTCCGGGTGTCGCTCGGAATGTCGCTGAATTGACCATCGCGCGCGCCGGTGAAGGTGTAGAAATGGCCACCGGGCTGCAGGTCGTAGACGCTGTCGTAGACGCCGCGATACAGCAGGTAGACGCTCGACTTGTCGATGAAGCCCGGCGCGTCCCACTTGTCGGCCAGCTTGCCGTCCTCGAGCCACTTGTAGTCCAGGCCCAAGCGGAGGGTGTTGCGCTGCTGGACCAGGTTGAAGTTGCCCACCTGGCGCATCCGGAACAGGTTCTGCGCCGAGATGTCGCCGAACACCAACGCATCACCGAGCTGGATGGTAGCGGCAGCCTGGGTGGCAGCGAGCAACGTCACCCCCGCTGCGAACGCCAGAATCCAGCATCTCGACCCGAAACGCGCCTTCGCCATCAGCATCCCTCCTCGGCCGACGCGCCCCGTCAAAGAGCCCGACGGCACCCGCTGATCCGAAACAACGGCCGCGCAATACTCCATTTCCGGCCGCCATGGCAAGTGAGATGGCGTCGCTGCACGAAAGGCAGGAGCGCGCCGCGAGCAGGAAGCCGCGCGCGCTGCACGTGCGAAGGAACGGGAATGCCGGCGCGGCGCGCCGGCTCAGTGCTTGGTGGCGGTCACCCCGAGCAGGCGCTCGATCTTCTCACGCACCAGCGAGGGATCGACCACCGGCTTGGCGAGGTAGTCGTTGCAGCCATTGGCGAGCGCCTTCTGCTCGTCTCCGGCCATGGCTTGCGCGGTCAGCGCGATGATCGGAATGCTGCGTCCGGCGTCGAGCGCACGGATGCGGCGCGTCGCCTCCCAGCCGTCCATCACCGGCATCTTGAGGTCCATGAAGATCAGGTCGGGAGGGTTCGCCTCGACCGCGGCGACGGCCTCGGCACCATTGGCGGTCTCGACGATGTCGAAATCGCCGATCTTGCGCAGTCTGTACAGCAGGATGCGTCGGTTGTCCTCGTTGTCCTCGACGACCAGTATCCGCTTTCTCGACATGTAAACCTCAGTCAGCCCGAGCTGCGCGAGCATTCAGGCGTGCTCTCCTGCGCTGCCACACGCAGACCATCGCGCCACCGTTGGCACCTGCGCGATCGCTCTGGTACCCGGCGCGTCATGGCGTCCGTACGAACGCGATTCGCACCCAGCCCCACCGGTGCGCTCCACGTCGGCGGCGTGCGCACCGCTCTGTTCAGCTACCTGTACGCGCGCCATCTCGGCGGGCGATTCATCCTGCGTATCGAAGATACCGACCGCCAGCGCTCGACCCAAGCTTGGGTCGACGAAATCATCGCTGCGCTGCGCTGGCTCGACATCGACTGGGACGAAGGCCCCTTCTTCCAGACGCAGCGACTCGACCTCTACCGCGAAACGATCGAGCGCCTCTTGACCACCGGGCACGCTTACCGCTGCACCTGCACGCCCGAGGAGCTCGAGGCCAAGCGGAAGAGCGCGCTCACCGGCGGCGGCAGCATCGGCTACGACCGTCACTGCCGACCCGGCGTCGGCCCCGGTCCCGCGACCGAGTCCGGCCGGCGCTCGGTGATCCGCTTCGCCGTTCCTCTCGATGGATCGGTGGTGATCGATGACCTCGTCAAGGGCCAGGTCGTCTTCCAGAACGGCGAGGTCGACGACTTCGTCATCGCGCGGTCCGACGGCTGGCCGACCTACAACCTGTGCGTCACGGTCGACGACGCCGACATGGCAATCAGCCACGTGATCCGTGGCGACGACCTCCTGCCGAGCACGCCGAAGCAGATCCATCTCTATCGTGCGCTCGGGGCTACCGTGCCGAGCTTCGCGCATCTGCCGCAGGTGCTCGGGGTCGACCGCGCGCGCCTGTCCAAACGCCATGCGGCCACCGCGGTGACGTCGTATCGCGAGCTGGGCTACTACCCCGATGCGCTCGTGAACTTCCTTGCTCGTCTGGGTTGGTCGCATGGCGATCAGGAAGTGTTCTCTCGCACGGAGCTCATCCACGCCTTCTCCCTGGAAAATGTCGGCAAATCAGCGGGGGTCTTTAACCTCGAGAAGCTCGATTGGCTGAACTTCCAGTATTTGAAGGCGCGTGCGCCCGAGCAGCTCGCGTCTGACTTGCGGCCCTTTATGGAGTCGCGCGGAATCGTGATCCCGGGCGACGACGCGTGGCTGGCGCGCATGGCGCTCACGCTGCGCGAGCGCGCCAAGACGCTCGGCGAGCTCACCGACGGGGCAAGCTTCTATCTCACCGACGACATCACTATCGACGAGAAGGCCGCCAGGAAGTTCTTGAAGCCGGAGGCTGCCCCGCTCCTCGATGCGGTCACGCACGCCCTCGAGCAACTCGACGCGTGGCATCTCAGCGCGATCGAGGGTGTGTTCGCAGCGGTCATGGCAGCGACCGGCAGCTCGCTCGGTGCGCTCGCGCAGCCCGTTCGCGTCGCGCTCACGGGTGGGACGGTGAGCCCCGGCATCTACGAGGTGCTCGATGTCCTGGGTCGCGAGCGCGCGCTGCGCCGCCTGCACACCGCGCTGGCCGTCGCGACGCAACCGGACGCGCCGGCGTCGCTCGAGCACTAGCAAGGCGCTTTCGGGCTTGTTAGGTTCGCCGCACTGGTTGGGGAGTCGGCTAATTGGTAAGCCACCTGACTCTGGATCAGGCGATTGTAGGTTCGAGTCCTACCTCCCCAGTTCTTTCGGTCCCATCGTCTAGCGGTTAGGACACCGGCCTCTCACGTCGGGAACAGGGGTTCGATTCCCCTTGGGACCATTGGGTTTTCTGCCCGGCCAGCGCGCCACCCGCGGCAGCTGGCATCTCGGGGCGGTCGCTGCCGGCCCGAGATGTGCAGCGAAGGCTCGGTGCCGGGAGCGTGGATGCCCGTCTGATGTTGCGCGAGCTTCTCCATTCCCTCCCGGCCGCCCCGCTCGCCGCGCTGCTGATGGCGGCCGTCCTCACACCGACGGCACTCGCCGTGTGGGTCCTCGGCCTCGATCGGCCGTCCGCCGACCGGAGCGACGACAACCTGCTGACCGCGGCGATCCGCTTCGTCGGCGGCGCGTTCGCGCTGCTAGCGGCCTTCAGCATCGTCTCTCTCGCGACGCAGTCATCGACGGCACGGTCGGCCGTGCGCGCCGAGGCGGCTGCCGCGGAGTCGTTCGCGCGCGAGGCCAAGCGTCTGGACGGGCCGCAAGGACCGGCGCTGCTGCGTGGCGTCGAAGGCTATCTCGAGGCGGTGATCAAGGAGGAGTGGCCGCTCATGGGCGAGCCCGCACGGACGCACGACCCCGCCGACGACGAGATGGACCGGCTGTTCGACATGATCTTCTCGCCGTCCGTCGCGCCCCCGCACGGTCAATACGATGCCCGCTACGCGCTCGTGGTGAGCAGCCTCGACCGCCTCGAGGAGCGCCGCGTGCTGCGCCTGCTGACCGGGCGCGACCCGCTGTCAGGGGTGCTCTGGACGGCCCTCCTGGTGAGTGCGGCGACGATGCTCGTGGTCGCAGCCGTCTATCCAGCCGGCCGCCGGCGCGCACTCAAGTGGGTGCAGCTGTTCACCACCGGCACCGTCATCGCCATCGTGCTGTTCGTGGTGCTCGCGCTCGAGCACGCGTACCACGGCTTCCTCGCGGTCGAACCGCACGCGCTCGAGAGCGTCCTGCAGCAGCTCCGTCACTGACGGCCGCGGCTGGGTCGCGCGACGCGAGCGCCGGCAAGCGAAGCAATCGCCGGGGCGGCGAGCGGTCGCTCTCAGGAGCCGAGGTTGGCTTTGTCCTGGAAGCTCCAGGACTCGTCACGCCGGACGCTGACCCCGATGCCGCGCTTGCGCAGGCGATCGAAGCGCTGGCGGATCCAGGTGACACCAGCCTCGCTGATCTTTGCCGGCACGCGCACGTCCAGGCGCGAGCCCCGGCCGGCCCTGAGGGCGTCGGAAAAGAGCGTTTCGACCTCGTAGGGAGTGAGCCAGCCCGTGCGCTCGGAGCACAGGTTCCCCTGGCCTTTCGCCAGCTGCGCGCGAAAGGGGAACACCTTCTGATCGTTCACGGTACGCCCTCCGAATCGACCGGCTCCGAACCTCGACCTCGACCTACAGCATCCGCACGGGAGCCACGGCGAAAAGTCGTAGGGGCCGCGGGCCCGTTCGACGGAACTCGCGACAAGGACTGGGAGCTACCGGATAGAGGGATCGATCTCGGTGTATACCCACCGCGCCCGGGAAGCTACCCGTGCGCGGTGGGTATTCGCGAAAGATCGGCGGGCGACTACAGGCTCGCCGTGCGGCGACGCGTGGTCTTGGCGCGCGCCGTCGTCGTGCGCTTCCTGACCACGGCGGGCGCTGCGGCGGGCTCGCTCCTGGTTGCCGTGAGCAGCGTCGCGAGGTTGGACTTGCCCTCCTTGCCCCGCTTCGTCGCTGCCTTCTTGGCCGCGCGATCGGCGGCCTCGAGGAACTCCGAGGACCCGCCCACGTCGTAGCGTCCGCGAACCTTCGGGATGTAGCGCAGCCGCATGACGATCTTGTGCTGCTCGTAGTGCTTCACGCACCGCCAGCCTTTGAACGCAGGCTCGCTACACACGACACAAAGCCCGAGAGCACGATGCTTGCGCTGCCAAAGGGTCTGTCGACTGACGCCGGTTTTCTTCTTCTCCATGAACCTCACCGTTTTGCGTGACCAGCACCCTTGTGCAGGTCTGAATTCCTCGAATTCTTCGATCTTGCCGATGAACCGCCCACGGGGCAAGCCAGGAAGCCGAAGATTCGCCGTAAACCTCCATCTGGGTGCCGTTGCGACCCGGCGCAAATTCTTGGGTGACACCTGGCGCCGGTCGCAGGCCCTGCCTGGCCACCCGCCCGCGCCGGCCCGAATTGGAGCGAACGATTGGCCAACCCGCGCCGACGCACGTTGACGAGGCCACCGGCACGGTCTACGACGCCCGGGGAGCGAGGAGCCCGTGTCGATGACACCGCCGAGCACGCAATGAGCTGTATCTTCTGCCGCATCGTCAGCGGTGAGATCGGAGCCGAGGTGGTGGCGCGGAAGCCGGGAGTGGTTGCCTTCCTGGACGTCTCGCCGCTCGCCGATGGGCACGTTCTGATCGTGCCCGAGGCGCACGTCGCGCGGATCGAAGACCTCTCCGCGAGCGCCGCGAGCGCGCTCTTCGGCATCGTAGCCGAGCTCGCGGGGCCGGTACGGGAGGCGGTCGGAGCCGCCGGCAGCACGATCGGAATCAACAACGGCGAAGCGACCGGGCAGACGGTACCGCACGTGCACGTCCACATCGTCCCGCGCTGGCCGGGCGACGGTGCCGGCAGCGTACACAGCATCTTCCCGCCCGGGCCGCGACGGCCCCCCGCGCAGGTGGGCCTTGCGATCCGGGAGCGACTGGGCACGATGACGGAGGCGCGCTGAGCCGGCGTGCAAATCCGCACGGGCGCGGGATTCCCCCGAGCCCGGGAGTAGGACGACAACGGAGGATCGAGATGAACCGAACCACGAAAGGCGCGCTCATCGCCCTGAGCGTCGCAGCCCTGTTCAGCGCGCGCAGCACGGTCGCCACGGCGGGCCAGCACGACGCCGACAAGGACGCCAAGAAGGAAGCCAAGGTGCGTTGCACCGGCATGAACGAGTGCAAGGGCAAGGGCCAGTGCGCCGCGGCCGGCAACTCGTGCGGCGGCAAGAACGAGTGCAAGGGCAAGGGCATGGTCATGACCAGCGAGGACGAGTGCAAGCAGAAGGGCGGCAAGGTCGCCGCCAACTGATCGGCCGGTGGCGAGGGGAGGCGGACGCTCCCCCCGCCCGCTCGACCGGGCGGCAGACATGACGACGCATCCCGATCTTGGCTTCGGCATCGGCCTTCGTACGGGCCACTACGACGCCATCCTCGAGCACGGCACCCGCGCCGACTGGTTCGAGGCGATCTCGGAGAACTTCATGGTCGGCGGCGGCCTGCCGCTGCACGTGCTCGAGCGCGTGCGCAACGACCATCCGCTGGTGCTGCACGGGGTCTCGCTGTCGATCGGCGGCAGCGATCCCCTCGATCCCGGCTACCTGCGGGAGCTGCGCCTGCTCGCCGATCGCTTCGCGCCGGCGTGGGTATCGGACCACCTGTGCTGGACGGGGGTCGACGCGCACAACCTGCACGATCTGCTGCCGCTCCCCTGGACCGAGGAGCTGCTTGCGCACCTGATCCCGCGCATCACCCAGGTGCAGGACGCGCTCGGCCGGCGGCTCGTCCTGGAGAACGTCTCGACCTACCTGTCGTTCGAGCACTCGGCGATGCCCGAGTGGGAATTCCTCGCCGAGCTCACCCGCCGCGCCGACTGCGACCTCCTGCTCGACGTCAACAACGTCTACGTGAGTGCGGTCAATCACGGCTTCGACGCGCGCGCTTTCGTCGCCGGGATTCCGGCCGAGCGGGTCGCGCAGATCCACCTCGCGGGACACACCGACCACGGCACCCACCTGCTCGACACCCACGATGCACCGGTCGCCGACGCGGTCTGGGACCTCTACCGTCACACCCTCGGCCGACTCGGGCGCGTCGCCACCCTGATCGAGTGGGACGGCGACGTGCCGCCGCTCGAGGACGTCGAGAACGAGGCCTTGCGGGCGCGCGCGATCGCCGATCAGGTGATCCCGGTGCCGGGGACGCAGCCGGTCGATGGCGCCACTGCCGCTGCGTGAGCTGCAGAGCCGCCTGCGCGCGCTGATCGTGGATCCGGCCGCGCTCGCGAGCAGTCCAGATGCGCTCGCCAGCGAACTCGCCGCGCTGTCGATCCGCGGCGACGCGCGGCTGTCCGCGGTCGAGCGCGTCCGGGTGTACGCGACCATGTACGCCCTCCGCCTGCGCGACGCGCTCGCGCACGACTACCTGGCTCTGCGGCGCGCGCTCGGCGACGCAGCCTTCACGGATCTCGCCCGCTCCTACGTCGCGAGCCATCCGAGCGACCGCCCTTCCCTGCGCGATCTCGGCCGGCACCTGCCGGCCTTCGCGCGACGGCACCCGGAGCTGCTCGAGCCGTGGCAAGCCGAGCTCGCGCAGCTCGAGTGGGCGATGGTCGATGCCTTCGACGGTCCCGACCAGCCGGTTCTCAGCGCCGCGCACCTCGAAGCGTTGCCGCCCGACGCCTGGCCCGAGCTTCGGTTGGAGCCGGTCGGGTCACTGGTCCTGCTCTCCTGCGCGAGTCCGGTCGACGCTCTGCGCGAGCAGCTGCTTGCCGGCCAGGACGTTTCCGACGTGGCTCGTGAACCCGTCCGGCTGCGGGTCTGGCGCCAGGAGATGGCGGTCTTTCACCGCCGCATGGACAGCACGGAAGCTGCCGCGCTGTGCCGGATCGCGGCCGGCACGACCTTCGCGGAGCTGTGCGAGTGGCTGAGCGAGCACGCCGACACGGAGAACGCCGCCGCCGAAGCCCTGCGTCTGCTCGGACGCTGGATCGACGACGGGCTCCTGGTCGCGCCCCAGAACTAGTTGCACGAGGGGGCACGCGCCCCCTCGCTCCCCGCGGCTCAGCCGCGCGGAGCCTCACTCCCCGCGCTCCCTTCGGTCGGCCGCGCGCTCCGCGCGCGGATGTCCGTGTCTCGAGTCAGGCTCCTAGCTAGCGAGCCGACTTGCCGTGAGCGATGCCCACCTGCACAAAGGGCTGATGCAGCTCGAGGCCCGCGGACTCCCGATCCACACCCGCACACTCTCGCTCACCCTCCTCGCCGGCGACGGACCCGAGCTCGAGCTCGCGGCTTACGTGCTCGACCTGCGCAAGCGCGGCTTCGTTCCGGTCGCGGGTGATCTGCAGGGCACCGGCATCATCCACCACATGGAGCTCGCCGGCGCGGTCGACCCGCGCACGCGCACGCTCGCGCGCATCACCGCGCGCATGCCCACCGTCGCATTCGAGGCCAGCGCTGCATCCGCGGGTGAGAGCTGCCGCGACCTGGTCGGCCGCGTCGACATCCTCGCCGGTACCCCGCTCGACGGCGGCTACGCCCGCCGGCTCGGGGTCGAAATCGGTGGCCCGCGCGGCTGCTCGCACGTATTGACGCTCGCCCAGCTGGTCGGCCCGAGCAGCGCATGGGCGCTCGAAGAGGACCTGCGCCTGCAGGGTCCCGATCCGCGACGCCGGGCAGGCGAGCGGCTGTTCCGCCGCGACGTCACCATCGACGGCTACGCGCTCGACGGCGACCTCTACTTGACATTGCAGATGAACGATCTCCACTTCGCGCCGGTCGCCGACGGCGCCCCGGCGGGCGATCGCTTCGCGGCCCAGCTCGAGGTGCACGTCGCCGCGCGCCTGACCATGGGCGAGATGACCGTCGGCGAGATCGAGATCGACGAGCGCCGCCGCGAGGCTCACTCGCTCGAGAGCGCCGCCTGGCGCACGCGCGCGGATCGCGCCGCACCGCTGCTCGGGGTATCGCTACGCAGCGGGATCAGCGCGGCGCTCATCGGCCAGTTCGCCGACGCCGGCCACGACCGGCCGCTGCTCGATGCCCTGTTGATGCTCGCACCGGCGACCATCCAGTGCATGGCGTCGTTCGTCGACACCTGGACGCAGGTACCCTGGATGCGCGCCGCCGGCAACGAGACCGGCGGCTACCCCGACTCCTGCTACATGTGGCGCCGCGACGGCGCGCTGGGCCAGAAGCGCTTCGGCTGAGGCCGGCTCCTACAGGCGCGCGAGGACACTCTCGGCGCTCGACGCGTTGAGGCCCGGACCGGGCTCGACCAGCAACGCCTCGACCTTGCCGTCGCGCAGGATCATGGCGTAGCGCTGCGAGCGCTGCCCCATGCCGAAGCCGCTGGCGTCCATGCCCAGGCCGAGCGCACGGGTCAGCTCGCCGTTCCCGTCGGCCAGCATGCGCACCTTGCCGGTGGCGTTGCTGGTCTTGCCCCACGCGTCCATCACGAAGGCGTCGTTGACCGAGAGACAGCAGATCTCGTCCGCGCCCTTCTTCTTCAGCGCATCGAAGTGCTCCACGAAGCCCGGCAGGTGCTTCATCGAGCACGTCGGGGTGAAGGCGCCGGGAACGGCGAACACCACCACCCGCTTGCTCGCGGAGAGCTCCGCCAGCGAGGTGGGGGTCGGCTTGCCGTCCACCATCTCGGTCACCTTCACGTCGGGGAGCTTGTCGCCTTCTTTGATTGCCATCGTACCCTCGCTTGGCTCGCTGTGTTCGGTCGTGTGCGCCCACAGCTATCCGACGCCGGAGCGGCACTCAAGGACACCGCGGCCGTGCCGGCGTTCAGAGCGCGAGCAGGAGTGCTGCGACGGCCGCGGCGACGAGCCCGAGCCGGGCCGCGAAGCGCGGTTGGATCACTGCGTGATCCGAGGCGATACTGCGCACGGCTGCCGGCGCGAGCTCGCCCGCGCACACGGCTTCGACGATCGCGAGACAGTCCTCGGCCAGGATCTCGCGAAAGGCGTGACCGAGCTCCGCCGACGCGACCGACGGGTCGCCCTTGTAGCTGATCTCGTCGCCGCCATATCCGAAGCGCGCGTTGAGCACCCAGCCGATCCCACCCGACAGCCCCTTCACCGCCTCGCGCAGCCCGCTCGCGTCGCCGCCGAGGCGCTCGCGCCACGCGGCCAGACGACCACCCCAGGTGGCGAGCGGCGCCCAGGCCGGCGGCTGACGGTCCCCCAGTGCTGCGAACCCGGGCTCGACCAGCTCCGGACGCTCGGCCAGCATGAAGCTCGTCTCCCACGTCCCGGCGTGCTCACCACGCAGCAGGGCGACGCGCTCACGCTCGCTCAGCGGGCGACCGAGCAGCTCCTCGAGGCGCGCGAAGCGGCCGCCGGTGATGATCCGGTGCAGCGTCAGGATCGACGGCGTGAACATGCGGATGCCGCGCCGCCGGCTCACCCGTCGACAGGCGGCCTCCAGCGCCGCCGCGTGGCGCGGTCCGCCGTGTCCGTTGGTCACCACCACGTTCTCGAAGCCCGCCCGCGCGAGCCCGCGCCCGTGTGCCACCAGGGTCGCGTAGACCGTGCCGGCGGAGACCTCCATCGAGCCGGGCAGCGGAATCTCGTCGGCGCCGATCGGCAGCAGCGGGAGCTGCACGACGGTCCAGTCGGGGTGACGCTCGGCGAAGCGGCGTCCGGCCTCCTCGGCCATCCAGCGCGCCATGTACTGGTCCATCCCGAGCGGCAGGTGCGGGCCGTGCACCTCGAGCGCGCTCACCGGCAGAAAGGCGATCGCGCGCGCGCGGATCAGTCGGTGGATCTTGGTGTACGTCAGCTCCTCGGCGCGGATGACGGGCATGCACTCCTCGCTGGCTCGGACCCGCCTCGCCTTAGCCCGCCGATGATCGCCGCGCGAGCCCCGTCGCGACCAGCGCGTCGCGGTACAGCCGGTGGTTCCAGGCGACCCAGAACGCGACCAGAGCGAGCGGTACGGCCCGCGCCAGCACCGGGTCGTCGCCGCTCGCCAGGGTCACCGCGAGCGCGAAGCCGGGCAAGGTGACGACCAGCAGCCAGGCGTTGTCCGCACGCACCCGGTAGCCGAGCGCGCGCCGATGGTAGGTGTAGGTCACCAGCAGCGTGATCACGTTGGCCAGGCAGTATCCGACCGCGACCGCAATCGCACCGAGCCGCGGCAGCAGCAGGACGGAGAGCAGCGCCCAGCCGCCCCAGTAGAACACCGCCTGGAAGACCAGGAAGCCGAACCGCTCGCGCGGCAGCAGCGAGATGTTCATCGACTGCCGAAGCATCGCCACCAGCTCGCCCGAGAGCTGCCAGCTGAGCATCGACCCCGCCGCGAGAAAGGCCTGCGTGTAGAGGATCGGAATCCAGAGCTCGCGGGCGCACAGCAGCAGCACGATCCCCGGCGCGAGAACCGCCAGCGCGATGCGCAGGAAGTCGTTCTGCAAGCCGACCACGGCGTCGGGATCGGCGAGCTGGGTTGCGACCTTCGGCATGCCGTAGGTCCACAGCGAGATGCCGAGGATGCCGAGATAGTTCTGCCCGACCTGCCACGCGACCTGATAGTAGCCGTTGGCCTCCGAACCGAACTGTCGGATGATCTCGCCGCGCACGAACAGCGTCGACCCGGCTGCCGTCAGGCTCGTCAGCGCGAGCGCACCGGCGAAACGCACCAGGCGCTGGACGGTCGCCGGATCGGGCGCGCGGGGCCGCAGATCGAGCCCGAGCGGCCGCACCACGCGGCGCCAGAGCAGCACGCCGCCGAACAGCAGCGCGGCGAGCTCGGCGACGACCAGCGAGGCAACCGCACCGGTCAGGCCGAACAGCCAAGCCAGCACCGCCATCGCGACCAATCCACCGAGTGCGTCGAAGATCGCGAGCTGGACGTAGGAGCGGAACTGCAGCGACCCTGAGAAGATCCGCCCGACCAGCGCGCCGAGCACCGCAACCGGCAGGCCGACCGCACCCAGGACGATCAGCGGAGCGAAGGCGGCGTCATCGAACACCCAGCCGGCCAGGGCCGGTGCGAAGACGACCGAGATCGTCGCGGTGACCAGCGCGATCGCACCGAACAGGCCCACGGTGCTGACGATCAGGCGCTCGAGTGCGCGGTGCTCCGAGCGCCCCAGGGCCTCGGCGACCAGCTTCAGGAAGCCGCTGGTCGAGCCCAGCGTTGAAATCTGGCGGAGCAGGTCCTGGAACGAGCTCGCCTGCGCCAGCAGACCCATCCCCGCCGGACCGAGCATCGCAGCGGCGAACTTGGTACGCACCGCCCCGAGCAGCATCAGCACGACCTGCTGAAAACTCAGCAGACCGACCGACCGCACCAGCTCACTCATCGCACGGGGCTACCAACCGTAGCCCGGCGCGCACAACCACGCCGCGCGGCCGCGTGAATTGCCAGGACTACTTGCTCAGCGACGCGTGGCCACGGCCGTCGAAGTTGACCAGCGAATCGCCGCTGCTCACGTCCACGACCGCGACGATTCCCTGCGCTACGCTTTGCCCCCACGCGCGACCCCAATCCTCGGCCGCCTCACGCCGACGCTCGACCGGAACGTCGAGCCAGCGCGGACCCACCCGAACCAGCAGCAGGCGCGGCAGCCCGTCGAGGCGCGCAACCTCCTCGATTCCGAACGCCTCGCGCGCTGCCGGCGTCCGCAGCCGGGCGACGATCTCGTCCGGCGAGATGGAGTGCGCGCGCGCGCCCTGCGGCGCGGTGAGCAGGACGAGCCCGACCCCGAGCCGCGCACAGAGCACGGCCGCCGTGCGCACGATGCGTCTCATGTGACCCCTCCTCAGCGCGCCACGGCCGCCGCCTTGGCTCGATCCGCCTTCAGCTGCTCGCGCTCGGCCTCGGGGAGCTGCTCGAGCGCCTCGTCGACGGCGCTCTGCGGAATGCGGAACTTGTACAGCGGGAAGTAGTCGTTGGTCGACGTATTCTTGTCGCGCTGCACCTGCTCGGCGAGCTCGCGGCCCGTCAGCACAGTGTCGTGCGCCTCGTCCGCGGTTGCGCTCCGCGACCACGTCACCGCGGCGAGAGCGCCCGAGAGCCAGCCCCGGACGCCAGCAAACCACGGCTGATCGGCGCTCTCGATCCGCGCGAACATCGGCAGCTCGTCATTGAGCTGGGTCGCCGAGGCCATCACCGGCAGCCCCGGCGCGTCGAAGCCGTCTCCACCGAGGTCGACGAAGATCGGGTTTGTGAAGCCCACCGGGATCATCCCGGGGACGATCTTTTCGATCAGCGCGGTCGGCGCCGGCAGCGGGCTCAGCTTCGCACCGGCCTCGACGATGAAGTAGGTGTCCACCGCCAGATTCACCGGGACCTCGGCGTCGAAGCGAACGATCTTGCCCAGCGCCTGGCTGTACGGGCTCGCGGTCGGCGCCGTCACCTGAGGCACCGTGGTGGCGTCGAAGGTCAGCGTCGTGAAGCCGTTGGCGATCACGCGCACCTCTTCGACCGGAATCCAGTTCGCTGCCTGCACCTCGATGCGCAGGCGCACCGTCGCGTTGACCGGAACCAGCGTTCCGCCCAGTCCCGCGCTCGTGCCCACCGTGTCGAGGACCTCGAAGCGGATGAAGGGGCCGGTGGTGGCCATCATGTTGGCCGCCTTCACGTTGCTGTTGAACGTCGTCGGGTTGAGAGCGGCCGGATCGTCTCCCGCGCCTCCGACGTAGCTGCGCGCGTAGCCCGCGCTCTCGAGCGTGATGCGGTGCGAGTCCGAGGTCCCGGTGCCACCGATGAACGGCACCGTGGGTGGCTGGATCTGGTTGAGCAGCGACAGCCAGTCGCGGCGCACGGCGATGAAGCCGGGGATATCGGTGCCGTTCAGGATCTCCATCACGTCGAAGTCGATGTTGCGCAGACCGTCCGGGTTGGCGACGCCGGAGGTTCCCGGACCCGTGATGTCGTCGTCGAGCAGCAGGTCGTTCGGCGCGGCGCTGATCGGCAGGCTCGGGTCGTAGCCGAAGTTGTTGAAGAAGCCGATCGAGGTGATGCCGGAGACACCGGCGCGCACGTGGTTGTACTGGATCACGTCGGCGCCCTGGTCGCGCAGGCGCTTGAAGATCCAGTTCGGCGCGACGAACTCCTCCTCGATTGCGCCGTCGCGCCGCTCATTCGGCTGCACCGGCACCGGCCACGCGTTGATGTGACCCGTGCTGTCCGGGAAGACTGGCGGATTCGGCACCGAGCCGGTGACCTCGTTGCCCACCATGGAGTTGATGCGGCTACCGAGGTTCAGGCCTGCGATGATCGGCGTGTAGTCGAGGTGGTAGTCGTGGTCGGTGCTGACCATGACCTCGACACCCTCCGCCGCGAAGCTCGCCACGCGATCGCGCAGCATCGCCGTCGAGTCGAGGCTGCGCGCCGAGTGGACGTGGAAGTCACCCGACAGAAAGCCCGCGGTGTCGACCGAGCGCCGCAGCCGGAAGGCGACCTTGCGCGAACGGTTCGCACGCACGGTCATCACGCGCCGTCGGATCGAGTACTCCGGTCCGCGCGACGCGAACACCTCGTACTTGCCCGGCCGCAGCCGCACGCTCCCGACGCCGTTCGCGAGGTAGAGATAGCTACCCTGCGCCGACCCGCCGCCGAAGCTCTCGGCGCGCAGATCGAAGTCGGGTCCGACGCTCGGGTCGGCGATGGCGATGAGGTCGCTCTTGAAGCGCGGGTCCGGGGTCGGCGCGATGCCCTTGATCGTGATCTTGGCCGGAACGACCGGATCGGGCCCGACCACGGTCTCGAAGACGCTGACGTCGAGCACGGCGAGCGCGCTCAGCGCCGGGACGTTGACGCCGGTATTCGCCGCCGCGTTGACCACGACGCCGCTCACGGTCACCGGATCGCGCTCCGGCGAGCGGACCTCGAGATCGTAGTTGCCGACCGGCAGGACGACGCCGCTGAAGGCGCCGGTCCCGTCGGTGCGGAACTGCGTGACCGGCGTTCCCGCCGGAAAGACCGGCAGGGCCGGACCACCGGTGCGAGTCGCGATCACGCTCGCCGCGACGTCCGCCGTGTCGAGCGCGGCCACGTCGCCCGAGATCGTACCGGTCGAGAACGAGCGCCTGATGGCGACCTCGGTGATCATCGGGTTCGACACCGCCGCGACGTCGTTGCGGTTGCCGACGTAGATGCGGCGCTTGTACGTCAGGATCCCGCCGGGCTGGAGCGTGCCGAGCGGATTGTTGCCGAAGGCGGTCAACAGATTGCTGCTCACGCCGAACAGAGAGTTCACCGCCGACACGACCGGCGGGCTGCCGCCCGGACCGTCCTGGTCGATCGACGCCTCGTCACCAAGGAAGCCGTACGCGTTCTCACCGGCGGCGAGCCCGCTCGGCGGATCGATGATCCCGTCGCCCGGTGTCCCGATGCCCGGCGCCGCGGCGAACACTGGAAACTCGAGCGCCAGGCCGATCGCGGAGAAGTCGAGCACCGCGTGGCGGAAGCCGCGTCCTGCGCTCGGTGAGAACGGCACCTGCGCGCGCTGCGTCCACAGGCTGACGTCGAGAAAGCCGCCGAGCCCCGCGGCCGGGTTCGTCGGGTGGTTATTGGTCACCGTCGTGGTCAAGGTCAGGAAGGGATCGCTCGCCGCCGCCGTGTACTCGGTCACGACCGCGAGATCGCTCGGCGACACCGGTGTCGCGCCGGTATCAAAGCCCAGCAGGTTGCCGGTGCAGGTCACCGTCGCCGACGACACGGTGGTCGATGCAGACACGCCGCTGTAGACGATGAAGTTGCTCGTGCTGAGCCCGCCCACGGTGAAGAGCTGGGTCAGGTGGTCGTTGTTCTGCCCGTTGCTGCCGAGGTCGATGATCGAGCAGCCGGTGAAGGCGAACTCGCTCACCTTGGGTGGCGCGTTGCCACCGAGCAGCGGCACCAGGTCCGCCTGCGGGCCGACGTCGTCGACGACGGCCTGCACCACGCCGTTGGAGAGGTACCAGTCGTCGATGCCGCCGTCGGCGTCCGTTCCGGTGAACAGGACCGCCGCTGCGTTGCCGGGCGTGACCTTGGTCGCGACATGTTGGGCTCTGGCTTCGAGCGGCGCTGAAGCAACCGCGAGCAGAACGATCATCCCGACCGGAATGCGCAGGTGTAGCACGAGGATCCCTCCAGACGTGGCCGACGAAAAGGCGGCAGGTGGCGGGACCCTACAAGCGCCGCAGCGCGCGGCGCAACAAGAATTTAACGGGGCCGGCGGGCGGACCCGCGCGCTACCAGCGCCGGACCGGACCGCTGTCGAGGTGCAGGAAGCCGTCCTGCGGATAGTAGCCGACGCCACCCGAGCGCATCGCGACCGCGACGTTGCGGAGCTGGCGGACGTCGCGTCCGGGGAGCTGGATGTCGATCGCCTGGCCGGTCAAGTGGTAGCTGTGCTCGGCCACCCGTCCGCTCAGGCGGCGATAGCTCTCGTTGGTGGTCGGCGAGCGATAGCCGGAGAAGACGTGGAACGGCTCGGTGCTGCCCAGGGCGCGCCGCAGATCGAAGAGCTGATTGAGCACGCGCGGATCGAACTGGCAGCTCTCGTCGTTGTGGTAGTCGCGCAGCAGGTGATCGACCGCGCGCAGCGCGTCCGGCTCGTACCGGCCACCGACGTAGTAGTCGACGTTCAGGCGCTCGCCGGTGTGGACGCAGAAGAGCGCGAGATCACGGCTTTCCGGCGATCCCGCGCCGAACGAGAAGGCCCGTCCCGGCGCGTAGGACGACGGCAGCTCGAGCTCGGCAGCCGGGCTCGTCGCCGCAGCGCGCGCGTCGGGGACGCTACGCCCGCGCGCTGCGGCCGTGCGATCGCGGGCCGCGGACCTGCTGTTCGCAGCGACGCTGCTGGAGCGCTTGGCGCCCGACTTCTTCACGCTCGCGGTGGCGCGGGAGCTCTTGCTCGCGCTGCGCGACGACCTGGCCGTGGCCTTGGACTTCGCGCTCGATTTGGCGGTGGAGGCGGAAGCGCGACCGGCGGCGGATTTCGGCTTGCCCGCCGCTGCTCCCTTGCCCATGACACGCTTGACGACCTTCGAGACCTTGGCCGCAAGAGAAAATTCCGGCAGGAGCAGGAGACTGGCGACGATTCCTCCACCGAGCCAGACGAACTTGCGTCGGCTCGCGGAAGACAAACCCCTCCCCTCCAGTTCCGGTTCCGTCATTCCCCCTCCCTGGGGCTGATCGCACCGCGACGACCCGGGATCCCTCCCCCGAATCACCCCCGTGACGGCAGTTCCGTACAACACGAGATGCCGGAGGTCCAGCCTCGACGGGCATTTTTCGGCCGCGGGACCGACCGATAGGTCAGGCGGCGGGCAGCGGCCGGGCCAGCGCGGGCGCGTCTCGAATTTCTACTTGTCGCTGGGCGGCGTCAGGGCGAGGCGGACGCGAGCGGTGCCGTCGTCGCGTCGACCGCGAGCACGGCGACCGGCGCCGCGGGACGGATCGAGCGCGGCTTCGACAGCTCCTTCGCGAGCTGGGCGTCGCTCTTGTAGATGTCCTCGCGGAACTCGACGCCGCCGTCGTGCGCGCGCCAGGCGGTCGCGTACACCAGGTGCACGGGGATCGGCGAGCGCAGATTCACCGCCCGCGTGCTCCACGTCGACAGCGCGCCCTTGCGACGCTCCTCGCTCCACTCCGGCATGTCGCCGAGCAGCGCTGCGGCGAGCGCCGGCGCATTGGCGACGCGCACGCAGCCGTGGCTGAGCGAGCGCACACCAAGGCGGAACTTGTCCTTGTTCGGGGTGTCGTGCAGGTAGACGCCGAACGGATTCGGCATGTTGAACTTGACGCGCCCCAGCGGATTCTTCGGCCCCGGTGCTTGACGAAGCCGCCGCGGCGTGACGACGGAGCTGCCGTCGGACACCCGAGACCCGGCCGAGGCCACCCGCGTTCCGCCGCGCCACGAGATGCCCTGCGCGGCGAAGTAGCCCTCGTCGGCCATGCCGCGCGGGACGAGCTCCTCGGCGGCGATGCGTGGCGGTACGTTCCACGGCGGGTTGAAGACGAGATGCTGGATCTCGCTGCTGAACATCGGCGTCTGCCAGGACAATTTCCCGACGATGACCGGCATCTCCAGGGTCGTCGTGCCGCCATCCTCGACGCGCAACGAGTAGTCCGGGATGTTGATCCACACGTAGCGCTCGCCGAGCTCGGCCGGCAGCCAGCGGAGCCGCTCGAGGTTGGCGACGATCTGCTCGACACGCTCCGCTGCCGTGACGTTGAGCATCGCGCGCGTGCGCGGCCCGACGGTCCCGTCGGGGACCAGACCGTGTCGCTTCTGGAAGACCTCGACCGCCGCCTCCAGCGTCTTGTCGTAGACGTCGCGCTGCGCCGGAGCGACCTGCGCTCGATCCGAGAGCTCCCCCGTCGCCGCCAGGCGCTCGCGCAGGCCGCGCACCGAGCGGTCGACCGAGCCCGGCGTCAGCTTCGGGCCGTCGGGCACGGTGGGCCAGCCGCCCCTCGCTGCGCGCTCGCGATAGGTGACCAGCAGCTCGCGCAGCGTGATGTACTCCGCGTGCTGCGGCGCCAGGGTCTGCATGTAAGGCGCGACGTCCGCCGGCGACGAGGTCGCGATGTCGAGGGCGATCGGCAACGGATCGGGGTCGACGACAACGGGCTGGACCTCCGGAATCACCACGCGTGGACGCCGCGCGCCGGTGCGCACATGGACCCCGTAGCGCATCACCGCCTCGCTGAGCAGCAGGTCGAGCTCGGCCCGGGCGAGCGGGTCGGTGGCCGACCGCCGCGCCTCGATCTGTGCGATCCGGTAGGCGCGCGGGTCGAGCCCGTCACGATCAGCCGCGCGCAGGACGCCGAGCACCGCATCGATCCGCGCGTCCGCGTCGCTCTCGGTGACCCACAGCGGCGCCGAGCCCCGACCGTCGTACAGCGCACGGAGCACCTGGACATCGAGCCGCGCTCCGTCGATCACCGGCGGGACGGGATCGGCGAGGCTCTGGGCGATGATGGGCGCGAGAGCAGCCGCGCCGGCCGTCGTCGTTGCCGCCGCCTCGAGGGCCATCGACCGCGCCAGCAACGCCGCGATCACGAAAGCGTGCAGGACGCCCCGCCGCCAGAGGCCGCGTCCGCCGCCCGTCTTCACTGCCGCACGCACCATCCGCCCTTCCTTGGCTTCACACGATACACGTGTTGCACGTCGGCGGAAGCCGGTACCCGTGCCGGAGAGCTCCGTGGTACGCGAAATCCGTGCGCGGGGCGGGTCACCCGGGCTGTACGGACCGGGTGACCCTGCAGCCTGCGCTACGACGTGGACACTGCTCGGGCCAACGCAATGCGGTTCCCGGTGTGCGAAGTGGAGCCGAAGAGAATCGAACTCTCGACCTCTTGAATGCCATTCAAGCGCTCTCCCAACTGAGCTACGGCCCCGGATGTCTATCGTCGGCACTTGGTAAGCAAAGCCTTGAGGGAATGCAACGGACCCGCGGCAGCGGCTGCGGCTACGAGCCGCCCGAGACCACGATCGCCTGCCCCGTCACGCCGCTCGACTGCTCGCTCGCCAGAAAGACGGCGACCGCCGCAACCTCCTCCGGGGTGATCAGCCGGCGCAGCGCCGTGGTCGCCGAGGCCTCGGCGACCACACGCTCGTAGGCGACGCCACGCTCGGCGGCGACGCGCTGGTGGTACTTGTCGAGGAGCTCGGTCGCGACCAACCCGGGAACCACTGCGTTGACGCGGACCCCCTGCGGTCCGACCTCTCGCGACAGCGCCTCGGTCAACACCAGGAGGCCCGCCTTGGCAGCGCTGAAGTGCGACCTGCGCGGCTGGCCATGCCGGCCGGCGCTCGAGGCAACATTGACGATCGTACCCGATCGACGTGGCAGCATGGAGCGCGTCAAGCATTCGCGCGCGCACAGCATCGCCCCGGTCAGCGTCGTCGCCAGGGTGGCGTTCCAGTTGTCCAGCGTCATGTTGGCGACCGTCTGGTCGGTGCCGGGGCTGGCGGCGTTGTTGACCAGCACGTCGATGCGCCCGAGCTCGGCGAGCGCGCGCTGCACCAGCTCGCGGACGTCGCCCTCGAGCGACACGTCCGCCGACACGGCGAGCGCGCGCGGGCCGAGCGCCCGGACCATGGTCGCGGTCTCTTCCAGCGGCTCGATGCGCCGCCCGACCAGGACGACGTCGGCGCCCTCGGCGGCGAAGCTCTGCGCGATGACGCGGCCGAGGCCGCTGCCTGCACCGGTGACGATCGCCACGCGCTCGATCAGTCGCACTGCCCTCCCGCTCTCCTTCCCGTCCGCCTCGGTGAAACGACGCCTAGCGACGACGTCGCGGCAGGCTCGCGGCGCCCGCCGCGGCCGCGAGCTTGCCGCGCTCGCGGTGTCCGTCATCATCCGCGAGCCCGGTCTTTACCCGGATCTCGTCCTGGCCACGCTCGAGCATCTCGCTGGCGTGCGCCCGCGCCGCGGCGCTGGAGGTTCCGCCCAGCATGCGCGCCAGCTCGGCGACGCGCTCCTCGCCCACCACCTCGAGGACCCGTGTCCGCGTGCGCCCGCGCTCGCGGTCCTTCACCACGGCATAGTGGTGGTCGGCGAAGGCCGCGATCTGGGCCAGGTGCGTGATCGAGATCACCTGATGCCGGCGGACCAGCGCGTGCAGCCGTCGCCCGACGATCTCGGCGGTGGCACCACCGATACCCGCATCGACCTCGTCGAAGACCAGCGTCGGCACCGGCACCCCGCCGGCGACGTTGCGCAGCGCGAGCATGATGCGCGACAGCTCGCCACCCGACGCGATGCGCGCCAGCGGCCGTGCCCCTTCGCCGGGGTTGGCGGCCAGGTCGAACTCGACCCAGTCGAGCCCTTCCGGCCCGAGCGCTGCGCCGTCGCGCGTCAGGACCGCGGCAGCGCCCCGGGTGGGACCGGGGGGCAGCGGCTCGAAGCGCACCGTGAAGCGCGCATCGCCCATGCCGAGCGAGCCCAGCTCGGCTTCCATCGCTGTCGCCAGGCGCGCGGCCCCCTGTCGTCGCGCCGCGGACAGCTCGCCCGCGACCCGCCAGGCCTGATCCGCCGCCCGCGCCAGCTCCTCGCGCAGCGCGCCGGGGTCGGCCAGATCGGAGGCCGATCGGGCCAGCTCGTCGCGCAGCGCCTCACACTTCTCGATCAGACCCGCGACGTCCGCGACACCGTGCTTGCGCACCAGGCGCGCCAGCAGGGCGAGGCGCTCCTCGATGTCGTCCAGACGCTGCGGATCGGACTCGAGTCCCTCGACGTAATCGAGCAGGCCGCGCACGCCGTCGGCGAGCGGCTCCGCAGCCTGGGCGAGGCTGGCCGCGATGTCCTCGAGCGCCGGGTCCACGACCGCCAGCTCGCCCAGCCGCCGTGCCATCGCCTGGACCGTCGCCAGCGCCGCGCCATCCGCGCCGTGCAGACGCTCGACGGCCTCGCTGGTCGCCAGCGCCAGGCGCTCGACGTTGCGCAAGCGCATGCGCTCGGCGGCGAGCGCGGCCTCCTCGTCGGACCGCTCGAGCTTCGCCTGCACCAGCTCGTCGAGGTCGTAGCGGGCGATCTCGAGCCGGCGCTCAAGCTGTGCCGCACCGCGCTCGAGCGAGTCCAGACGGGTCACGATCTCGGTCACCCGCGCGTGACCGGCGCGATACCGTGCCGCGTCCGCCTCGGTGCCGGCGGCGTGGTCCAGCATCGCGAGATGGGTCTCGGCCTGCGCGAGGCGCAGCGACTCGTGCTGGCCTTGCAGGTGGATCAGCGCCGAGCCGACCTCGAGCAAGGTCGCCACCGTCGCGGGACGATCGTTGATCACGACGTGCGAACGTCCGTTGCGCGCGATCGTCCGCCGGATCCGGATCTCGCCCGAAGCGCTCGCCGGGATCCCGAGCGCGGCCAGCCGCTGCACGATGTCGGTCGCCGCGGGCCCGGGCGCGAACACCGCCTCGACGCGCGCGGCCTCGCAGCCGGCGCGCACCATCTCGCTGCCCGCGCGATGCCCGGCGGCGATCGCCAGCGCCCGCTGCAGCAGGCTCTTGCCCGCGCCGGTCTCGCCGGTGACCGCGTTCAAGCCGGCGCCGAAGCCGAGCACCAGATCCTCGATCAGCGCAAAGTCGTTCACGCGCAGCGAGCGCAGCATGACCCCGCCGCCCCGCTACCGCGCCCAGCCGAGCTTGGTGCGCAGCAGGTCGTAGAAGCCGAGCTGCGGCGAGCGCACCAGGCAGGCGACGTGCGGCGAGCGCGTCACCTCGACCGTGTCGTCGGCGCTCAAGCGCACGGTCTGCTGTCCGTCGAGGGTCAGCAGCAGCTCCTCGCCCGGCGAGCGCAGGCGGAAGTCGAGCACCGATCCGTCGTCGACGATGATCGGCCGGACGCTCAGCTTGTGCGGACAGATCGGCGACAGGATGACCACGCGTACGGAAGGGTGCACGAGAGGCCCGCCAGCGGCGAGAGAATATGCCGTCGACCCGGTCGGGGTGGCGATGATGACGCCGTCGGCCTTGAAGAGCGCCAGGAACTTGCCGTCGACGTGGGTCTCGATGTCGATCACGCGACCGAGCGAGCCCCGGCTGAGCACGGCGTCGTTCAGCGCCTGGTAGACCTCGGCCTCGCCACTGCCGCGGTGCACCGTCGCGCGCAGCATCCGCCGGCGATCGACCACGGACTCGCCGCGCAGCGTGCGCTCGACCGTGGCGTGCAGGTCGTCGATGGTGATCTCGGTCAAAAAGCCCAGCCCGCCGAGGTTCACGCCGACGATCGGCACCTCGCGCTCACCGGCGAGGCGCGCGGTCGCCAGCAAGGTGCCGTCGCCGCCGAGCACGGTGATCACGTCCGCGCGGGCGAACATGCCCGACTTGTCGCTCGCGATCGCACCCAGCCAGTCGGCGTCGTCCGGTTCGGCGAGCGCGCGATGGCCGTGCTCGTCGAGCCAGCCGACCAGGCGGCGCGCGACTTCGCGAGCGTGCGGGGCGCGGCGCTTCAACACCAGACCAACCATGGACGCAGCCGCAGTCAACGGGCCGGCGCTAGCATATCGCGGACCGGCGTGTCTAATTCGCCGGCGCTTTCGCCCCGCGAGCCGCTCGCTTTCGGCGTCGCCTGAGGCCACACTCGTAGCGGGCACGATGAGCGAACCAGATCTCTTCTCCGGCCTCGGCAGAACGGCCGGCGCAGCGCCCGATGCACCGATCGCCGCAGCCCCGCTCGCCGAGCGCATGCGGCCGCGCACCCTCGAGGAGTACGTCGGCCAGCGCCACCTCGTAGCGCCGGGCCGCCTGGTGCAGTCGATGATGGCGGGCCGCAAGCTGCACTCACTGCTCCTCTGGGGCCCGCCCGGAACCGGCAAGACGACGCTGTCGCGGCTGCTCGCGGAATCGCTGGGGCTGCCGTTCGCGCAGCTCTCGGCGGTGCTGTCGGGCGTCAAGGAGCTGCGTGCGATCGTCGAGCGGGCCGAGCTCGAGCTGCAGGCGAGCGGACGTTCCACGGTGGTCTTCATCGACGAGATCCACCGCTTCAACAAGGCCCAGCAGGATGCACTGCTGCCCCATGTCGAACGCGGCACCATCATCTTGATCGGGGCGACAACCGAGAACCCGTCGTTCGAGGTGATCGCGCCCCTGCTGTCGCGCTCGCGCGTGCTGACCCTGGAATCGCTCGACGCGGACGCGATCGGCGCGCTCGTCGATCGCGCCCTCGTCGAGCCCGAGCGCGGGCTCGGCAAGCTCGCGGTGACGCTTGCGGAAGACGCGCGCGACGTGCTGATCGCACACGCGCAGGGCGACGCCCGGGTCGCGCTCGGCACGCTGGAAGTGGCCGCAGAGATCGCGGCGCGCACGCCCGACCGCAGCATCACCGTCGAGCGCGTGTCCGAGGCCGCGCAGCGCCGTGCGCTACGCTACGACCGCAAGGGCGAGGAGCACTACAACGTCATCTCGGCGTTCATCAAGAGCATGCGCGGCAGCGATCCGGACGCGGCGCTCTACTACCTCGTGCGCATGCTCGAGGCCGGCGAGGACGCGCTGTTCATCGCGCGGCGCATGGTGATCTTCGCCGCCGAGGACGTCGGCAACGCCGACCCGCGCGCGCTGCAGGTGGCGGTCGCCGTCAAGGACGCGGTGCACTTCATCGGCCTGCCCGAGGGCCGCATCCCGCTCGCGCAGGGCGTGACCTATCTCGCCACCGCACCCAAATCGAACGCCAGCTACGCCGCGCTGAACCGGGTGACCGAGGAGGTGCGCAGCAGCGGCACGCTGCCGGTACCGCTGCACCTGCGCAACGCGCCCACCGCGCTGATGAGATCGCTCGGCTACGGCAAGGCGTACCAGGATCCGCACGAGGCGCCGGAGCACTTCGTCAGCGCAGAGTACCTGCCCGACGAGCTACGTGGCCGGCGCTACTACGAGCCCACCGCGCAGGGCGACGAGCGCGCGATCGCCGAGCGGCTGGGCGCCTGGCGCGCCGCGAGCGGCAAGCCGCGCGGCAAGCGCGGCGACTGACCCTACGCTGGCTCAGGGGTGATCCGCCCCCACACGTGCACGCGCTCGATGGCGAGCTCGATCACCTGATGGCGCCGGGCGTCGAGGTCCATCGCGACGTACTGCGGATAGCGCGCGCGCAGCGCGTCCACCGCCGCCGCCCGTGCGGACGCATCGTGCGCGGGCGCACCGTGTCCCGACACCAGCACGTAGCCGAGCCCGCGCCAGTCCTCGTCCCAGTGGTCGACCAGCAGGGCGAAGCGAGGATTCTGCTCGAGGTTGGTCAGGCGGCGGAGCCTCCTGTCGGGCGCCTTCGGCTTGTCGTCGATCGCGAACACCAGCGTGCGCGTGTCGAGCACCGCGAAGCAGACCGGGACCACGTGCGGCACGGCGGCAGCGCTCGCCGTCGCCAGATGGGCGCGCCGCGCTCGCTCGAGGAAGCTGCGCTCCTCCACGCCCAGAGGGACGCCGGTACGCTTCACGACAGCCGCACGGTCACCGCTGCCGCCGCGCGTCCGGTCCGGTCAGGCAACCGCGGCGCCCAGCTCGGCGAGCACGCCCGGATCGATCCGTCCGCGAAAGGCGGCGTCGGCCTCCTGGCGCAGCAGATCACCGCGCCCTTGATACCGCGGCGAGTAGTGGAAGACCTTGAGACGACGCGCCCGCGACAGGCGCGCGATGGTGCCGGCCTCGGCCGCGGTCAGGTGGTAGCGCATCGCCGCCTGATCGCGGTCCTCGTCGAGGAACGGCGACTCGCAGAACAGCAGGTCGGCGTTGTGCATCACCGGCAGCAGCACCGCGAGGTTCTCGGGGATGAAGCGCGTATCGACGATGTAGCCGAACTTCTGGCCTTCGGTGACGCGCACCAGCCCGCGCAACGCACCGACCTCGAGCTCGACCGTGCTGCGGTCGGAGCGCGCGACCGTCAGGCGCGTGTCGTCCGGCGCTCCCGCGCGCAGGGCTTCCTTGAGATCCGCGAGCCAGCGGCCCGGCGCGAAACCCGCCTTGGCGAGCCCTGCGCCGTCGACGTTCATGTGCGTCGGCTCGTCGATCGCAAAGGCGAGACACGGGATGCGATGGTCGGTGATGGCCGTCTGGACGCGGAAGTGGCCCTCGTCCACGAGCAACGGCGTCGCGTTCGGTGCCGCCGCGTGCTCCTGCTGCGCCGGCAGCAGCTCCGCGTCCTCGCGCCGGAAGCCGGTGCAGGCGCGAAAGACGGCCCGCTTCGCACCGCCTGCCGTGATCTCCGTCACGTCGAAGACGAATGGATAGCTGTCGGTGAGGTTCCAGACGTAGCCCGACAGCTTGCCCGCGACGCAATCGGCGATGCCCTCGGGGCCGTAGAGGAACAGCCGCTTGTCGCGGTTGAGGAACAGGCGCAGCACCCGGTCGAAGCCGATGAAGTGGTCCATGTGCGTGTGCGACACGAAGACGTGCGTGACCTTGAGCATGTCCGCCGCGGGCAGGCCGTCGTTGCGCCCGAGGTCGAACAGCACGGCGCTGCCCTGCCAGCGTAGCTCGATGAACAGCCCGGGATCGCCGAAGGGGCCATTCACCAGCCGTGGTGCGAACGTCGAAGCCATCGCGAAGTCTCTAGCAAGCCGCCCCGGCGTGGCCCAAGACGATCCCACGCCCGTCGGGACGCGAGCGTCAGCGGCGGCTCTGCATCTCCTGCATGATCACGCCCGCGGCCTCGGACATCATCTCGTTCATGATCTGGCCGAGCGCCTTGTCCGGGTCCTCGAGCTTCAGCACCAGCTTGGAGAGCACGGCGAAGTAGCGCTCCAGGGAGTCCGCCTCGATGCTGGGCAGGCGCTCGTCCATGGCCGCGCAGAAGCGCTCCTGGGTCATGCGGATGTCGGCTTCGAGGGCACCGCGCAGCTGTTCGTCCATCCCGGCGCTGGTGCCACGCGCGCCATGGACATGCAAGGGACGCTGCGTGGGCCGCGCGTCGGGCCGGTGGTCGGTCCCGTGCCGGCCGACCCACAGCCGACCGGTTTGACAGCTTCCGGGTGGTCCGGTTGTAAAGCCGACCGTGCGGCACTTCCTGAGCCTGATCGTGGGCACGCTGGCGCTTCGGCCGTACGTGTTCCTGTTCCTCGCCTGGTACCTGCTCGGCGCGGTCACCAAGGTCGGCTGGGTACGCACGCTCGTCTTCAGCGCGATCGCCTTCGTGCTGTTCACAGCGGCCGAGCTGTCGTCGACACGCAACGGCCTGCCCTTCGGCACCTTTCAGTACCTCGACACGACGCGCGCGCAGGAGCTCTGGCTGTGGAACGTACCCGTGTGGAGCGGCCTCCTCGATGCGGCGCTGTGCTGGGCGGGGTTCCAGCTCGCGGTGCTGCTCTATTCACCGCTCGAGCTGCGGCGCGGCGACGTGCAGGTGCTCGACACCATCGCCATCCGGCGCTCGCCGCGGGTGCTCGTCACCGCGGCCGTCCTGGTCACGACCCTCGGCACCCTGCTCGAGCCCTTGAAGGCGCGCGGCGACCGCTGGTTCCTCGGCGCGGTCTTCTCCTATCCCGAGGGCGGACTGTTCTTCGGCGTTCCCGCCACGACGTTCGCCGGAACGTTCCTGGTCTCGCTGGTGACGATCTGGATCTACCAGCGCGTCGAACCGTTGCTGCTCAAGCCGTCGCGCCTCCTGCGCGCAGGTCAAGCACACCTGCGGCTCGGCGGCCTGGTCGAGCCCGCGTTCTCGCTCGCCATCGTCAGCTTCGCCCTGGCCGTGGTGCTGTGGCTCGGCGAGCACCTGCTCGCGCTCGTCGGCCTGCTGGTCTTCGTTCCGCTGACCCTGGTGTTCGCAGCGCACGTGATCGGTGCTGCGGCACACGCGACGCCCGCCGAGCGCGAAGCGCACCGGCACGACTTCCCGCGCGCCCGAACCCTCGAGTAGGCCTTCTTCACACGTCGCTGGCGCCGCGCGCGCGGCCGAGGATGGCCAGCAGGTCGCCGTGCAGCTCCCACCAGGCGGTGTGGAAGCTGTCCGCCGCCACGCCCGCGACGGCCGCGCGGTCACCGGCGGCGGCGCGTGCCAGCGCCTCGCGCAGGCGACGACGCAGATCGGCGTAGCGCACGCGCAACGGTACCAGGCGCTCGAGCAAGCGATCCGCGGCGAGCTGCGCTGCCCGCAGGTCCGCGAGCACGAGGCTGTCGTAGCGCGCTTCGGAATGGTCGTTCAGCACCTCGGTGGTGCGATCCACGCGGACCTGCCAGCGCAGCAGGATCTGCTTCACGTTGCCGTTCAGAGCGCGGAACTCGTCGTCGAGCGCGGCGACGTGGGAACGCAGCAGCGTCCCTTCCGCGGCGACCACCGCGGCCGCCCGGGCGCGTCCGCCGCTGGTCAGCGCCACGTGCTCCGTGCCGGCCAGCACGCGGCGCTCGATCGTGCCCTCGTCCTCGAGCGTAGCAATGATCGCGTCGAGATCGCTCGGCGCCGCTCCGGTCGCCGCGCGCAGATCGTGCTGTCGCACGGGGCCGCGCAGCACGAGCTGGAAGAGAAGCGCGTCCGCCAGGGCGAGCGGGCCGACGGTCTCCGGAGCGCGCTCGTCGTGCCCGCTGGCCATCGTCGCCGGAGGGGCGTCGTCCGCGCTCAGAGCGGGGCGTCTTCCGCCGGACGTTCGTAGACGCGGATCTGCAGGATCATCTTGCAGGTCGGGCACGGGATCGAGCGGATCACCGGGAAGCTCGCATACCCGAGTCGGATCTGGTCGAGCAGCTTGCGGCGCACCTCGCGGCAGCACTCGAGCTCTTCGGTCCGGACTCCCTTGCGGTCACTCACCTTCGCCATGGTCGCGTCGCTTTCCTGCCGGGCGCCGCGTCGTGGCGCCGCTCGATCGGGTTTCGGCCGCCCACGATAGCGGCTCGCTGCACCGGTTCAAAGCTTGAATTCGTCGCCGCGCTTCTTCACCGCTCCGGAGTGCTTGCGCATGGTGTCAACCGAGTCCGCCGCGTGGGCTGCGTCGCCGCGACGCAGCGCGCTCTCGAACTGACCGGCGATGGCACGCATCATCGCCGCCTCCTGCGGGTCGAGGGTTTCGGCGAGCGCCGCCAGGAGACGCATGGCGGCCGTGATCTCGGCGATTGCGCGCGCGGTGTCGCCGGTCTTGCGCGCGCCGACCGCCTGCTGGAGCCGGTCGCGAACGCCGGCCAGCCCCGGTGCCGCCTGTGGTCCCAGCGCGAGCGCGATGTCGCCGAGCCCCGCGATCAGGGCTTCGAGAGATTCCGGCGCCAGCAGCAGGTCTTCGCGGGACATCGGCGTTCCCTCGGCACTCAGGGACGACGGGTGGCCGCGATCGCGACCTCTACCGCGCCCGCCGCCCGCGCCTCGTCGAGGATGTAGACCACGTCGCCGAGGTTCACGCCGCGGTCGCCCTGCAGGACGACGCGCTTCACCTCGCTGCCCTCGACCGCCGCGCGCAGGCCGGCCGCGAGCTGGTCACGCGTCGTCGCCGTGCCGTTGACGAAGATGTTCTCCTCCGCATCGACCGTCACCACGATCCCCTTGGTCTCGTTCGAGGTCACCCCGGCCTCGGGTAGATCGACCTTCGGGCCCGACTCGACCATCGCCGAGCTGGTGATCATGAAGATGATCAGCAGCACCAGGAAGATGTCGGTCAGCGGCGTGATGTTGATCTCGGCGACGATCCCTTCGCCGCCGTCGCCGTCGTGCTCAGGCAACCTGCCGAGTGCCACGATCCCCCCGCCAGGCGCAGACGCCGTCGATGAAGCGCGTGATCCCGACCCGCATCGTCGTGCCGAGATCGTTCAGCCGCACCTGGAAATAGTTGTAGAGCGCCACCGCGATGATGGCGACGCCGAGGCCGAGCGCGGTCGCCACCAATGCCTCCGAGATGCCCGAGGCGACCACGGCGAAGCCGCCGGCACCCGCCTGCGCCATCTGGTGGAAGGCGCGCATGATACCGACGACGGTACCGAACAGGCCGATGAACGGGGCCGCGCTGCCGATCGTACCGATCAGCCAGATGTTGCGCCGCAAGACCTGCGTCTGCTCGACGCGGTGGCCGTCGGCGATCGCGAGCAGGTCTTCGATGCCGGTGTCGCTGACCCGGGGAAGCAGCTCGAGATAGATCCGCCCGAGCGGCAGATCCTTCGCGTCGCGCTCGACCATGTCGCGCGCCCCATCGACGTCGCCGCGGCGCAGGAAGAAGCCGATCTGCTTGCCTACCGCGATCATACGGGCGTCCATCCGGCGCAGCGCCCAGAGACGCTCGCCGGAGATTGCCAGCGCGACGACCGAGCACAGCAGGAGGGGATAGGTTGCATAGTATCCCTGCTGGATCAGATCGAAAAAGGTGACCATGTCCATCATGACGAAGCTGCTCTTAGCGCACCCGGGGTGATTTTACAGCCGCGCCCACCAGCACGATCGGGGGGCGTCTTCCTTGTCTGACCGGCGAGGCGCCGCTAGCGTAGCTGCGATGCTTGCTCCGTCCACCCGCGGGTTGCTGGGGATCCTGCTCTGCGCCGTCACGGCCGCCCTGCCGCTCCCGCGGGCCGATGCCTCGACCAGGCTCGCCGGCAACGTCTGGACGGTCGACCAGGACGGTAGCCGGGTCACCATCATCGACGCGGGCCGACTGCTCACCTTCTCGTACGACGTCGACACCATCATCCGCAAAGGCTCGACCAACCGCACCGTCAACGATCTGCGGCGCGGCGACCGGGTGGTCGTGACGCTGGCGGAGGAGACCCTCGACGTGCTGCGCGCACGCCTGATCACCATCGCCGGACCGCCCGCCGCCAGCGGCGGGCTCGACGTCTTTCGCTAGGATGCCATGAGCGACGATCCGTTCCGCGACCTGCCCGGCTTCGACCGGGCCGCGCGCCGCCGGGCGGTGCTCGACCAGATCGGCACCGGCCTGGCGGTGTTCCGCGCGCCCAGCCCGCGGGTGCACGCGAACGACGTCGAGTACCGCTACCGGCCGGACTCGGACTTCCATTATCTGACCGGCTTCGGCGAGTCAGACGCGGTCCTGGTGCTCGACGGCACCGCCGATCGTGAGCGCACCGTCCTGTTCGTGCAGCCGCGCGATCCGGAGCGCGAGGCCTGGACCGGCAAGCGCGCCGGTGTCGAGGGCGCGGTGCACGACTTCGGCGCCGACGCGGCGTACCCCATGGAGGAGCTGAGCAATCGCCTCACGCCGCTGATCGCGCGCGGCGGCGCGCTCTACTTCCACCTCGGCCACGACGAGCCGTTCAACACGCGCCTGCTGGACATCGCGCGCACAGCCTGGGCACAGCGGCCGCGCACGGCGAACGATCTGCCGACCTCGCTGCACGACACCGGGCCGCTGGTGCACGAGCAGCGGCTCTACAAGTCACCCGCGGAGATCGAGTGGATGCGGCATGCGATCGCGATCGCCGCCGAAGCGCATCTGGCGGCGATGCGCGAGGCCCGGCCGGGCATGTACGAGCACGAGATCGAGGCGCTGCTCGAGTACGTCTTCCGGCGCAACGGCGCCGCCGGCTGGGCGTATCCTTCGATCGTCGCCGGCGGCGACAACGCGACCGTGCTGCACTACGTCGCCAACGAGTGCGTGCTGCGCGACGGCGAGCTGCTGCTCATCGACGCGGGCGACGAGATCGGCTGCTACTGCGCCGACATCACACGCACCTTTCCGATCGGCCGCGACTTCAGCCCGGCGCAGCGCCGCGCGCATGACCTGGTGGTGGCAGCGCAGCTCGCGGCGATCGCTGCGATCAAGCCCGGGGTCACCGTCGAGGACGTGCACGCGAGCGCGCTCGAGGTGCTGGTGGACGGGCTGCTGACGCTCGGCCTGGTGAGCGGATCGCGCGAGCAGGTGATCCGCGATGGCACCTACCGGCCCTTTTACATGCACCGCACCAGCCACTGGCTCGGCATGGACGTGCACGACGCCGGCGCCTACAAGCGCGACGGCCGCCCGCGACCGCTCGAGCCGGGCATGGTGCTGACCGTCGAGCCGGGGCTCTACTTTGCGAGCACGCTGCCCGGTATCCCGGACGAGTACCGCGGCATCGGCATCCGCATCGAGGACGACGTCCTGGTCATCCCGGGCGGCTGCGAGGTGCTGTCGAGCGCGGTGCCGAAGTCGGCCGACGAGATCCTGGCACTGCGCGCTGGCTGAGGATTCGCTCGCGACCCCACCTCCCAACGGGTGCTCTGCCCTGGGTGCCTGACTCGAGACACGAACATCCGCGCGCGAAGCGCGCGGCCGAGCGCCAGCGAGCGCGGCGAGTGAGACTCCGCGCGGCTCTGCCGCGTGGAGCGAGGGGGCGCGTGCCCCCTCGCTGAACTAGTCGCGCGCGGCGCGCTCGACCAGCTCGACCAGCGTACGCACGCCCCAGCCGACGGCGCCACGCGGCACGTACGGGCGCGACTTGTCGGCGAACGCCACCGCGGCGATGTCGAGGTGCGCCCAGGGCAGGCCGCCGACGAACTCGCGCAGGAACAGCCCGCCGAAGATCGTTCCCGCCGTGCCGTCACCCGTGTTCTTCAGATCCGCGATCGGGCTGTCGAGACCAGCGAGGTACTCGTCGACCAGCGGCAGCTCCCACATCGGCTCGCCGGTCTCGCGACCGATCTCGATCAGGCGCCGCACCAGCTCCGGGTCGCTGCCCATCACGCCCGCGATGCTGCGCCCGAGCGCGGTCGTGACGGCTCCGGTCAGCGTTGCGAGATCGACGATCCAGCGCGGCTTGACGCGCCGCCCGATACCGCCCGCGGCGGCGTAGCCGAGCGCGTCGGCGAGGACGAGGCGACCCTCCGCGTCGGTGTTGAGGACCTCGACGGTCTTGCCGGTGAAGGTGCGCAGCACGTCGCCCGGCCGGTAGGCGCGGCCGTCCGGCATGTTCTCGGCGGACGCCACGTAGCCCCGCACCTCGATCGGCGGGCGCAGCGCCGCGATCGCCTGCATCGCACCGAGCACGGCCGCACCGCCGGCCATGTCGCGCTTCTGGATCTCCATGCTGCCCGGCGGCTTGAGCGACAGACCACCCGAGTCGAAGGTGATGCCCTTGCCGACCAGGGCCACGGGACCTGCGCTCGCCCGGCGCTGCTGCGGCCGGTAGACGATCTCGATCAGGCGCGGCTCGTTCCTGCTGCCACGTCCGACCGCCAGGATCGCACCCATCTTCAGCCGGCGCAGCTCATCAGGCCCGTAGACGTGCACGCTGAGACCCCGACCGCGGGCGAGACGCTTGGCGGTGCGACCCAGGTAATCCGGCGTGATGCTCTCGGCGGGGCCGTTGATCAGGTCCCGCGCAAAGCACGTGGCGACCGCCAGAGCCTGTGCGCGCTCCACCGCGCGCTGTGCATCGCGGCTCGACGGCGCACCCGCGACCACGCAGCGCTCGACGCGAAACCCGCCGCGCGCCGTCTTGAAGCCATCGATCTGGTAGGCAGCCAGAAGCGCCCCCTCGACCACTGCTCCCAGGGCAGCCGCCGCGGCCGCGCCGCTGCGTGCCGAGCCGATCGACAGTGCCAGGGTCTTCGCGCGCGCGCCGCGCGCCGCATCGAGCGCCTGCCCGGCGAAGCGCCGCCAGACGTCCGGCGCGAGGTCGCTCCCGGATTCCCCGCGACCGACGCCGATGACGGCGATCAGGTCCGCCCGCATCTCGCCGTGCGTCTGGTACACGCTCACGACACCCTGCTTCGACGGATCGGCGGAGCGCTTGCGGATCTCGCGCAGCAGCTTGCCGCCAGTCGCGGCATCGAGCTCGGCGAGCTCGCGCGAGGTCGGCATGCCCGCCGCAAGCGGCACCGCCACGAGATCGGTGCGCACGCGCTCGGCGGCATTGGCGACGCGCTTTATTTCCATCCTCAGCGGTCTCCTCTCCCCTGGCCGCTCATCCGGCATGCGCCGTCAAGTAGTCGAGGATCAACGTCTCTTCCGCCGCCGTCAGCGGCGGCAGGCCGCGACGCATGCGCAGGTCCGCCATGCGCGTGACCTGGACCTTCCACATCCCGGCGGTCAGCAGCGCCGGCTGGTGGGCGGGATGGCACAGCCCGCACTGCTGCGCGTAGGCGATCGCTCCCGGCGTCGCTGCGTCGGGAAGCGGCTGCTGGCTGCAGGCCGCCACGACGAGCGACGCCGCGAGCGCCCGCCAGGGTGGGCCGGCGCTCAACTCGGCTGCATCCGGATGGCGCCGTCGAGGCGCAGGGTCTCGCCGTTGAGCATCGCGATCTCGAGGATCGAGCGCACCAGCGCGGCGAACTCGCGCGGCTCGCCGAGTCGCGACGGAAAGGGCACCTGCGCGCCGAGCTTGCGCCGCCCTTCCTCCGGCATCATCGCGAGCATCGGCGTGTTGAACAGACCCGGTGCGATGGTTAGGACGCGGATTCCGTATTGCGCGAGGTCCCGGGCGATGGGCAGGGTCATGCCGACGACACCCCCCTTGGAGGCGGAGTAGGCAGCTTGTCCGATCTGACCCTCGAACGCCGCGACCGATGCCGTGTTGACGATGACACCACGTTCGCCGTCGCCGTTGGGCTCGTTCCTGGTCATCGCCTCGGCGGCGAGCCGGATCACGTTGAACGTCCCGATCAGGTTCACCTCGATGCACTTGGTGAACAGCTCGAGCGGAAACGGGCCGCGCTTGCTGACCGTCTTCGCGGCGACGCCGACCCCGGCGCAGTTGATCGCCGCGTTGATCGTTCCGAAGGCCTCGATCGTCGCGGCGATCGCGGCCTGCACCTGCTCCTGGCTGGTGACGTCCGCGGCGCAGAAGCGCACGCGATCGCCCAGCGTCCGGGCCAGGTCCGGACCGGGCGAGCTCTCACGATCGAGGATCATCGCATGGCCGCCGCCCGCCACGATGTTTTCCACGGTTGCTTGACCGAGTCCCGAGGCCCCACCGGTCACCAGCGCCACGCAGCTCTTGATCTCCACGCGTTGTCAGCCTTTCTGCCCCTGCGGAATGCCGGACGCTCGCGCCTGCGCTCCTCCTGGGCCTCGTCTCACGGGCCCCGCCCGCGTGCCTCGCGCCGCCCTGCTGCGACGCGCGCGATGCCACGCGCGCCGCTCGGGCAGTGCGACACGACCTCGAACAACAAGTGCAGCGCCGGTGCAAGTGCAGCCGTTGCTTGTGACTCCGCGGCCACGCGCGTATGATTCGTCGCGAGTGAACATCGAGTCACCCTCGACGTCCCGTATTCTTTACCGTCAGTGCGACGCAAACGGCAGGTTTCCCCGGCCTCGTCGCCGAGGGCCTTCCGAGAGGAGGCGTCCCTATGGCTAGCAAGGACACGTTTGCGAGGATCATCCAGGAGGATCGCGCAGCTCACGAGAGCAAGATGTGGAAAGGTCCGTTCCTGGACTACCTCGAGAAGGTACGCGAAGACCCCACCATTCCAAAGCTCGCACACGCGAGGCTCTACGATCTGATCATCCGGTCCGGCAGCGAAGAAATCCAGGCGACCGACGACGCCGGCGCCAAGCGGCTGCACAAAGACGAGCCGCTGAAGGTCTACAACTTCTTCCGCGACGAGTTCTTCGGCATCGAGAAGACGGTCTCGCAGATCGTCCGCTACTTCCACTCCGCCTCGCTGAAGGGCGAGGAGAGCCGCCAGGTACTCTACATGATGGGGCCGGTGGGCTCGGGCAAGAGCTCGCTGGTCGAGCGTCTGCAGCGCGGCCTCGAGGACTCCGAACCGTTCTACGCGATCGGCGGCTCGACGATGAACGAGGAGCCGCTGCAGCTCATCCCGAAGCATCTCCGCAAGGAATTCGAGAAGATGCTCGGCGTGCACATCGAGGGCGACATCTCGCCGGTCACCCGCTTCCGGCTCGAGAACGAGTTCGGCGGCAAGTACGAGGAGTTTCCGGTCGAGCTCAAGCACTTCTCGAAACGCGCGCGGGTCGGCGTTGGTGTCGTGCCGCCGGTCGATCCGAACAACCAGGACACCTCGGTCCTGATCGGCAGCGAGGATATCTCCAAGCTCGACGTCTACTCCGAAGGCGATCCCCGGGTCCTCGACCTGAACGGGGCGCTCAACGTCGGCAATCGTGGCGTGGTCGAGTTCATCGAGGTGTTCAAGAACGAGACCGAGTACCTGCACGCGATGATCACCGCGACGCAGGAGAAGGTGATCCCCGCGCCCGGCCGGCACGGCATGGTCTACGTCGACGAGGTCATCATCGCGCACTCGAATGAAGCCGAGTGGCAGAAGTTCAAATCCGACCACACCAACGAGGCGATCCTCGATCGCATCGTGGTCGTCAAGGTGCCCTACAACCTGCGGCTCTCGGAAGAGGTGAAGATCTACCAGAAGATCATCCGCCACTCCGACTTCCGCGCCCACGTCGCCCCGCACACGCTCGAGATGGCGTCGATGTTCGCGATCCTGTCACGCCTCGAGCCGACCGCAAAGTGCGACGTCATGACCAAGCTCAAGCTCTACAACGGCGAGGAAGTCGTCGAGAAGGGCAAGACCAAGAAGATCGACGTGCGCGAGCTGCGCGACGAGACCAAGCGCGAGGGCATGAGCGGCATCTCGACGCGCTTCACCATGAAGGCGCTCGACAACGCCCTGTCGGACAACGTCGACGGCAACTGCATCAACCCGATCAACGTCCGCGAGGCGCTGATCACGATGGTGAAGGAAGCGGACTTCCCCGACGACGAGCGCAAGCGGCTGCTCGAGTTCCTGCAGGACGTGCTGCACAAGGAGTACCTCGAGATCCTCGAGAAGGAGATCACCAAGGCGTTCGTCTACTCCTACCAGGAGCAGGCCGAGTCGCTGTTCCAGAACTACCTCGATCACGCCGAGGCCTTCGTGAACAAGACGCGGGTCAAGGACCGCAACACGAAGGAGGAGCTGCACGCCGACGAGGGCTTCCTGAAGTCCATCGAGGAGCAGATCGCGATCATCGGCTCGGCCGCCGACGGCTTCCGGCAGGAGGTGATCGCCTACCTCTGGGCGACGTCGCGGCGCGGCGAGAAGATCTCCTACCAGAGCTACGAGCCGCTCAAGGAGGCGATCGAGAAGAAGCTGATGACCTCGGTCCGGGACATCTCGCGCATCATCACCAAGGCGCGCACCCGCGACGAGGACCAGACGCAGAAGTACAACGCGATGGTGTCCAACTTGCTGGATCACGGTTACTGCGAGAGCTGCGTCGACGTGGTGCTCAAGTACGCCGCCAACAACTTGTGGAAGGACTGAGTGCCGGGCGCCATCTTCCGACCGTTTCGCCATTCCGAGGCCGAGCGCAGCGATCGCAGCGCGGGTGATCGGCTGCGCCACCGCCAGAAGGTGCGCGAGTCGATCCGCGAGAACATCGCCGACATCGTCGCCGAGGAATCGATCATCGGAAAGAGCCGCGACAAGATCATCAAGGTCCCGATCCGCGGCGTGCGCGAGTACCGTTTCGTCTACGGCGACAATGCTCCGGGCGTCGGTCAGGGCGAAGGAGAGACCGAGCCCGGGCAGGTCGTCGGCAAGGGCCAGCAGGAAGGCCAGGGCGCGGACAAGGCAGGCGACAAGCCCGGCCAGGACTTCTACGAGACCGACGTCACTCTCGAGGAGCTGGTCGAGATCATGTTCGAGGATCTCGAGCTACCCGACCTCGAGAGGCGCGCGCTGCGCAAGATTCCCGCCGAGCGCATGTTCAAGCGCAAGGGTTACCGGCAAGTAGGGATCCGTATCCGCCTCGACAAGCGCCGCACGGCCCGCGAGCGCGTGCGCCGCATCCTCGCGACCAAGCGCGGCCGTGGGCCCGCACCACCTCCCGAGGAGGGCGCGCCAGAGCCCGAGAAGCGCCGCCAGCCCTTTCACACCGAGGACCTGACCTACCGCCACGTCGTGACCGACGTGCGCAACGAGTCCAACGCGGTGGTCATGTGCATCATGGACACCTCGGGCTCGATGGACACGATGAAGAAGTACCTGGCGCGCAGCTACTTCTTCCTGCTCTATCAGTTCATCTCCACCAAGTACCGCTCGGTCGAGCTGGTGTTCATCGCGCACCACACCGAGGCGCGCGAGGTGACCGAGGACGAGTTCTTCCACAAGGCCGAATCGGGTGGGACGTTCATCTCCTCCGGGTACGTGAAGGCGCTCGAGATCATCGAGGAGCGCTACCATCCGTCGCTCTGGAACGTGTACGTGTTCCACTGCTCGGACGGCGACAACTTCGATTCGGACAATCCGGCCGCGCTGCGCACGGCACGACAGCTCGCCGACGTCGCCAATCTCTTCGGCTACGGCGAGATCAAGCCGCTCGGCTCGCGCTACTACGAGAGCTCCATGCTGAACCTGTTCCGGCGTCTCGACGCCGACAACTTCCAGACCGTCGTGATCGAGCGCAAGGAAGACATCTGGCCGTCGTTCCGCGCCTTCCTGTCCAAGGACAGAGCCAAGGTCGCCGATGCGGGCGCGGCCGCGCCGGCCTGAGCCGACACGGGGACCGACGATGCCGGATTTCGAGATCGCCGAGCTCGAGCGCTGGGACGAGCGCATCCGCGAGAAGGCGGACGCGTTCGGGCTCGACGTCTACCAGCAGGAATTCGAGATCTGCGACCACAACGACATGATCGGGTACATGGCCTACTCGGGCATGCCGTCGCACTACCCGCACTGGTCGTACGGCAAGTCCTACGAGAAGCTGAAGACGCTCTACGACTACGGCGTGTCGGGGCTGCCGTACGAGATGGTGATCAACTCGAGCCCCGCCCTCGCCTATCTGATGCGGGACAACTCGCTGTGCCTGCACATCCTCACCATCGCGCACGTCTACGGGCACAACGATTTCTTCAAGAACAACTACAACTTCAGGCAGACACGCGCCGAGTTCACCCTCGGTTCGTTCAAGGCCCACGCGCAGCGCGTTCGGTCGTACATCGAGGACCCGTCGATCGGCTACGAGCGGGTCGAGTCGATCCTGGACGCGGCGCATGCGCTCTCGCTCGAGATGCGCCGCAACCGCGCGGTGCGCAAGCTCACGCAGGCCGAGGAGCGCGAGCGCCTGTTCGCCGCCGCCCAGCCCAGACCCGACCCCTTCTACAAGATCCATCGTCCGCCCGAGTACCACCCGCCCGACCTGCGTCGCGTCCCGGCCGCGCCGGAAGAGGACCTGCTGCTGTTCATCGCCGAGCACAATCCCTACCTCGCCGACTGGGAGAGGGACCTGCTCACCATCGTGCACGAGGAGTCCTGCTACTTCCTGCCGCAGATCGAGACCAAGATCATGAACGAGGGCTGGGCCTCGTACTGGCATCGCGAGATCCTGAACTCGCTCGAGCTCCCGTCCGAGCTGCACCTCGAGTTCCTCGTCCGCCACAACCAGGTCGTGCGCCCGCACCCGGGCGGGCTCAATCCATACCACCTCGGCCTCAAGGTCTGGGACGAGATCAAGCGCACGCACGACGAGCCGACCGACGAGGAGCTCCGCGAGCGCGGTCCACGCTCGGGCAGCGGCCGCGACGCGATGTTCGACGCGCGCTCGGCCGATCGCGACGCGTCGTTCCTGCGGCGTCATCTGAGCGAGAGCCTGATGCGCGAGCTCGACCTCTTCCAGTATGAGCAACGCAACGAAGATTACGTCGTCACCAAGGTCGCGGATCGCGAGAGCTGGCGCGACGTGAAGGAGACCCTGCTGAAGAGCGTCGGCACGGGCACGATCCCCGTGATCAAGATCACCGACGCCGACTACAGTGGCAACCGCACGCTCTACCTCGTGCACGACCACGACGGCCGTGACCTGCTGCTCGAGTACGCCGAACGAACCCTGCAGCACCTGCACCGCCTGTGGGGCCGCGAGGTCGCGCTCGAGACGTTCATCAACGCGAAGAAGACGTTGCTCACCTACTCGGACCAGGGCTTTGCCAACAAGGCCCTGAAGTAGTCGCGGATGCCGATCTACGAGTATCGCTGTGCGCCGTGCCGCCGGCGCGTGCAGGTCCTGACCCTGCGCGCGAGCGAGGTTCCCGACGCCGTCTGCGACACGTGCGGCAACCGGAACCTCGAGCGGCTGCTGTCACGCTTCGCGGTCGCGCGCTCGGCGGAGAGTCGCCTCGACGCGCTGAGCGACCCGGCGCAGCTCTCCGGGCTCGACGAGAACGATCCGCGGAGCGTCGCACGCTGGATGCGCCGCATGAGCAACGAGGTCGGCGACGACATGGCCGGGCCTGAGCTCGACCAGATGGTCGACGAGCTCGAGTCCGGCGGCGACGATCCCGGCCACGACGCCGACCCCACGGACGCGGGTGACGCCGGCGGCGGCAGCGACGGCGAGACCTGAAGCTCAGACGAACGGGTGCGTGACCGACCCCTCGCTGCCCGGTGCGAGCAGCAGCACGTCGGCGCGCGAGCCTGCGGCGAGCTCGTCACGTCCGGGTGGACTGAT
>Ga0163147_10001042_pt1 | contig 42991 bp, 32 predicted proteins | sample OliLakLV19MP6G1_FD_148597 | JGI IMG/M metagenome (GOLD analysis project Ga0163147, IMG submission 148597) | Freshwater microbial mat bacterial communities from Lake Vanda, McMurdo Dry Valleys, Antarctica- Oligotrophic Lake LV.19.MP6.G1 | ecosystem: Environmental > Aquatic > Freshwater > Lake >...
ACGCTATCACGCTCCGGTAGAGCGGCGCTTGTTCCGCTGCGCCTGGATCTGGTGGGCAGCGAACTACCCTGCAGAGACTGCTGCTAAAGCTGCGCCCTCAATACCCTGACACCGCCGTCGCTGGCGCCAGCGCGGCGGCGCGATCAAGCCCCGCCGCGATATCAGCCAACAGGTCATCGACTGCTTCAATGCCGATCGACAGCCGCAGCAGGCCATCGCCTATACCGGCTTTAGCGCGCACTTCAGCGGTCATCGCGGCATGAGTCATGCTCGCCGGATGCGCAACCAAGCTTTCCACACCGCCCAATGATTCGGCCAAAGTGAAACACTGCAAGCCGTCGAGGAAAGCCTTCACGGCCTCGATCCCTCCCTGCAGATCAAACGAAATCATGGCCCCAAATCCGAGCTGCTGACGCGCCGCCAGCGCATGTCCGGGATGGCTGGGCAAGCCAGGAAAGTGGACTGCCGCCACCGCTGGGTGATCATCAAGCAACGCCGCCACTGCATTGGCATTTTCGGTGTGCACGCGCAGACGCGCATCCAGGGTGCGCAAGCCGCGCAAGGTCAGGAAGCTATCGAAGGGACTGCCCGTGAGACCCAGGGCATTCGCCCACCAGCTGAGCAGCTGATGCAACTCGGCATCGCGCGCCACTACCGCGCCACCGACTACATCGCTGTGGCCATTGATGTATTTGGTGGTCGAGTGCAGAACTAGGTCAGCGCCAAATGCGATGGGAGTTTGCAAGGCCGGCGAGAGAAAGGTGTTGTCGACCAGCGCCAGCGCGCCGACCTTGTGCGCCGCCTCAATGACGAAGCGCAAGTCGGTGATCCGCAGCAACGGATTGCTTGGCGTTTCGATCCACACCAGCTTGGGTGGAATCGCCAAAGCCTGCGCCAAGGCACGCGGATCAGTGAAGTCGGTCACCACCAACTCGAAGTGGCCCTTCTTGGCCAAGGCATCAAATAAGCGCCAGCTGCCGCCGTAGCAGTCATGCGGCACCACCAAACGATCACCTGGCTGCAACAGTTGCAGCACCAACGTGATCGCGGCCATGCCACTGGCGGTGATGACCGCACCCGCGCCGCCTTCCAATTGCGCCAGTGCTTCGCCCAGCTGATCGCGGGTCGGATTGCCGCTGCGGGTGTAGTCGTACGCGCGTTTTTCGCCAAAGCCGGCAAAACTGAAATTGGTCGACAACACCAGCGGTGGCACGACGGCACCATACGCAGTGTCGCGGTCGATCGAGGCGCGAACCGCGCGGGTGGCGGGGGCAAAGTCGGTGGTCATCAGATCAAACTCCAGAACGAACTTGGGCGATGGAAGCTGGGGCAGTGGCGGCTGGGTTGATAGCAGCCGGAGCAAGCGAAATCGGGGCAAGTGGCGTACACAGGGCATCGCGCAAAAACGCATCGACGGCGGTGACTTCCTTGAGGAACGCGTCGTGGCCGTAACGCGAGTCGATGCGACGCAAGCTCGTCGGCGCATTGATGGCGACGGCCAAGGCTTCGAGTTCAGACGGCGGCGCCAGCCAGTCTTGCTCGACCGCGAATAGGTCGGTGGGCACGGTCACCGCGGCGGGGTCGACGCAATGCAAGTCGATGGATTCTGACAAGCGCAAAAACGCAGTGGGCGTCCAGCGCTCGACATAACGCGAGCCACACACCGCCAGATAGTCCTCGGAGGCACAGCGCGCGCGCCCGCCGTCGATGGCCACCGGCGCATCGAAGCGCTCGGCAAACTCTTCCGGCGTACGGTAACTGAGCATGGCCAACTGCCGCGCCAGCGACAGCCCGTGGCTGCTGTCGCACTGCAATTGACCCAGCGCGACCACTTGCCGCTGCAAGGCACGAAACGCACTGGCATAGGGATGTGGCCGGTGCGCGCCGCTCAGGGCGACCAAGCGACGCAAGCGCTGCGGATGACGCGCCGCAAACGCCAACCCGACCATGGCACCGTAGGACGCACCGACAAAGGCGTGCAGACAGCCAATTCCGAGTTGATCCAGCACCAGCGCGATGGCGTCAGCTTGATCGGCGGTGTTGATCGCGGCATCCAGGCTGCCATCGCTACCGACCCAATCAAACGCCAGCAAGCGATAGCGCGACGGATCCAAGGCTTGACCATAGCCAATCGCGTCTTGCCACCAACCGGCTTGCGGATCGGCCGCGTTAGCCGCCAGATGACGATTCGCCGAAATGCCACCCGCAACCCATACCGCCGGCGCATTGCGCGGACCGCTCCACTCGACCTTGAGTGCGACCCGCTGCGTGCCGGCATAGCGCATCGGCAACTCGACCTCGAATTCGGCACGCCGCGCATCGGCCAAGGCTGGGATATCAAAACGCAGGGAAGTCGATTCGGTGCAGTAAGCGGCGGATTCGGCAAGGCTCATGGCGCGGGGTCCTGGTGGGACCATCCCACCTGCGGAACCGGCGATGAGGCTGCACGCCACCCGCCTCGCGGGTCACTGCGTACACCCATCTTCCGGACGCCCCGACCATCGGGGCTCCGCAGGAATTAGCACCGTCGCAACAGCTTGCGCTGCTACGGGTTGCCCCGGCTTCAAAGGGCCTGTCCCTCTGCCGGTCTGGATGGTGTGAGCACAGACTAAACGCGTTTCCGTCGCAGTGTCAATCTTTTCATACGGATGAAGAGATGAATGGATTAGCGCTAACCTTTTGGCATATCGGGTTGCCATCCATGGCAACCCGTGGCGTCAAAGGCGTGGTCGCCGGTGTCACCCCGGCCCGCTACACTCGCCCGCTATCTCACCGAATTGAACTCGCATGAACACCATTGTTCCCCGCGCGCGGTTGCTTGCACTGCTTGTTCCGCTGGCCTTTCTCGCCGCCTGCGGTGATTCGCCGAACGAACAGCCCGCCGCCACGCCGCCCGCAGTTCCTGCGGCCGCCGAGCCCGCCGTGATTGCGCCGCCCGCCGCCGAACCCGATGAAGTTGAGGACGTACTGCTGAGCAGCCTCGACATTCCCCATGTCGAAGTTGAAGAAAGCTTCATCACCAACTCAAGCCCCGAAAGCAACGTCGACTCGCCGGCCAGTTGGCAAGCACCCGACGGCAACATTTGGCTGTACGCCACCGCCAAGGACACTGACCTGCTGATGATTTTTGATGGCGACAGCGGTCTGCAAAAGGGCATTGCCGGCGCCAAGGGCAAAGGCCCCGGCGAGTTCAAGCGGCCCAACGGCATTTATGCCATCGACAACCTGCTGCTGGTGGTCGAGCGCGACAACCATCGGGTGCAAGTGTTTAGCCTGCCCGCCTTGCAGCCATTGGGGATGTTTGGTGAGGGCGATTTGAAGAAGCCCTACGGCCTCTGGGTGCGCAGTCATGATGGCGGCTATGAGGCCATCATCAGCGACGCCTACATGAGCGACACCGATGAGGATGTGGTGCCGCCATTGACCGAGTTGGGGCAGCGCTATCGTCGTTATCAGTTGCGCATCAATGAAGGCAAGCTCACTGTCGAGGCACTCGGCAGCATGGGTGCCACCGATGCCGCCGGCGCCATTCGAATTGCCGAATCGCTTTGGGGTGACGTGGTCCAAAACCGCTTGCTGCTCGCCGAAGAGGATCAGCGCGACGGCACCCGCATCAAGGTCTACGACATGGCAGGCGCGTATAGCGGCCAAGACCTTGGGGCCGGCTTGTTCAAGGCCCAGGCCGAAGGCATCGCGATGTGGGATTGCGCCGATGGCAGCGGTTACTGGATCGCCACCGATCAGTTCAAGGATCGCTCACTGTTCCATCTGTTTGATCGGCAGACCTTGGAACATCGCGGCAGCTTTTCCGGCAAGACGACCGCCAATACCGACGGCGTGTGGCTGCATCAGGCGCCGACCAAGTCCTTCCCGAATGGCGTGTTCTACGCGGTCCACGACGACCAGGCCGTGGCAGCATTTGATTGGAAAAAAATTGCCGAAGCCACCGGCGTGCGCGCGACCTGCACGCAGTAGGCGGACGCCACGCTTGCTGATGGGGTGACTTCCGCCCCATGCGTCTGCTCGGCGCGGGGAATAGATTGCTGAGGTGCAATGACCGCCGGGGTGTTCATTGCGACCCACCTTCCTATCTGCCGCTTGAGGAGACTGCCGTGCGTGCCATCTTGCCTTTGCTGTTGCTGGCGCTCGCTGCGCCCGCATCAGCGCTTAGCGTCGACGAATTGATTGAGAGAAACATCGAGGCACGCGGCGGGGCGAAGGCCTTGCACGCAATCCAATCGGTAAAAATGACCGGAGCGATGAACTTCTCCGGCGGTGACTTCAGCATCGACTTGGGCTTTTCCAGCTTGGCTGAACGCGACGCCAAGGTCCGCACCGAAGCCAGTCTGCAGGGCCTCACCCAAGTGTCGGCATACGATGGCAAAGACGCGTGGCGGATTGATCCCTTCCAAGGCCGACGCGACCCCGAGCGTTTGAGCGGAGAAGATACCAAGGGCATGCAGTTGCAGGCTGACCTTGACGGCCCTTTGCTCGATTGGAAGGCCAAGGGCCACAGCGTGACCTACCTCGGCACCGAGGATGTCGATGGTACTAAAGCGCACAAACTCAAGATCAGCTTAAAAAACGGCGACACCCAATTCCGCTTTCTTGATCCCGATTATTTCCTGGAGATCCTGGTAATCGACCAAGTGCGCCGTCGCGGTGTCGAGAGTGAGACCGAAACCGAGCTTGGCAACTACGAAAAGGTCGCTGGCGTGTATTTCCCGTTCGCCATGGAATCTGGCCCCAAAGGCGGACGCCGCGGTCAGAAGATCACCCTCACTGCGGTCGAGGCGAACGTCGACATCGATGACGCGCTGTTCGCTTTTCCCGTTCCCAAGTCCTAAGCGAGCCGCCCTCATGAATCTTAAACTTTCAATGTGTGGGCCGCAGGTCCTCGCCGCCCTTACCTTAAGCTTGCTTGCTTCGGGCTTGCTCGCTTCTGGCATGCCTGCTTACGCGCAACCTGCAGCACCCATTTTCGATAGCGGCAGCGTCTCCGGGCTGGGCGCGCGCAACATCGGCTCGGCGGTAATGAGCGGTCGCATCGCCGCCCTTGCGGCCCACGTGGTCGATGGCAAGACGGTGATTTACGTCGGTGCGGCCAGCGGCGGTGTGTGGAAATCAGTGGATGGTGGCACCCGCTTTCGGCCGATTTTCGACAAGCAGCCAGTGCAGTCCATCGGTGCCATCACGCTCGACCCGCAGCAGCCCAATACCGTATGGGTGGGCACCGGCGAGCCATGGACGCGCAACTCGGTATCGATCGGCAATGGCGTGTATCGCTCCACCGACGGTGGTGAGTCGTGGAATTACCTGGGCCTGCCCAACAGCGAACGCATCGCCAAGATCGTCGTCCACCCGACCGACAGCGACACCGCTTATGTCTGCGTGCCGGGCAAGCTGTGGAGCGATTCGAACGAGCGCGGCTTATACAAAACGACCGATGCCGGAGCTACCTGGCAGCACATTTTGAAGGCGCGCAATCCGTCTACCGGCTGCTCGGGGCTAACTCTCGATCCCGCCAACCCTAAGCGCCTGTTGGTCGGTACGTGGGATTTCCGCCGGCAAGGCTGGACCTTCCGCTCCGGCGGCGAAGGTCCGGATGCGGTCAGCGGCAGCGGTCTGTATGTCAGCAACGACGGCGGTGCCAATTTCAGCGAGATGCAAGCCAAGGCTTTTCCGGGATTGCCTGGCAAGCCGTGGGGTCGGGTCGAGGTGGTATTTGCGCCTTCGGACGCGAAAATCGTCTACGCCTTTATCGAGGCCGGCGACAACAGCGCGCTGTATCGTTCAAGCGACGGCGGCGTAAGTTGGGAGCAGCGCGACAAGAGTCAAATGATGGTTTGGCGGCCGTTCTACTTCGCCAAACTCATCGTGGATCCGAGCAACCCCGAACGCGTGTTCAAAACCAACTTGCGGCTGATCGTAAGCGACGACGGCGGCACCAGTTTCTCGGATGCTGCCGGCGCCACCCACGCCGATTCGCACGACCTGTGGATCAATCCGGCCAATCCGAAAGAAGTGGTAATGGGCGATGACGGCGGCCTGTGGTTGTCCAAAGACGGCGGTGGTCGCTGGTGGAAGGGCAACAACCTGCCGATCAGCCAGTTCTATCACGTCGCCGTCGACAACCACGACCCGTACCGCGTCTATGGCGGCTTGCAGGACAACAGCTCGTGGGTGGGTCAGTCCTCGTATCCGGGCGGCATCGGCAGCAGCCAATGGGAAAACATCTATGGCGGTGATGGCTTCTGGGTCATCCCCGATGCGGCGGATCCCAACGTGATCTATGCCGAGTACCAAGGCGGCAACATCGCCCGCATTGATCGCAGCACCAAGCAAGCGCGCGACATCCAGCCCAAGGCGGGTGCCGGCGAGAAGCTGCGTTTTAACTGGAACAGCCCGATCCACCAAAGCCCGAACGATCCGGGCACCATTTATCTGGGTTCGCAGTACCTGTTCCGCACCCGCGATCAGGGTCAGAACTGGGATCGCATCTCGCCGGATTTGAGCACCAACGATCCCAAGCGCCAGCAGCAGGAGCTCTCAGGCGGCATCACCGTCGACAACTCCTCGGCGGAAATGCACACCACCATCTACTCGATCAGCGAATCGCCGCGTGATCGGCAAGTGCTGTGGGTGGGCACCGACGACGGCAATGTGCAGCTGACTCAAAACGCTGGCGGTGAATGGGAGAATGTCGGCCGTAACTTGCGCGGTCTGCCGGAAGGACGCTGGGTGTCGTGGGTTGACGCATCGCCGCACGCCAGCGCTACCGCGTTTGTCGCCATCGACCGCCACAGCTATGGCGATATGGATCCGCACGTATTCCGTACTGACGACCACGGCAAGTCCTGGACCCGGATCGTCGATCAGGCCCAAGGTGTGCGGGGTTTTGCCAACGTCATCCGGCAAGACAGTGAGGATCCCAATCTGTTGTTCCTTGGCACCGAGTTTGGCCTGTGGGTCAGCAATGACGGCGGCGCGCATTGGGCGCAGTTTGAGGGCGGCGGATTTCCATCGGTGCCGGTGCGCGATATCGCATTTCAGGCTCGCGAAGGCGACGTGGTCATCGCCACCCATGGCCGTGGAATCTGGATCATCGATGACATCCGCCCACTGCGACGCTTTGATACGGCCAGCCTCGCTGCGGATGTCCGTTTCCTCGATTCTCGGCCCACTCAACAACGCATTGGCGGCGTCGGTGGCTGGTCGGAAGGCGATGCCGGCTTTAGTGGCGATAACGCCCCCGGTGGCGCAGTCATCACCTATTACCAGCGCTCACGGCACCTGTTCGGGCCGCTTACATTGGAAATTCTTGACCCGGCAGGCAAGGTCATCGACACCATTCCTGCCAGCAAACGGCGAGGCATCAATCGGGTCAGTTGGTCGATGCGGGTGAAGCCGCCACGGGTGCCCAAGGCCGCGCAAATTGCGTTTGCCGGTACTCAAGGGCCGCGCGTGCTGCCGGGCACGTACACCGCACGACTGACCAAAGGTAAGGATGTCATCGAGACCAGGATCGAGGTCGGTCTGGATCGCCGCGCCAGCTACACGATCGCTGATCGCGAGGCGCAATTTGCGGCCAGCATGCGTGTGCACGGCTTGTTCGGGCAGATGACTGCGCTGGTCGACCGCATCGGCTTTTTGCAAATGATGGCCAAGCGCATCGCCGGCCAATTGCCGCCGAAAGATGCGCTGGGCAAGCCGTTGCTGGCGTTTGCAGATGAGGCCGAAGGCGTGCGCAAGCAGATCGTCGCGACCAAGGAAGGCGGTGCGATCACCGGTGAAGAGCGCCTGCGCGAGCACACTGATCAGCTTTACAGCGCGATCGCGGGCTACGAAGGCCAGCCGGCGACAACCTTGATCGAACGCACCACTGTGCTGGAAGGGCAACTCGCCGCCATCACTGCTGAGTTCGACGCACTGAGCGAGCGCTCGTTGCCGGCCATCAATGACAAGCTGAAGGAGCGCCAATTGCCTGAGCTGAGCTGGCCACCGAAGGGTCAAATGCCGCCGCTGGCCGACACCCGCAGTGCCGATGGCATGCCGGGCGGCTGGTCAGCACCAGGCAAGTATTACCGCCATGTGCTTTCAACCTTGCAGCTGTATCGCTAAGCCGGCATAGGTTCGCGGCGCGGCGGCTAACCTGCCGCGCCGCTATACTCCGCGCCCCGCCGTGGCCGTCGCGCTGCGGCTTAGCCTGCATCGAGCGCCATGTCATCTCACCTGCGCGAAACCCAGCGCCGCCGTACGTTTGCGATCATCTCGCATCCCGACGCCGGCAAGACCACCCTGACCGAAAAGCTGCTGCTGTTTGGCGGAGCCATCCAGATGGCCGGCTCGGTCAAAGGTCGCAAGGCCGCGCGCCACGCCACTTCAGACTGGATGGCGTTAGAAAAAGAGCGCGGCATCTCAGTCACCAGCTCGGTGATGCAGTTCCCCTACGAGGACTGCATCGTCAACCTGCTCGACACCCCCGGCCATGCGGATTTCGGTGAAGACACCTATCGCGTGTTGACCGCAGTCGACTCGGCGCTGATGGTGATCGACGTCGCCAAAGGCGTCGAGGAGCGCACCATCAAATTGATGGACGTGTGCCGGCTGCGGGCCACGCCGATCATGACCTTCATCAACAAGTTGGATCGCGAGGGCCGCGAGCCGATCGACTTGCTCGATGAAGTCGAGTCGGTGCTCGGCATCCAGTGCGCCCCGGTGACCTGGCCGATTGGCATGGGCCAGCGTCTGAAGGGCGTGGTGCATCTGGTCACCGGCGAAGTGCATCTGTACGAACAAGGGCGCAACTTCACCCGTCAGGACAGCAGCATTTTTGCCTCGCTGGATGATCCTGAGCTGGCCGCGCGCATTGGCCACGAGTTGCTCAAGGAGCTGCGCGGCGAGCTTGAGTTGGTGCAAGGCGCGTCGCATGCGTTTGATCGCGACGCCTACTTGGCCGGCAAACAAACGCCCGTATTCTTCGGCTCGGCGGTGAACAACTTTGGCGTGCAACCGCTGCTGGATTTTTTCGTCGAGAACGCGCCCTCACCACAGCCACGCGCCACCACCTCGCGCACGATTGCGCCTGAGGAAGAGACTTTCTCCGGCTTCGTCTTCAAGATCCAAGCCAACATGGACCCGCAGCATCGCGACCGTGTCGCTTTCTTGCGCATTTGTTCGGGACGCTTTGATGCGGGCATGAAGGCGTTCCATGTGCGCTTGGGCAAAGAAGCCAAGCTCGCCAATGCCCTAACCTTCATGGCGTCGGATCGTGAAATCGTCGAAACCGCCTATCCGGGCGACGTCATCGGCCTGCACAACCACGGCACCATCTCGATTGGCGACACCTTCAGCGCAGGCGAATCGCTGAGTTTCACCGGCATTCCCAACTTCGCCCCGGAACTATTTCGCCGCGCGCGCCTGCGTGATCCGCTCAAGTTGAAGCAGCTGCAGAAGGGCTTGGCCCAGTTGAGCGAAGAAGGCGCAACCCAGTTTTTCCGACCCTTGATGAGCAACGACTTGATCCTGGGCGCGGTCGGCACCTTGCAGTTCGAGGTGGTCGCCTATCGGTTGAAGGACGAGTACGGGGTCGAAGCGACGTTCGAGCCGGTCGCAGTCAGTACCGCGCGCTGGGTGCACTGCGCAGACGCCAAGAAGCTGGAAGATTTTCGCGAGAAGAATGCCGTCAATCTGGCCTTGGATGGCGCCAATCAGCTGGTCTACATCGCGCCCACGCGGGTCAACTTGCAACTCGCCCAAGAACGCGCCCCTGAGGTGCGTTTCGCCGCCACCCGAGAACATGCGCAGTCGGTAAGCGTGGGGTGAAAGCTGCTGCTCGTTAAACGTCCCACGTTGGTCCGGACGGCGCGCAACCGCTACTGACGCTTTGATCTGGCACCATCGGCGCTTGCTCGCGCTTCCGGCGCCAACGTATGCCTGCCAATGAACGCCGAACCGACTGTCCGCGAGGAAGTTGCCAGTGCCCTGACTCACGGCCTCGCTGCCGCCGCCGCGCTGGCGGGTTCGTCGGTGTTGATCACCTTGTCGGCCTTGTTTGGTGATGGCTGGCAACTGGCTGGCGCCATCGTCTATGGGGTCACCTTGTTGCTGCTGTATCTCGCGTCAACCCTTTACCACGCGATTCCGCACACGGTGGCCAAGGCGCGGCTGAAGGTGTTTGATCATTGCGCGATCTTCCTGCTGATCGCCGGCACCTACACGCCATTTGCCTTGGTCGGCCTGCGCGGGCCTTGGGGCTGGTCGCTGCTTGGCATCATCTGGGGCTTGGCCATTGTGGGCTGCGTGTTCAAGCTGTTTTTCACCGGCCGCTTCAAAGGTTTGTCGACCATGATCTACATCGGCATGGGCTGGATCGCCTTGGTCGCCATCGAACCCAGCCTGCGTCTGTTGTCGACATGGACGTTGAGCTGGGTGCTGGCCGGCGGCATTGCTTACACGTTAGGCACGCTGTTCTACATGAGCCGCCGGATGAGCTACGCCCATGCCATCTGGCACGGCTTCGTCATCCTCGGCAGCGTCTGCCACTTTGTCGCGGTGTATTCGCAAGTGGCCGACTACTCGCGGATATTGTCCTGAGATACGCGAGCCTGTCTTGTCGGCAGCGCAGATTCCGCGCAAGCAGTTGCGGAAGCACTTGCGGACTCGAGTAAGCGCAAAGTTCGTTTTAACCCTGGGCTCGTTTTAACCCTGGGCTCGTTTCAGCCTTGGCCAGTCAGCTCAAGAATCAAAGTCGCCTACGAAAATGGTCGGCTTGTTCGAGTCGTCATTTGCGCTCGCTGACGAGCCCTCGAACGAAGCCATCATGATCTTGCCACCATTGGCATTTCCAGTTTCGCTGCTCTGGTCGATTGCGGCGTCGGTCGCGGTGACAATGCTCGCATGATCCGCTGATGCCGATTCAACGCTCACGGTCGCCTTCATCACCAGACCGACGACGCCTGCCACTGCAATGCTGGCAGCCAGCGCATACCAGCGGATGGAGCGCAACACCGGTCGCGGAATTGCTGTGGATCGCCCGCGCGGTTGACCGCTCAATGCTTCGACATCGGCACTCAGCGCGGAGGCATCGGTGCTGAGCGCACGCAGCGCACGTAGCAGGTCGGCGTTCTGCGCGGACTCCGCCACTGCCGCCAAGTACCGGTCGCGCTTCGCCTCGGGATAATCTGCATTGGCCAGCGCAGCCAGCGTGTCAGTGCCGATCGGGCCGGCAGCTTCCGCTTGGCCGTCGGCCGTGAGACGGCCGTTACTCGGGCTGCCTGCGGTCAGTAGGCGATAAGCGCGTTTGAGTGCGTCGTCAGTCATCGAATCCTTCCTCGCCTGCATCGCGCAGGCGCTGTTTGGTTTCAGCCAAGCCCCGGTAGACCAGCTTGCGCGCGGCATCAAAGGTAAGCGCGCACAAATCGGCTACTTCGGGGACGGTATAGCCTTGAAGATAAAGCTGCAGCGGTCGCCGGCGGCGTTCAGGAATTTGCGCAATCGCTTGCGCCACCCTGTCCAACTGGCGGGATTCAGCGGCCACGCGGTCCGGACGCGGATCGCCTGTCGCTGGTTCCCATTGGTTGCCGTCGTCGTCCTCGGGCAGCGCCTCTGTCTGACGCAGACTGCCGCGACGGACGGCGTCAACCAGGACGCTTGCCACTACCTTCTGGATGTAAGACGCAGGAAGCAGCGCATTCGGGTCACGCTCGAGCGCTTTCCATAGGCGGATATGCACGTCTTGCTCGACATCCGCCGGGTCGATGCCATAACGATCCAGCCGATGGCCGGCGATCTGCGCGCGCACGCGGGAGGCGAAGCGCTTGATCAGCGCCTCGATGGCGGAGCTGTTCATGCCGCGTCGTAGTCGCCGACTTTGGGTGTTCGCTCAGGCCAGGTTAGCCCGCGATGTACTGCTGCAACTGGTCAATTTCCAATTGCTGATCTTCGATCACCGCTTTGACCAGATCGCCGATCGACAACATGCCGACGACCACACCATCCTCAAGTACCGGCAAGTGGCGGATGCGCGCCTCGGTCATGATCTTCATGCAGCCGTGCACGCGGCTGTTCGGGCCGACGGTTTTGACCTCACTGCTCATGATCTCCTCGACCCGCGTATCGGCGGAGGAGCGGCCTTTGAGGATGACTTTGCGGGCGTAATCGCGTTCGGAAACGATGCCGACCAACTGGCCGGCCTGCATCACCAGCAAGGCACCGACGCCGCGATCGGCCATCATGCGGATGGCGTCGAGCACGGGTGCCGCGGGGCCGATTGCGACAATGTCCCTCCCCTTTCCGTCGAGTAGCTGGCTGACTGTGCGCATCGACGTCTCCTGATGACTGCTGGAATAGCGGATTGGATAAAGAAACAAGCGCGCTGGCGCTCAGCTGTCGATGATAGCCCCGTGTCGTCCACGTGCAAGTCGCTTGCGATGGCGACTCATGCTGCGCCCGAAAGCAGCGACGCGCACTCCGCTCTACGACGGCGTACGCAACGCGTGCAGTTCTAGAGCAAAGCTTGCTGCGCTGCTCTCCGCAGGTGCATGACCTGAGCCACAGCGCGCCTCGATCAGATATAGAGGCCGCTGCTTGACCTCATCGAACAGACGACCGAGGTACTCGCCGATGACGCCCAGCGCCATCAACTGCACGCCGCCCAAGAACAACATCACCGACATCAAAGACGGATAGCCTGCCACCGGATCGCCCCACAGCAGCGTTTTCAACATGATCCAACTACCAAAGGCAAACGCGACCACAGCAGTGCCAAGGCCAATGTAGGTCGCCATCCGCAATGGCACCGTCGAAAAACTGGTGATGCCTTCGAGGGCGAAATTCCACAGCTTCCAGTAATTGAACTTGCTGCGGCCAGCGGCGCGCGCATCGCGATGAAACGGTAGCGCACATTGACGAAAGCCGACCCACGCGAATAATCCTTTCATGAAGCGATGGCGCTCGCGCACACCGCGCAAGGCATCAACGGCGACGCGTGACAAAAGTCGATAGTCACCCGCATTTTCCGGAATCGGCGTCGATGAAAGTCGCCCCATCACCCGGTAAAAACCAGCGGCGGTGGTGCGTTTGAGCCAGCTCTCGCCGTCGCGGACGACGCGGGTGCCAAACACCACATCAAAGCCTTGCTGCCAGCGTTCGATGAATTGCGGAATCAGCTCGGGCGGATCCTGCAGATCGGCGTCGATCACGATCACTGCGTCGGCATCACTGGCGTCCAGACCCGCCGTCAGCGCCAACTCCTTGCCGAAATTGCGACTCAAGCGGATGGCCTGCACGCGCACGTCGGATTCTGCCAACGCGGACATGACCGCCCAAGTGGCATCGCGACTGCCATCGTCGACATAGATCACCCGACAATCCAGCAAGAGCGTGTCCAGCACCGCCGCCAGGCGACCATGAAACGTGGCCAAGCCTTCGGCTTCGTTGAACGCGGGAACCACTACACAAAGTGAATGCTGCATGCCAAAGGATTCTGCCAAGGTCGGAAAGCATGCTACCGGAGCTTGTCGCCCGACTCTTGAGCCCATTGCGTGGATTGCACAACTGGCCCGACCTAGTCTGCGCCAGACCCAATCGGCCGCAGATACGCCGCGCCGCCGAGTTGCTGCATCTGTGCCTCTATCCACGCCGCCCGTCTGCGCCCATAGGCGCTGGGAGCGGTGACCGAGTACTTGCGCGGGCTGGGCAGGACGGCGGCCAGGCGTGCGGCTTGCGCCGCGTTCAACTGCGCGGCCGGCTTGCCAAAGTAGTGTTGCGAGGCCGCTTCGGCGCCATACACGCCATCGCCGAATTCAGCGATATTCAAATACATCTCGAGGATGCGTTGTTTCGACCACAACGTCTCGATCAGGCCGGTGTACCAGGTCTCCAGACCTTTGCGCAGCCAGCTGCGATCGCTCCACAAAAATAGATTCTTGGCGACCTGCTGCGAAATGGTCGAGCCGCCACGCAATGATTTGCCGCCCCCGCGGTAGCGTTGCCACGCCTCACGAATCGCCTCGGTATCAAAGCCGCTGTGGGCGGGAAAGCGCTGGTCTTCCGCCGCGACAACGGCAATAGCCAAGTGCGGCGACAGCGCGCTCCAGTCGACCCATTGCTGGTCGATGCTTGCTGCTCGACCGGCACCGCGCAGCTCGAATGAGCGTTCAAGCATGACGCCGCTGGTTGGCGGATTTACCCAACGCAAGATCAGCACCTGCGCGATGCTCAGTAGTGGCAGCAACAGCAGCAACAGCAAAGCGAATCGCCGCAGCCTTTGTCCCCAGCTTCGCCTGCGCGGGGCAGCGCGCTTGGCCTGCGCCCGCGACGCAGGATGATTCAGTACGGCCACGGCTGCACCCGCCGAATGCCCATGCAAAGCGGGCGTGTTTTCACGACCCCATCAGGTTCAGCGCGCTCGCCCATGCCAGACTTCTGCCATTGCACCGAGGATAAGCCAATGAAAATGACCCCCAATGATGCAGGACAAGCGAGCACAGTCCGGATTGCCTCATGCATTTGATTGAACTCACCGAGGAAGATCGCGAACTGGGACTACTGCTGCGTTTCATCATCGAGGGCAGCGGTGTGCGCGGTGCTCTGGTCTGCTTGGGTGAGGCGTGGCGGCAGATTGCCTCGCGCAGCGACTATCCACCATCGCTACGCGAATTGCTGGGACAAACCGTTGTCGCCGCAGCGCTGTTTGGTGGTCACAGCAAGATCGATGGCCGCCTCAGCATCCAGCTCAAGGGTCAGGGCGCGCTGCGGACGCTGTTTGCCGAATACGCAAGTACAGGTCGCTTGCGCGGCATCGCGATGTGGCGTGAGCCCCTGCCCGTGCAGCTGTCGCCGCGCGACTTTGGTGACGCCGCGCTGCTGGCAATCAGTATTGAAACCGTGCCACCGGGCGCCGATGAACCTACGCGCTATCAGGGCTTGGTCGGGCTGGACAGTGATCGGCTTGAGCACGCATTCGAGGGCTATTTTGCGCAGTCGGAACAGCTGCCAACCCGGTTGCTACTGGCAGCAGATGGCAACCGCGCGGCTGGATTGCTGATCCAACAGCTGCCCGCGCAAGCCGGAACTTCGCCAGCCGCCATGGCGCAGCGCGACAGCGACGGCTGGGCGCGCGCCCAAGCGCTGTTCGAGACGCTGGCCAGCAGCGAGTTGCTCAATACCGAGGCGGAAACCCTGTTGCTGCGCTTGTTTCACGAAGATGGCGTGCTCCTGCTCGGCGCGCAACCGCTGCGGTTTGGCTGCAGTTGCTCGCGCGAGCGCGTCGCCAGCGTGCTCCTGCAGCTGGGCCACGAAGAAGCGCTGCTGGCGGCCGGCAGCCAGGATGACGGCGTCGCCGAAATCGCCTGCGAGATGTGCGCCGAGCGTTATCGCTTTGATCGGGTCGATCTGGAACAGTTGTTCGCGGGCGGCGGCACCGAGATGATTGCTGGTCAGCACTGAGCTGGTCTGCACTGAGCTCATCCGCATTGGGCTGGTCAGTATTGAGTTGATCCGGCTCGACCGCGACTCATTGCGCGGCGGGTTTCCCCGATAGCAGGTCGTCCAATGGCCGTGGCCGCGAGAACAGAAAACCTTGGCCATAATCGCAACCCAACAGCCGCAGTGTTTCCAGCTGCCGCTGCGTCTCGATGCCCTCGGCAACCACGTGCATGCCCAAGGAACGCCCCAGCGAACAGATGGCACGCAACACGGCTTGTGCGTTGCTGCCGCTCTCAGCACTCAATGCGACCACGAACGAGCGATCCACCTTCAGTACATCCAGCGGAAACTGGTGCAAGTAGCTGAGGGATGAATAGCCGGTACCGAAATCGTCCAGCGCAAGTCGCACGCCGCAGGCGCGCAGCTCTCGCATCAGCTCGCGTGCCTGCGCCGGGTCTTCCAACAACGTGATTTCGGTGACTTCCACGCACAACTGCGAAGGAGGGAACTCGTAGCGCTGGATCAGGCGCAGCAGATCGGGTACGAAGCGCGGGCTGCGAAAATGGCGGGCGCCGACGTTGATGCTGATATAGGCGCCGCTGTCGCGCAGTGCCCACCCTTGCGCCAGCACCAGTTCGTAGACCTGCCAGTCGATGGCTTCAGCCAACCCGGATTCTTCGGCAATCGGCAAGAACTCGCCGGGCAACATCAGCTGGCCTTTCGGCAATCGCCAGCGCACCAGGGCCTCGTAGCCGACCACGCGGCCACCATCGAGCGCGAGGATCGGCTGGAAGTGGGGCTCAAACTCGTTGCGCACCAGTGCGCGCCGCAGGTTGCCCTCGATTTCAAGGCGCTGCAGTGCTTCCCGCCGCAGTTGCTCATCGAACATCTCGTGACAGCGACGGCCTTTGGCCTTGGCGCGATACAGGGCGACGTCGGCATCGCGCAGCAGCTCGTCGGGGTTGCTGTAGTGGGCTTGAGCCACCGTGATGCCGATGCTCGCTGAGGTAAACAACTCCTTGCCGCCGGCGCGAATCGGCGCATCCAGCGACTCGATGATGCGATCCGCCAACTTCACCGCATCCTCGTCATGGCGCAGCGGCTCGATCAGGATGGCGAACTCGTCACCGCCCAAGCGTGCGACCAACCCGCTATCGCCGACCACGCCCGCGATGCGATTGCCGGCCTCCTTCAGCAAGTCGTCACCGACCAGATGGCCGACCGAATCGTTGATGACTTTGAAGCGATCAAGATCCAGAAACAACACCGCAAACCGGCGCTCGCCATCGGCGCGATACAGGCGCATGACTTCGGCCATGCGCTGCTGAAAACTGGCCCGATTGGGTAAGCCGGTCAGTACGTCGTGAGTGGCTGCAAACTGCAGCTGGCGCTCGAAGCGCTCACGTTCAGCAATTTGCAGGCGCAGATCGCGATTGGCCGCGAACAAGGCCTCGGTGCGCTCAGCCACGCGGCGCTCGAGATCGGCATTGACGCCGCGCAATCGATCAGCACCGCGTTTGCGCTCCAGCGCATTGGCAATGTGATACGACACAAATGTGAGCAGCTCCTGATCGCGCCGCGTGTAGCGATGGACGTCGTCGTAGGACTGCACCGCCAATACGCCGACCGTTCCGCTTTCGCAAATCAACGGCACGCCCAGCCACATGCGCGCCAACACACCGGCCCTCACCACGTCGCCCGACTCAGCCAACTCGTGGTGCAGTTCGTCATCGGCGAGCACAGGCTGACTGGTTCGCAGCACGTACTCGGTCATGCCACGACCAGGCTTACGCGGCGGCCGGATCGGGTCGTGCTCGTCCACCGAATAAGGGAACTCGACCTGCGAACCATCCGCACTGACCAGGGCGATGTAGAAGTTCGCCGCGTACAGCAAACGCCCAACCACCCGATGCAAGGCGGCATAGAAGCTGTCCAGTGAATCCGTGGCGGAGCCAAGCTCGGCGATGCGGAACAAGGCCGCCTGCAGCAATTCGCCGCGCTGGCGTTCTTCCACCTCCAGCCGCAACAAGCGATTGGCTTCGCGCAATTCGTCGGTCCGCTCGGCTACCCGCTCCTCGAGTTCATCCTGCGCGCGCTTGCGCAGCAAGGCGGTGGCAATGTGACTGGCGACGAAGCTGAGCAAGGCACGATCGCGCTCGCCGTAACGATGTGAATCAACGTAGCTCTGCACCACCACCGCGCCGAAGGTCTCGCCGCCGGCAAACAGCGGTACGCCCAACCAGTCGACACTCTGCGGGCCCATGCCCTCGCGACTGCCGCCTATCCGTGCTTCCAAGGTTTCTGAAGGACCCATCAGCGACTCGGCCGACATGATCACGTGGGCGGTCAAGGAACCGCGGAAATACTCGATGGGATAACCGATTGCGGGATCAGGCGGAGCGTTATCGACCGAATCACAGAAATAGGTGAAACGAATCTTGGTGCCGCTGCGATCCAGCATCGCGATGAAAAAATTTTCGGCGTACATCAGTCCGCCGATAATCTGATGCAGGCTGCGCAGGACTTCGTCCATCTCGCGCGACGAGCCGGCGGACTCGGCGATGGCATACAGCGCCCGTTGCAGGCGCTCCGCGTCGGCCAAACGCTCCACAGCGCGATGCAAGCGGTCGAGCTCAATGGCAGCGGGCAGCCGTTGGCTCAAAAGCACGCTCACGGTCGCCAACTGTTCGATCAGCTCGATCGGCGGCGGATCCACAAACTCCAGTTGCAGCACGCCGTTGAAGCCATTGTCCTGGGCGAGCAATTCACAGAAATGATGACGCCCATGCTGAGCAGTGCGCTCGATCAAACAAGACCTGGCCTTCTCAAGATCTTTGCTGCTGTGGGGGCAACCGAGCTCGAACAACACGTGCGGGCCGCGCTCGCCATCCAGCCACAGACGCGCGCCTTGGCAATCGGCCAAGCCGTTGGCCCAATCCGTTACCGCTGCGGCAAGCTCCGCTGCAGTGCTGCCTCGCAATACCAGCTGCCCACGCGACACCGCCGTCGCCAGCAATGCACGACCAACAGCCCTGCTTGTCGCCAGCTCCTCTGGCTCACGCCCCATGGTGCACCCCACTTCACTTGGGCGAGTCTACATCGGCGAGCGATGCTCGCGGCGGCGTACCGGCGGAACCGAAAGCGGCTCGCTCTTCGGCGCGAAAGGACAGCTCAATTGGCGCACAACTCTGCGCTTTAGATGTTTGTGAAAGCTGTTCGATTCGCTTATCCTGAAAGGTGTGTCGTTGTGGCGAGGAACTTGCATCCTTCTGCAGTGACCTAGTAGCACTCACCTTTGCTTTCGGAGCTTGCTCGTCGTGTCCCGGATGTTCCTACCCTCCCTCGCCAGCGCCGCTTTGCTGCTTGCCGCCACCTGCGCGGCGGCGGACACGCAACGCGTGTTGCCGGTGTTGAGCCAGGACAGCGGCCAGATCGAAGCCTTGCTACTGCTGGATGCAAGCGCCATAAGCAACGCCAACGGCGGCAGCGGTGCCGGCGCGCTTGACCGCGTATTTGCGATCACGCCTTCTGCCAATGGTGGCTTGCGGGTCAAGGTAGGCGGCAACAACAAGCTTTCGGCGAGCCTGTCGCTGGATGCGCATCCGGGTCTCGCCTTGCTTTGCCGAGGCGATATTGGACTTGCCGCCGCGCTGGGCTCGTTGGGCGAGCAGTGCCTGCTGGCAGATTTGGGTGTCAGAGATCCTCTTTTGAATTCGGCCTTGGACAAGCGCATCGCCATCAGCGGTGCTTGGCATTCGACGAACAACGCGTTCGATCTTGAGTTCGGTCTGGCGTGGCTAGATTCCCGTCTTGCTTCCGACTTCAACCCGTTGGCGGCCACGATGCTGAGCAATCGAGCGCCTTCGCCCGTCGCCACTTTAGCCAATCTGCCGCCGGCTCTGGCGCTGGCGACGCCACTGGACATTTTCACCCGCGAACTGACCATCAGTGGTGTCCGCGCCTTGGGTGACCAAGCATGGCTGCAGTTGGATGGCAGCCGTTCGCGCAGCGTAGCCAATGGCATCGCGCTGACAGCACCGTTTCGAATCGACACCACGTCGCTGGGCGTGGCGGCAGGCTATGGCGATTTCTCCGGTCGCATCAGCGGTCGGTTGATCGAACTGCCGCGTGCCGGCGTCAACAATGATGCGCAATCGAGCTTCAATGTGGACCTTGGCGTGTCCTGGCGAACCCCGTGGCACGCGCGCTTCACCGTCGGCGCAAGCAACTTGCTTGGTAAACCCGATATCAGCCAGTGGCCGTTGTCAGCGCTGCCAAGCCGTGCGGACAAGGATGCGGATACGCGCACACCTTACGTGCGCTATCACCAGGACCTTTGAGGTCTGCTGAGTTGCAACCGCGCTCGCCGTCTTAGCCGCTTCACCGCGCAAAGTGAGCGAGCGATTTGCAATCCTCACCGTGCAAGATGTCAGCGGCTTCAAGTCAACTCGTCTTCATTGAGACCTGCCGCCTGCAGCGCCGCTCGCAACGGCCCCAAGTGCGCTTGATAGTTGCGCCAGCGACCAGAAGCATTGCCGTAAAGCGGCTGCCGAACCTGCCAGTAGCTGGCGGTCTTCACCGTGTTGTCGACTCGATGAAAGTCCAAGCAACGATCATCCCAATCGATATCCAGAAACGCGAACAATCTGCCCAGCGCTGAGCGCGGATCGCTGACGAACTCGTCGTAGCGAAAATCAAAAATGCTGTCTGCATACAGACTGCGCCAATGCGCCATCAAGCGCCGATACTCGCCATAGTGATGTCCGATATCGGCAAGGTCGCTGGCATAGCCGGTCACCTGCAGGTTGAGGTGCTGGGTGAACACGCTCACGCCCACGTCCAGCGGGTGGCGCGTCGTATGAATGATCTTGGCGCCGGGAAACATGCGCTTGATCATGCCAATCAACAGGTAATTGTCTGGCCGCTTGTCGGTGATGTAGGCACTTTGCTGCTGCTCGGGAAACAAGCACAGCAGATGTTGCCGATATTCAGCGGCCAAGCTGGCGTCGCGTTTGGTATCTGGAATCGCCATTGAAGCTGGAAACGGTGCAAACCGCTCAGCCGCCACGCGCAGTAAAAAGTCCAGCTCACCGCCGGCGGTGACCCGCGGATGCGCGGCCAACACCTGTTCAATCAATGAGGAGCCTGAGCGGTACATGCCGCATATAAAGAGCGGTGAAGCAGCAACTTGCGGCGGATCACCCGACACTCCTGGCGGGGTGTCGACGCTGGCGGTTGCGAACACAGCGATCAGGGCGTCTGTCAGCGCGGCCGCTCGCGTCGGATCGTAGACGCGCCCCGATTGTCGCAACAGGAAGCGATTGCCTTTTGCGAAGGCATCGAAGGCCTGATCGTATTGCTGCAGCCGATCATACGAGCGCCCCAACGCAAACAACACATTGGCCCGCGCCACCTTGCCATGCTGAGCCGACACCACGCTGGCTTGCTGCAATTCGCCCAGTAACGGATCGGCGAGCGACTCGGGAGGACGCATCACCGCCGTGCGCGCCAAGGCTTCGAAGTACAGCTCCTGATGCGGATCAACGCCCGCCAACGACCTTTCCAAGATGCGCTGATAGCACGCCAGCGCCTCGTCCCTGCGACCCTGTTCTTCGCGCAAATTACCGAGGTTCAGCAGCGCTGGCACATAGGTTGGCGCGATCGCCAGCGCCGCTTTCAGTTCGCCCTCGGCGGCATCATCCCGGCGCAGATGATCGGCATAGATCACCCCGCAATTCAAATGCACCTCTTCCGGCCGGCGAATGCCGCGCGCCAGTGCCTCTCGATAGGCGGCCAGTGCATCCTCGTATTTGCCTTCTGCCTTCAGCAAGTAGCCCAGCTCATACCAGCCTTCGGCTGATTCCGGCCGCGCCGCCAAGGCTTGCTTGAAAAGCTCGATCGCCGCCAGCCGATGGCCCTGCTGATGCAGCGAGGCACCCTCGCGCAAAAGTGCATCAATATCCGAACTCATGCTCGCAAGCGCCGCCGGGCTAATGACGACGCAAAAGCAACTGCCAGCCCACCAGATGACTTCCGCCGTGGTACTGCGGCAGTCGCTCGATCAGGCCAAAGCCCGCCGCAGCGGCCTGCTGTTGGATCAACTCCATCGCTTGCTCATCGCGCGCGTGCTCGATCAAATCGAGCAGGCGTCGCGCCGACGCCTGCAATTCGCTTTCGGCACGGTCAACTTCCAAACCCAGCGGTTGCGGCTGCATGCTGTTGCGCGCTGCGAGCAGCTGCTGGGTAGCGTTCAAAGCCACGCTCAACACGTGCCCGCCGCCCACTTTCTGGGCTTCGACCAAAGCGCGCTTCACCGTCTGGATGGCGGTGCGCAAGTCAGTGACTGCATGCTCGGTAGTCCCGGCGGTGACCTCGTGCATGGTGACCAACCGATGCACTTGGCGATAGAGTTTGGTCTCACGCAGCACCAAGTCGGTTTCGCGCAGTGAACCCATGGCGTTGCCGACCAGCATCGAGGCATCGCTGTGGATGATGAACTGCGCTTCTGCTCCCGGCTTTAGCACCCGATGAATTTCGGCCAGCGCCTTGCTGGTGTCGGTGTACTCCAACGCGTAGTGACCGCTCACCGCATCAAACCGGTGCTCCGGAAAAGGCAGCTGCTCGGTGGCCACCCGTGGATAGAAGGTAATTCCGGCCAAACGCTTGGCGCCGTCAGTGACATAGCGCAGCGGATCGATCTCGGCCAAATCGGTTGCGTGTATATCCCAACTGCGGCCTGAGGTTGCGGCGGTTTCGGCAGCGATCTGCGCGACGACGCCATTGCCTGTACCCACATCGAGGATGCTGGCGTTGTTTGGCAGCATGCTGAAAAACTCTACCCACGCCTGCCGCACCTCAAGGTCGTAGCCGCCGTCGGCAGCCGTTGGACAAGTGGCTATGGCTCCGTTGCGGTAATACGCTTCCCACTGCTGCACACTCAAAGCAAGCTTCCCAAAACTGAACTTCGGGCAATTGTAAGGTTGAAGCCGCCGCCAAGGTACGATTCGCACCGTTGCGTGCTTCGGCCGCTCTGATTGGAACCTATCCATGAATCACTCATTGCGTTGCGTCGCCCTCGTTTCGGCTCTGGTATCGACGTTGGCGGCTGCCGAAAGCGGCCAATCCGGATCGCACCGTTGCGCGACGGTTGCTGCGTCTGAGCAACGCTTGGCTTGTTATGACGAAGCGTTTCCGCCGGTTTATGACGAGCAAACGCGCGCCGCTGCGCAGGCCGCAGAGGCGGAACGAGCACGCGTAGAGTTTGGCTTGAGCAATAGGCAAGTGCTGAAGGAGCGCTCAGGCGGCGAGTTCGAGGCCGGTCCTGATCGAATCTCGGCGGTGGTGGTCAGTATTTCCACCCAAGCCGACGGGCAACGCTTCGTGACCTTGGATAACGGTCAAGTGTGGCGATTGACCGAGGCGGCGTCGCTCAAAGGTCGACTGTCGAAGGGCAATCCGGTGGTGGTGAAACAAGCTGCGCTGGGGACCCACATGATGCTCACTCCAGCACGCGCGTCGCTGCGAGCACGCCGCGTCAAGTAGTCAGGTGACAAGTGCGAGACCGCCGAAAGCGCTAACGGCTGCACAGGCAACCCGAGCCAACGCAGCCATGCAGCTGTTGCGGGCGGGTGATCGCGTCGCTGCGCTAGCCACCGCCAAGGAGTTGGCGCGCGATGCCCCCGACGTGGCCGACGCGCACCAGCTGCTGGGAGTTTGCTGCGCGGAAATGGCAGATGCAAAAGCCACCATTTCAGCCTTCGAACGGGCACTTACGTTGGCTCCAGAGCAGCCGGTCATCCTCTTCAACTACGCGGCAGCACAGCGCAAACTGGGTGCGGAAGCCTCGGCGTTGGCGTGCCTGCAACGGGCCGTCGCTGCGGCCCCCGGCTATTCGAATGCGTGGATCGAACTCGGCCAGTCGGCACTGCGCCTCGATCAAGCCGCGTTGGCGCTTTCGGCGCTGACTCGTGCGCTCGAGTTACAGCCGGATTCCGCAACGGCTTGGCATGCTTACGGCAGCGCGCAGCGCGCAAACAATCGCTTGGAGTCCGCCGAAGCCGCCTTCCGCCGTTCCTTGGAGTTGTCGCCGAAGGCCGCCACGACCTGGGTCAACCTTGGCGCTGTGCTGCGTTTGCGCGGTCGCGCGGATCAAGCCATCGCGTGTTTCGAGACTGCCCAACGACTGGGTCTTGCTGGCGCTGAACTTGGCGACGCGCTGGCCGGTGCGTGGTTGGACGTTGGCGATCCCGCGCAAAGCCTGGCGCGAGCGCGTGAGGTGGTGCGTGGATTTCCGGCCTTCGTACCTGCCCAAGTCACCTTGGCGCACTTGCTGTGGGAATACGGCGGCGGTTTGGCACCCGCCGAAGATGCCTTGGCGGCATTCCGCGCCGCCGTTGCCGCGCAGCCGGCGCACCTGGAAATGCGGCTGGCGTTGGCGCAATTTCTGTTGGCCGCACAGCAGTTGGACGAAGCGCTTCATCACATTCGGATCTTGCGGCGCCACGCCGAGCATCCCAGCCATCTGCGGATGGAAGCCAACGCCCTGCATGCACTGGGACAGACCGATGCAGCGGCTGAATTATTTGCGGCTTTGGATCGCCAACTGACTGATCGCGACCCGACCTTTCTGAACGATTACGTTCGCCATTTGCTGACGACGGGACGCATTGAGACCGCCGCAGCCCGCGCCTTGGAGGCCACCCGGATCGACCCCGAGAACCAGACTTCCTGGGCTTACTTGAGTACCGCTTGGCGCTTGCTGGATGACCCGCGCGAACATTGGTTATGCGACTACGACCACTTGATCGCGCTGCTCCCCGTTGAGCCGCCTGCCGGCTTGGCTGACCAAGCCGCTTTTCTTGATGCCCTGCGGCAGTCGATTGAACCCCTGCACTTGGCCGCACGCGAGCCCGTTCAGCAAAGTCTGCGCGGGGGATCGCAGACACCCGGTCGCTTGTTTGGTCGTGATTCGGTGGTCCTTGCAGCCACGCAACAATCCCTGCTGCAAACCGTGAACGACTGGCTGCACACGCTTGTCCGCGACCGCAACCACCCTTTCCGTGGCCGCATCACGGCTGGCGTGCAGATTTGCGGCTCATGGTCGGTCAAACTATGGACCTCCGGCAAGCATGTGAACCACATCCACCCGCAAGGATGGATGAGTTCGGCGTTTTATCTGGCCCTGCCACCCAGCGTGACTGCTCCCATCAATGGCGATTCGCAGCCAGGTTTTATCCAGTTTGGGCAACCGCCGAGTGAACTCGGGCTCGGCCTGCCACCAAGGCGCGTGATTCGCCCAGAAGTTGGGAAATTGGCGTTGTTCCCCTCTTACATGTGGCACGGAACCGTGCCGTTTTCCGATCAGCAACCGCGCATTTCGATTGCGTTCGATATGACTCCCGAACAACCATGAAGTAGCCATGTCTGACCGCATTCCGAGTTTGACTTCATTCCGATTCCGTCGGGTTCGATTCGGCGCGTGCCGCGCGGCCAGCATGCTGGGCTCCCGTCTTGGGCATGGGCATGGGCTTGGAAAGGGAAAAGCCGATGAGTAGTACCTTGCCGGGGCTGGTCCACGCGGCCGGATTGGCTGCCAGTCAAGGCCGCTGGGATGAGGCCGAGCAACACTGGCGACAGGTGCTGGTGCTCGACCCAAACCATCCGCAAGCGCTGCACAGTTTGGGCGTCCACGCCTATCGGCGCGGTCAGTTGGCTGAGGCCTTGCAGGCCATGCGCGCCGCGCATGCAGTGACCCCGAATGACCCCATGCTGTTGCTTTCCATCAGCGTGGTGTTGCGAGATCAAAACAAACCCTCCGATGAACTGGCCGCGCTGGACGGGGCGCTGGCCATCGATCCGTACTTTCTGCCGGGCTTGCTAGCCAAGGGCGCTTGCTTGGAGCGTCTAGCCCGCCCCAAAGCAGCAGCGGCGTGGTATCGCAATGCGCTCAAAGCCGCACCGCCTGAGGCGCACTGGCCCGAGGCATTGCGCAGCCAATTGCTGCGCGCGCGTGCGGTCAGTCAACACATTGGTAATGAATTGGCGGCGTTCTTGGCCGCGAGCATGGGCAGCCGGCTGGCCGCTCTGACGCCGCTGGAAGCACAACGCTTTCGCGAAGCCGGGGCGATCTTGAGCGGTCATTCGCAAGCCTATACCTCGCAATGTTCGCAATTGCAGGTGCCACGGCTGCCGGCGATTCCGTTCTATGAACGCGCGCAGTTTGCGTGGGTGGAAGCCTTGGAAGCGAGCACGGCGGCGATCAGCGCCGAGTTGATAGAAGTGCTGCAACGCGAGCAGTCAGCGTTCCGGCCCTACATCGCCTATGCGCCCGGCGCGCCGCTCAATCAGTGGCAAGAACTCAACCACTCGCCGCGTTGGAGCAGCTACTTCTTATGGCGCAATGGCGAACCGCAGCTCGACCATTTGGCAAGCTGCCCGAATACGCGTCGCGCGCTGGAAGCCGTCGAGATGGCCGACATCGGCGGCCTGTGTCCGAATGCGATGTTCTCGGCGCTGGCGCCACGCACCCGGATTCCGCCGCATACCGGCGAAACCAATGCCCGGGTCATCGTCCATTTGCCCTTGATCGTGCCCGCGCACTGCCGCTATCGAGTCGGTTTCGAGCATCGCCAATGGCAGGTCGGCGAGACCCTGATCTTCGATGACAGCATCGAACACGAAGCCATCAACGACAGCGACCAGCTGCGCGTGGTGTTGATTTTCGATGTCTGGAATCCGCTGCTTTCAACCGCAGAACGCGACCTCGTGCGGGTGCTGTCGGCGGCCGTGCAGGAGTTTCATAGCCAATAGTCGACAGGGCGAGTTAAGGCTCACTCCTCACTCATTCACAAGGCAAGACCCATGGATCACAGCAACACTCCCTCCCCAGCAGAGACGGCGGCGCTTCAGCAATCCATCGGATCCGCATTTTCGCTGTTGCGGCAAGCGCGACCCGACACCGCACGAACCATTAGCGACGAACTGTTGGCCGCTCATCCCGCGCATGCCGAGGTCCTGTATTTGGCAAGCGAAGTGCGCTTGGCCCAAGGCGAGACTTCTGCTGCACTCGAGTTCATCAGCGCCGCCATTTCGGCGGCACCGGGCCAATTGCCCTTGTTACTAAAAAAAGCCCGTATTCACCTCGCCCTGCGGCGGCGAGCCGCCGCCCGCGAGACCGCCGAGGCCGCTTGCGAGCTGGCAGGCCAAGATGGTCAGGCGCTGTGGGCGGTGGGGCGTGTGTTTGGCCAGTGCAACGCGCTTGCGCGGGCCAGCGAGCTGTACCAACAGGCATTGGATGCGGGCTGCAGCGACCCGAACTTGCGCTATGACTTGGCGGTAGGACAATTCTTTGCCGGCGACTTTGCTGGGGCGGAAATTAATATTGAACGGATGTTGGTAGCCGCGCCGCAGGCAGGCCACGCCGTGTATCGGCGCTCAACCTTGCGCCAACAGACGACCGAGAACAATCATGTCGAGGATTTGCAGGCACGCCTGCAAGCGGCCAACACCGATTCGAACGCGCGCGTCGCCTGCCTGTATGCGCTGGCCAAAGAGCTCGAAGATCTCTCGCGCTATCCGGAATCGTTTACGGCACTGAACCAGGCCGCCGCGCTCAAGCGGCTGTCTCTGGGCTATGACGCGGTAAGCGAGCGCGCCGCTATTGATGCCATTCGCCTGGCTTACAGCCAAGCGGTGATGGACGAAGCCGGTCCCAGCCATCCCGAGGCAGGCGCCATTTTCGTGGTTGGCATGCCGCGGACTGGCTCGACCTTGGTGGAGCGCATGTTGGGTTGCCACAGCGAAGTAAGTTCGGCCGGCGAGTTGCTCGATTTTGGTCAATCACTAGCCACGGCGACCCAAGCACGGGCACTCACTCTGCCGGGAATGCCCATGGCCGAGGTGTCGCGACTGCTCGACTTTGCTGAGCTCGGTGCCGACTACATGACCGGCCTCCGCCAAGCGGCGCCGCCTAGCCGTTTCATCATCGACAAGATGCCGATCAATTTCATGTATTGCGGCTTGATCAAGAAGGCGCTGCCGAATGCACGCATCATCCACGTCCACCGCGAGCCGATGGATACCTGCTACGCCGTTTATCAGACGATGTTCAATCAGGCTTACCCGTTTTCCTGCGATCTGGCTGAATTGGCCGGCTACTACGCCACTTACCAGCGCTTGATGCAGCATTGGCGTGCGGTGATGCCGGGGCAGATTCTGGATGTCAGCTACGAGGCTTTGTTGACCGACACCGGGTCGCAAGCCCGCAGGATGCTCACGTTCTGCGGATTGGAGTGGCAGGACGCGTGTCTGCACCCATCGGCGAGTAACGCATTGGCAACCACCGCCAGCGCCGCACAGGTGCGCCAGCCCATCCATAGCCGCTCGGTGCAGAAGTGGCGTCGTTATGAAGCCGAACTGGCACCGCTCAAGGCGGCGCTGATTGAAGCTGGCGTTGGCGTTGAATCTGGCTTGGTGGACTCTGGCTTGGTGGAATAAGGCTTGGTGGAATAAGGCTTGGTGGAATCTGGCTTGGTGGAATCTGGCTTGGTGGAATCTGGCTTGGTGGAATCTGGCTTGGTGGAATCTGGCTTGGTGGAATCTGGCTTGGTGGAATCTGGCTGGGTGCAATCGGCTTTGATGGAATCAAGCCTGAGCCGCAGCTCTCCATGAGCGTGTCGTCGCTGTTGAAGTCACCGCTTTACCGGGACAGCTGGGTCCGCAGCTCAAGTCGCGAGTATGAGCGCACCTGTGGGAGCGGCGGAAGCCGCGAACGGCATTGCCTCGCGGCGCTACTTTCGCGGCTTCCGCCGCTCCCACATGGCCTCTACCTCCACTCGCCACACCCACTGGCCTTGCTGCGTCGAAAGCACACCGTCGCCCTACGACCAGACCCGCTGCGAAATCCTCGAATGACCAACCATCACGCAAAAAAACGGCGGGCCTGAGGCCCGCCGTTTTGAGTTGGCGCGTGTAACTGTGACTTAGATCTTAGAACTTGACCGTGAAGCTGCTGAAGAAGTAGCGACCGACTTGGTCGTAGCCGCCCAGCGCATTGCCGTTGCGAGCCAAGGTCACGCCAACCAGCGGTGGTTCTTTGTCAGCGATGTTGTTGACACCGATGGTGAACTCGCCGAACTCACCGATAAAGGCCGAGCCGGACAGGTCGAAGTAGCTATAGCTGCCGATACCGCCGGTGCCAATGCAGGCTGCATTGGTACCCGGGGCGCAGACCAGGCGATCAGTGGCAATTGCAACGCCAGCATCGGTCTCGTAAGCAAGCCCATCAAAGTAGCGCCAACGCATGCCAACCGTGTACCAGTCACGGGCAAAGCGCACGTTGGTGATAGCGCGGAACTCTGGCGTCTGGCACTGCAGATTGAGCTTACCAACGCAGTCAAAGGTCGCGGTCTCATCAACACCCGGCAACGGAGCGACTTCCTCTTCAAGCAAGTAGCTGCCTTGGAACGCGGTCGACAATGATCCGCCGAGCACGTCAAAGCGGTAGTTGGCACCCAAGTCGATACCACGGAAGGTCAACTCGCCGAAGTTGGCGGTCAGGTTTTGCACGAAGCCAGCGGTCGCCAGATCATTTCCGCGCCAGATATCGCCCGAGGCGGCCCGCTGGACGTTGCTGCACAGCAGTGGGTTGCCAGAACGGGCGCAGAAGTCAAGAATTGTCTGTGCGCCGATGGTGCCGATGCGGTCTTCAAGCTGGATGTCGTAGTAGTCGAGCGTCAACTGCAGGTTTTCGATCGGAGTAAGCGCGAAACCAAAGGTGATGGAGTCCGCAGACTCTGGCTTCAAGTTGAGGTTGCCACCGATCAGCTGGTTGTACTGGCCCGCCGTATTGTCCGGGATTCGACCATATTGGGCAGCGGTGACGCCGGTGTTCTGGCACTGCGCCAGAGTGAACGCCGGTGTCGGGCCGGCGCAACCATCGGCACCACCAAACAAGGCTAGGGATTGAACGCCGAAGAAATCGTTGGTACCTGGTGCACGGATCGCGTGGTTGAATCCACCGCGGACGCGGAAGGTACCGAAGTCAGCACCGGCACCGATCTTGTAGGTGTCCGCCTTGCCCGACAGCTCATAGTCGGAAGAGCGGTAACCCAAATCCAGCACCAGGCTCTGCAGCATGCCGGCGTCGCTGATAATCGGGATGTTGCTTTCCAGGAACAGCTCTTGGACCTTGATTTCTGCATCGACCGGCGTCGCCGAACCACCTGCACCCGCAAAGCCGCCAGTGGCGCTAATGGTGTCGGCAGCGAAGGCGTACTCGTCGCGACGCGTCTCAAAACCAACGACCAAGGAGACGGTGTCGCCCTTGGCGGACGGCAGGCCAAAGCCCAAGTCACCGGTGACATAGGCGTTGACGGAGGTCAATGACGTGGCGGTCTCTTGGATGCTGACACCCGCCAGTGCGTTGGCGGCTGCAGTTGTCACACCACCCGGCACAAACACTTGGTAGGGGATACATCCTGCAAAGGAGCCGGCTGGGCAACCCAGAATGGCGGACACGATGCGCGAGCTCACGAAGTCATTGAAACCTTGGCTATCATCTCGCGTGTGCCCGTACAGGAACGACGCGTTATAGGACCAAGAATCAGTGATCGCGCCTTCCGCGCCGGTGATGACGCGGAACGCATTGTTCTCATCGACGCGGATGCGCGGACCGCCTTCGACGTTGCGCTTTGCCACATAAACAGTCAGAGGGCCACCGGCCGGATCCAGGCCGAGGTTGGCGCAAGCGGTACCAATCAGTGGGTTGCTGCAAGCGATGCCGGAGACAGTGGTGAAGAACGCGCCCGACTCGGCAATCTGAGTCGAATCCTGACGGTTGACCATCATGGTTTCGAGATAGGGCTTGAAGTGCTCGTTCACTTCGTATTTCAACGACGAACCAAACGTGTAACGCTGATCCGGGCGCTGGTAGTAGTTGATAGGCGCGTAGTTATAAGGCGCACCGTAACCGCGACGGAAGGTGCCGTTGGCGTTGAGGCTGGCATTGGTGCCAGCACCGGTGGTCGGCTGGTAGAAATAGAAGTTACCGGCGGCGTTGGTATTGGAACCACCACACGCGGTGCCCGCAGCGTTCAGGGCGCAAGACGAGTAGTCGCGTTGCCCTTGGAACAGCGCATCATTGTCGCGGTAGGTCAACCACGCCATCGCGTGGCCGGCACCGTCGGCAAAACTGCTGCCCATGGCAATGTCGATGTTCTTGGAAATGCCGTCAAAGCCAGAGTTGCCATCAGGTACGTTGAAGTTGCGCGCGCGCAGACGACCTTGAACGTATTCGTTCTCGTTGTCGTGCTGGTAAGCCGAGTAACCCGCGGTGACGCTGACGCCTTCGAATTCGGTATCCAGCACGAAGTTGACGACACCGGCGATGGCGTCAGAACCATAAACGGCCGACGCACCACCGGTCAGCACATCAACGCGGCTGATCAGGGCGGCAGGAATGATGCTGATGTCCGCGACTTCTGCTGCACCGGTAGCCAGACGGAAGCCGTTGACCAAGGTCAAGGTGCGCTGCGGGCCAAGGCCACGCAGGTCGATGGTCGGGTAACCGGTCGACGGGTTGTTGCTGAAGGAGTCAAACGCTGGTGACAGCTGCGGATACTGGTTGACCAGGTCCTCGACGCGGGTGGCACCTGCGTATTGGAACTCTTCGCGCTGAATCTCAACGACCGGAGAAGAGGCAGTAATGGCTTGGCTCTTGATACGGGTACCGGTGACGGTCACCGTGTCCAGAGTCTCGGCATCGGCTTTGTCGTCTTCATCACTCTGCGCGAACGCAGGGGTTGCAGTAAGGCTCATCAGGCCGATGGCACCGGCCAGAAGGCCGAGGCGCACTGCGTCGCTCAGCAGATTACGGTTGCAATTCATTGGCTCTCTCCAACGTCAGAGGGTGGTTATTGATTCAGATCAATTGATTCAAATCAGAAGATCAGCGTCGCGGATCAGAAAAGGTTAATTCTGCCGATCCTTGGAAGTACCGGCCGAGCAGGCAATGCTTGCCTATGGCGCACGGGTGTGGCGGAGTCTATCAACAAATATTTAACAGGGAAACCCCGGCGCAACACGAGTGTTGCTATTTTGCAACAATCAACCGATGGACTAAGTCTTGCTCGCCCGTTAGCGCCCCGTGCACAACGGATCAGTTGCCGCGCACGCGGATGCCACCCGAAAAAGACTCCACCCGGATGTCGCCGTCACCATCGAGCAGTTGCGTGTCCAGATGGGCGCCAGGCCCATGTTCTTCCCGTTCGACGCTACCCACGTCGCTGCTGAGGTCGCCGCTGAAAGTCTCGGCACGCACGCGTGCGGATGTGCCTGGCGCGAGCTGCAACAGCACATCACCACTCAGACTCTCAATATCAAAGCGCGCACCATCGGCGGCCGGAGCGGAGAGTTGCAGATCGCCTGACACCGTCGACACCTGCAACCGTTGCAACGGCCGTTGCGCGCCCACGTTGACATCACCGGAAACCGATTCAGCCACCAATCGCTCGGTGACGGCCGCCTTCACATCCATGCGACCGCTGACCGATTGCAGGCTTGCATTGATGGCGGAGCCGGAAACCGCGATGTCGCCACTCACTGTTTCGATCTCCAATTCATCGGCGCTACCGGTGTATTCAACGCGGCCGCTGACGCTATCGATTTCGCTGTGTTTGCCGGCGGAGCCGGTGACTTCCACGCTTGCCGAAACGCTGCTGACGTCGATGGATACGGTTGCCGGCAGCTGGATCCGAAGATCGCTGCTTTCCGCCTTGCTACCGCCCCAGCCAGCAAACCAGCCGCCGCCCGAATCCGGGTACTCGACCGCGATTTTCAGGTGTTGGCTGTCACCGCTGATTCGCAGTCCTTCGACACCTTGGCCCAGAGTGCCGGTGATGACGACGTCCGCGCGGTTACTCGCCTCGACCCGAATGCTGCCACGTACGTTTTCGATCTCAACGGTGCCATCAGTGGCAATCTCCCGCGTTTCGTTGATTGGCTCGCTGGCCTGCGCTGATGTGATCGCCAGCAAACTGGAAACGAACAACGAAGTAATCGCAGCGGGGCAAAAGGTGCGCATATCTGGGTCCTCAAACGAATGGCTAACTTAGCCAAGTGGGTCGGCTGAGCTGAAGCCGGCGGGCGTATACCCGGCGCAACTGCTCGAGCAGGAAAAGGGATTGCGGTTGCTGGCGCAAGGCGAGCTGCAGTTGCTCGGCGCTGCTGTCGAGCAATTGCAAAGTCGATTGCAGTTCGGGCGGCACGGCCACCGGAGGCAAGCTGGTCAACGCCGCTTGGTACTCAAGCGCGAGTCCGTCAGCGTCGCGAGAAAGCATGCTGGCGGTTTCTGGCGAACGCCGAAGTCCTTCTTCACTCATCTCAGCCGGTAGTAGATTTGCCAACCCGAGCAGCAACGCAGCAACGATGCCGCTGGCAGCCATGGCAGGGCCGAATCCACTCCATCGACGCAGAGTAGGCACCTTCGACGCTGGCAACTGCTCGCTGGCTATACGCGTGGCGATTTCCGCCCACAGGTCGCGACCAGGCTTGCGTCCTTGCCGCAGCTCTCGCAGTTGGCGTCGCAATTCAAATTCGTTCATCGATTTCCTCCCAAGTGTTGCCGCAGCAATCCGCGCGCCCGATGCAGCTGGGCTTTTGAGCTGCCGACGGCCATTTCCAACTGCACGGCAATCTCTTCGTGCGTCCAGCCTTCAATATCAAACAAGATCAACACCGCACGGGCGCGTGGCGGCAGACGGGTAACCAAAGCAGCCAGATCGATACTGAGACTGGGCTCGGCCGCCGCCGAACAACGCAGTTCAAGGCTTTCGTCAGTCGTCTCATTGGCCACTCCACCTGCGCGACGACGCAGATCCATCAAGGCCGTGTTGATGGCCAACCGGTAAAGCCAAGTGGCAAACGCGCTCTCGCCGCGGAAACTGGGAAGTGCTTGCCACGCGCGCACGAATGCGTCTTGAGTCAACTCCTCGGCGCGCGCCTCAACCCCCCCCAGCAAGCGCCAAATCGCGCCGTGTACGCGCCTGACGTGGCGTCGGTACAGCTGTTCGAACGCGGTTTGACTGCCGCTGGCGGCTCGCCGCACCAGCTCGGCTTCGTCATCGGCCGGGGCCGCGGAGGTGGACAGATCAGAAGTCGGGAGCATGGCAAGCATGATCGTTCGGATGCAGGAGGCACCGCGAGGGTTTAAATGACGGTTAGTGAGGCGAGCCTATTGCTTGGTGAGTCGTCAATCAAAGGGCGGCATCGGCTATCCGCGCGAACGCTGCCGCCATGCTCACTGTGGCGAAATGAATGTCGACAATGTCATCGACATCGTTGGCGTAACCACCCGCCATGCAGATTGCGGTGGGCAAACTCATGCGCTGGGCGGCGGCAAGCAGCATGCGATCACGTTGCGCCAGGCCCGGCTTACTCATCGCCAGCAGACCGAGACGATCACCGATGTAGGGATCCGCGCCCGCCAGATAGATGACGGCATCGGCCTGCGCCCGCTCCAAGGCAATCGGCAGCCAGTGCGCCAAGCTATCCAGATAGCGTGCGTCATCGGTGCCACTGGGCAAGGCAACATCCAGATCAGACGGTGGCTTGTTGGCAGGATAATTTCGCTCTGCATGCATTGAAAAGGTGTAGATGTTGGCGTCGTTTGCACACAGCAAGGCGCTGCCATCGCCTTGGTGCACATCAAGGTCGACGATCAACACGCGGCCAGCCAGACCGTCGTGCTGCACGTTGCGGGCGGCGATCACCGCATCGTTGAACACGCAGTAGCCACCGCCACGATCAAACGCTGCGTGGTGGGTGCCGCCGGCCAGATTGACGGCGACGCGGTCGCCGCCGATAGCAGCCCGCAACGCGGCGATGGTTCCACCCGACGAGCGTCGCGAACGCTCGACCATCGCCAGTGACCACGGGAAACCTATGCGCCGCATCTGCGCATCAGTCACTTCGCCGGAGAGCATGCGCGCCACGTAGTTGGGACAGTGCACGCGCAGCAGATCGGCCTCACTGGCAGCCGCGGGCGCTATCAGTTCGATAGCAAGGCGAGATGAGGCGGCCAGCACGCGTGCATGCAGGCACGCGTACTTGTCCATTGGAAAACGATGCTCGGGCGGCAGCGGTAGAACGAACTGGTGACAGTAGAACGCGCGCACGCAGGCGGCGCGCTATGGGCAAGGCCAAGGCAACGTATTGCCGCTAGCCAACCGCAGCCCGGCGCAGCGGCATACCCGCTTCCTGATTGGCCAACGCAGTCGCCGCGCGCTCGATTTCGCTGCTCAGCACAGCCGGCGAGCGTTCCCCGAATTCGCTCAGGAATGCCGCAACGGCGTGCAACTCTGCCTGCCATCCTGCGGAGTCGACGTGCAATAGCGCGTCGACAGCCTTCGCCGACAGATCGAGGCCATCAAGATTCAGGTCTCCCGGTTTCGGTAGAAAGCCAATCGGTGTCGCCAGCGCATCCACTTTCCCATCGACCCGGGCCAGCATCCATTCCAGCACCCGCAGGTTGTCACCAAATCCGGGCCACATGAACTTGCCGTCGCTCGACTTGCGAAACCAGTTGACGTGGAAAATCTGCGGCAACTTGGCGGTGGGTGTATCAAAACTCAGCCAATGCGCAAAATAATCGCCAAAGTTGTATCCACAGAAGGGCTTCATCGCCATCGGATCGCGGCGCACCACGCCGACTGCACCAGTCGCTGCGGCCGTGGTTTCCGATGCCATCGAAGCGCCAACGAGGACGCCATGCCGCCAGTCGCGTGCCTGAAACACCAGCGGCACCAAGGACTCACGGCGACCACCAAACACAATGGCCGAAATCGGCACGCCCTGCGCATCCTCGGCGCGCGGACTGAAACTCGGGCACTGTTTGGCACTCACGGTAAAGCGGGAGTTGGGGTGCGCTGCGGGTCCGTTGGCAGGGTCGTACTCGCGGCCCCGCCAATCGGTGACCGGCGTTCCCGGCAGTCCTTCCCACCACGGCTGGTTGTCTGCAGTCAGCGCGACATTGGTGAAAATCGCGTCGTGACTCAGCGTTGCCAATGCATTGGGATTGGTCGAAGCACTGGTGCCAGGGGCAACGCCAAAAAAGCCGGCCTCCGGGTTGATCGCCCACAAGCGGCCATCGCTACCGGGCCGCATCCAGCAAATATCGTCACCCACTGTCCAAACCTTCCAGCCGGCTTGCCGATAACCCTCCGGCGGAATGAGCATGGCGAGATTGGTCTTGCCGCAGGCGCTGGGGAAAGCGGCAGCAATGTAGTGGGTGTCGCCTTGAGGATTCTCGATGCCCAGAATTAACATGTGCTCAGCCAGCCAGCCCTCATCGCGCGCCTGATGACTGGCGATTCGCAGCGCATGGCACTTCTTGCCGAGCAAAGCATTGCCACCGTAACCGGAACCAAACGACTTGATCGCCCGCTCGGCCGGAAAATGCATGATGAACCGACGCTCGGGATCCAGTTCGCCGATCGAATGCAGACCGCGCACAAAAATACCCTCGCGCTCAATCCGCGCAAGCGCTGCCGCGCCCATCCGCGTCATGATCCGCATGTTCGCTGCCACGTACGCGCTGTCGGTGATCTCGACCCCACAGCGCGCCAGTTTTGAGTTGATCGGCCCCATGCAGTACGGCACCACGTAGAGCGTACGCCCGCGCATGCAGCCGGCAAACAGAGCATCCATTTTGGCGTGCGCTTCTGCCGGCGCCATCCACGGATTGTTGGGGCCAGCATCCTCACGTTCGGCAGTGCATACGTATGTCAGATGTTCGACACGCGCAACGTCCCCCGGATGCGAGCGATGCAGGTAGGATCGCGGATGTGTCTGCGGGTTGAGCGCCAACAGATCACCGCTCGCCAGCATGCCGTCCACCAGCAACTGGTACTCCGCTTCCGATCCATCGCACCAGTGGATCGCCTGCGCTTGGGTCAACTGCGCAACGGACTCGACCCACTGGTTTAGGGCAGCAAGCTGGCTTGGCATGAGAATGAAAGGCTCCTCGGCACGTGCGCCGGAATGGTGGGGTTTGGCAAGCTGAAGCGCCGTCGGTCTGCGCCGGCTTGCGCGGGAATTAGCGGAAGATTTTAGCCGGGGCTGGCGAGGGTTGGATGTCGACCGGTGGAACAGGGCTCGGTGGTTAGCGCTTGTTGGAAAGGTTAGTCGAGTCGCTGCAATCGCTTTTGGGGCGACTTCCTGTGCACATTTTCACAGGGAAATCCTGGACGTGACGAGAGCTGATGAGTCGAGCGACAGCAGAACATTGCGCGCGGCAGTCAAATCCACTTAAGGAATCAGCGTATTCACCACGTGTGCGACGTAGTCATCAAAATCCTCATGACTCAAGCGCGGCTGCTTGAGTTGCAGTGATAGCTGCAAAAATCCAACGTAAGCCGCGTAAGTGAGGCGCGCGCGCTGCTGGGCTTCGGCTCGCGCCATTCCGATTTGGCGAAACGACAATGCCAGATAGTCCAAGCGCCGCTTGGACACGCGCTCCATCACCGGTTGCACCAGCGGATGATCCAGCGCTTTCAGCAGTTCGGAATAAATAATGTGTCCCTTCGCCTCCACGGCGACGCGACGAAACAGCTCGTTCATGCGCTCGCGCGGATCGGCAATGCCCTCCAAGCGCGCGAATACTTCTTCGAGTTCGGTCTGTTCCCAGCGCTCCAGCGCGGCCGCCAGCAACGCATCGCGGGAGGGAAAGTGCCAGTAAAAACTGCCCTTGGTAACGTTCAATCGGCGTGCGAGCGGCTCGACCGCAACTCCCACAACGCCGGCTTCGGCGAGCAGGTCGAGGGCCGCTTGCGCCCAGTCGCCCGCAGACAAGCGAGGAGCACGTTCAGCTTTGTTGATGACTGTTGACATATGTGGAGTCTAGCGATGCCGGCCACAGGCGCAAGCCGAAGGCGTCAGTTTTCGCTTTTTCCTGCCTCCGGAGGGGATTCCATACGCCTGCGTATTGACAATTCACTTCCGACCATTCCATACTCTGCCGTATGGCCGTTACTCCCTTCGCGATTCCTGCCGTATCTGCGCCCACGACGACGCGGATAACGCGTGCCGATGGCGTTGCTTTGGCATTGGCGACGCATGGGGACAACGAGGCGCCGTCGGTACTGTTTACGCATGGCTTCGGGCAGACCTGCCAAGCGTGGGAAAGCACAGCGCACGTTCTCGCGCAGGCTGGCTATCGCTCGTTGCTGGTCGACGCCCGCGGCCACGGCGGCAGTGATTGGAACCCGCCGCATCTCGCCTATTCGATGCAGCAGTTTGTTGACGATCTCGACGCCGTCGCTGATGCTGCCAGCCTGCCTGCCGGTGCTGCGCCGGTATTGGTGGGTGCCTCAATGGGCGGCTTGATCGGGATGTTCAGCGCGGCACGCGCGCCCGCCAGATTTCGCGCCTTGGTGCTGGTCGACATTACGCCACGCTGGGAGGTCGACGGCGTAACCCGAATACTCGATTTCATGAGTGCGCATCCCGACGGTTTTGCCGATTTCGAGCACGCCGCCGATGCCATCGCCGCTTACTTGCCACATCGGCGGGCGCGCAAGTCGCCCGAACAGATGCGCAGCTTGTTGGTGGCGCGCGCCGACGGCAGATTGCGCTGGCATTGGGACCCGCGCCTGCTCAATGAAATAGCCCGCGGAGGCGAGCGCTACCAGACCGAGCTGGTCGCCGCCGCGCAAGCGGTAGCGATGCCGACTTTACTGATTAGCGGCGGTCTCAGTGACCTGGTTTCCGCTCACCACGTCAACGAATTCATGCAGTTGGTGCCGCATGCGCAACATGTACAAATCGCCGATGCCACGCACATGGTAGCTGGCGACCGCAACGACCAATTCACCGCCACCATCCTCGCGTTTCTTTCCAATTTGGCAGCCGCCGAAGCGTCCACCGGAGCATCGTCATGAGCGTACTCACTCCCTTTCTCGCCCTGCTGGCTGCCGGATTGTTGGCAGCCTACCTGCGGGTCTCTTTGCAAATATGGGCTGGCCTCAGTCTGGCCGCGCTGCTCGGCGCGGTGCTGTTGTTCGACGGCAGTGTGGTGGCGACGGTATTCGCTGCAGTGATCCTGCTGCTGGTGGCGGTGCCCTTGCTGCACGTGCCCACGCGCCGCCACAAGCTCACCGCGCCGCTGCTCAAAATGTATACGCGCATGCTGCCGCAGCTCTCCGACACCGAGAAAACTGCACTCGAAGCGGGCACCGTGGGTTGGGAAGGCGAGTTGTTCTCTGGCCTGCCGGACTGGAAGCAACTGCTGGCCCAGCCAAAGCCTGAGCTCAGCACTGAAGAGCGCGCCTTCATTGATGGGCCGGTGGAGGAAGTCTGCAAGATGACCAATGACTGGGAAACCACCCACGATCGGGCCGACCTCGCCCCGGAGGTCTGGGAGTACCTGAAGAAAAACAGATTCTTCGGCATGATCATTCCGAAGCAATACGGTGGCTTGGGCTTCAGTGCCTTGGGCCATCACAAGGTGATTCAGAAACTCGCATCGATTTCCAGCACCCTGTCGTCAACAGTTGGCGTGCCGAACTCGCTGGGACCGGCTGAATTGCTGCTGCACTACGGCACCGATGAGCAGAAGAATCATTACTTGCCGCGCTTGGCCGATGGTCGTGAGATTCCGTGTTTTGCGTTGACCGGTCCCTTTGCAGGTTCCGATGCCACCTCGTTGCCGGACTACGGCGTGGTCTGCGAAGGCGACTGGAATGGCGCCAAGGTGCTCGGCGTCAAGCTGACCTTTGACAAGCGCTACATCACCCTCGCTCCGGTTGCCAGCGTCATTGGACTGGCGTTTCGTTTGCTTGATCCCGATGGCTTGCTGTCTGAAGAAAAAGACCGCGGCATCACCTTGGCGCTGGTGCCGCGCAGCGCGACCGGCTTGGAAATCGGCCGCCGCCATTTTCCGCTGAACTGCGCGTTTCAGAACGGCCCAGTTCGCGGCAACGGCATCTTCCTGCCATTGGCGCAGTTGATTGGTGGCGAGGAGTACATCGGTCAAGGCTGGCGCATGCTGGTCGAGTGTTTGTCGGTGGGGCGCGCGATCACGCTGCCATCAACCGCCAGCGGTTGCTCGAAGCTCGCGGCCGTCACCACCGGCGCGTATGCGCGCATCCGTAAACAGTTTGGTTTGTCGATTGGTCGCTTTGAAGGTGTGGAAGAAGCCTTGGCCCGGATCGCCGGCTACAGCTACGCGATCAGTGCGCTTTCCGAGGCAACGGCGGCGGCGGTGGATCGCGGTGAAAAGCCCGCCGTACCTTCGGCGATTGCCAAATACCACTGCACCGAAATGGCCCGTGAAGTCGGTCGTGACGCGATGGATATTCACGGCGGCAAGGGCGTGATCCTGGGTCCCAAGAACTATCTGGGGCGTGGCTGGCAGGCGGCGCCAATCTCGATCACCGTCGAGGGCGCCAACATCATGACCCGTTCGCTGATGATCTTCGGTCAAGGCGCGATCCGCTGCCATCCATGGGTGCTGAAGGAGATGCAGGCCGCGCAGCATCCTGATCCGGAAACCCGGCTTAACGAATTTGATCGCAACCTGTTTGGCCACATCGGGTTTGCGGTATCGAACGCCGTGCGCAGCTGGGTGCTAGGGCTGACTGGTTCGACCATTGGTCGCGTTCCTGGCGACGCCTACACGCGCCGTTACTACCGCAAGCTCAATCGCTATTCGGCCAACCTGGCGCTGGTTGCCGACACCTCCATGCTGCTGTTGGGCGGCAAGCTCAAGTTCAAAGAGAGCCTGTCAGGTCGGCTCGGCGACGTGCTGAGTCAGTTGTACATCGCCTCGGCCATGCTCAAGCGCTATGAAGATCGTGACTGCCCGGCTTCCGAGCGACCGCTGCTGGCATGGGCGTTCCACGATTCAGCGCACAAGATCGAGCTTGCTCTGTCAGCGGCGCTGCGCAACTTCCCGATTCGACCCGCCGGCTACGCGTTGTGGATGCTGGTGTTTCCGTGGGGTAGGCGCGCGCAAGCGCCGTCGGACCGGTTGGGACATCGCGCCGCCAGCCTGCTGATGAATCCCTCGGAAACGCGTGACCGCATCGGTGAGGGCGTGTTTCTCACGCCTTGCGCCAACAATCCCGCCGGGCGCATCAATGCGGCACTTCCAAAAGCCATTGCCGCCGAGCCAGTCGAGCGCAAGTTCCAGAAACTGCTGAAGTCGGGCGAGCTGACTTCGTTGGATACGCACGCGCAATTGCACGAGGCGCAACTCAAGGGCATGTTGAGCGTCGACGAGATTGCCCTGCTCAATGAACTGCAGGCGATTGTCCACGACACCATCAGCGTTGACGATTTCGATCCGCGTGAACTTGAGTCAGCCGCGCTGGCGTCTCAAGGCATGCAGCGCCGCGCAGCGGCGTAAGAGAGCCCAGGCATGGCCGCAATCCCCAACACGCTGGCGCAGTACCGCCGATTGGCTTCGTTGCCCGCCGGCGGCTGGCTGTTCAGCCGCCTAGTGTGTTGGAAGGCACCCTACTTCGGCAGTATCCGGCCGCGGGTGGTGACCCTTGAGCCAGACCGTTGCGTCATCGAAATCAGGCACCGCCGTGGCGTGCAAAACCATATCGGTACAGTGCACGCCATTGCGTTGTGTAACTTGGCTGAGATGGTAGCCGGCCTATGTTCAGAGGCCAGCCTGCCGGTCTCAATGCGTTGGATTCCGAAAGGCATGGAGGTCGAATACCTCGCCAAGGCCAACGGCCGCATGCGCGCCACCGGCGTGACCGGCGTACCCGCGGTGCATGCCGATCAGGGTTATGAGCTACCCATCAAGGTCAGCATCACTGACCCCGCGGGCGTGGAAGTGATGCGCGCGAATATCCGGATGTGGGCGACACCACGGCCGGCGCGGGGCCAAGTAAAAGGCGCGCCCTAACACCGACTTGATTGCGCGACTGCACGCGTTGATTGAGTTCGCGGCGGCACCGACAGTGCAGTGGATGTTGTGGGAGCGGCGGCAGTCGCGAGTGGGACCTGTCAAGGCGACTGCTTCGCGGCTTCCGCCGCTGCCACTTCAGACTTGGTGGGATGTGCTCACAATCGCCCGCTCCGATCCGCTTCGGCAAACAGGGCCGAAACATCGACGCCTCGCTGCAAACCTATCGCCTTGAAGCGTTCGCCCATTTCGCCCGGCAACAACAGGCGGCGGGCCTGCTCATTGGCATGGGCGGCGGCGGTTGCATCATCGGCTGCCTCGGCTTGCGCCACTGATAACTGATCCAGCAAGCCGCAGCCCAGCAGGAATCCTGCTTGCGGGGCAAAACCCGCGAGTTCAAATCCGGCCGCTGCGCCCGCTTCCGCCACTGCGCTGAAATCGACAAACGCGGTGATGTCGGACAGCCCCGGCAACCACAGGGGCTCCGCATGCGCCCGATGGCGGTAGTGGCAGATCAGGCTGCCGTCCACGCGATCTGGCAGATAGAACTCGCTGCGCGGGTAGCCATAATCCAGAAACAGCAGCAGACCTTGCTCCATTCCACCGCTCACCGCTTGTAACCACCAGGGCAGTTGCAGCAGCACTTCTGAGCGATAGCCGACGGGCAAACGTCTACCAAGGGCGCGTTCGATGTGGTTGACCGCGCGCAGCAGCAAAGCATCGGCGGGTCGATCAATTCGAACCAGCGCGCCGCAGGCATCCAAGCCGACGTGTTCTTCCTGCAACTCTTCCTCGCCGATTACAAATCGCGTCGTCGGCAAGGCATCCAGCACTTCGTTTGCGAACAGCACGCCACGCCAAGAGTGTTCCGGCAATCCATCCAGCCATTCGACTCGCGCAAAAATCTCAGCGGGCAGTTGCGCGCTGAGCCGCTGATGCTGGCGCTGACGCAGGTCGGCACTGGGTTCCAGGATGCGATAGCGTGCCGGCAACGCATGCAAGCGCTGCAAGGCGAGCAGCGCATCCAGCGCGAACGCGCCGGTGCCGCCGCCCAGCTCAATAATGTCAGCATCACCAGCGAGCGCGCTCAGCGTGTGGGCGAAGGCGTTGGCGACGCTGCGAGCGAACAACGGCCCCAATTCGGGCGCAGTGACGAAATCACCCGCCGCGCCCAGCTTGGTCGCGCCCGCACTGTAGTAGCCGAGCCCTGGCGCATACAGCGCCAACTCCATGTAGCGAGAGAACGGGATACAGCCACCGCTGCCGCGAATCTCTGCGGCGATTGCCTCTCGCAATGCACGGCTATGTGCCAACGCATCCGCATCTGCTTCGGGCAGCGCGAGTGGAATCACTCGACCCAAGCCAATACTGGGAATGCTGCTCCGATTCGCACCTTGCCAAGTGCGACTTGCATTCGCTTCTCAGCTTCCGCAGTCGGGCGGCGTGCAGGTGCGAGCGCGCTCCAAGAATCCCCGCGCACCCACCCGAAGCTCATCACGCTCGGCCTCTGAACCGCATCGCGTCACGGCAATTTTGCTGCCGACTGTTCGCTCACGCCAGCACACCTCTTGCGCAGCGGCGGCCTCACGCGTGGCGGCCAGTTGCGCCTTCACGGTTTGCAGTGCGTTCTGCAGATGCACCTGATCT
>Ga0163147_10001043_pt1 | contig 42989 bp, 39 predicted proteins | sample OliLakLV19MP6G1_FD_148597 | JGI IMG/M metagenome (GOLD analysis project Ga0163147, IMG submission 148597) | Freshwater microbial mat bacterial communities from Lake Vanda, McMurdo Dry Valleys, Antarctica- Oligotrophic Lake LV.19.MP6.G1 | ecosystem: Environmental > Aquatic > Freshwater > Lake >...
ACGATTGCGCGGCAGGCGGCGGATATTGTGACGGCGCGGATTGTCCATACGTGGGCGCGGGCGGATACGGATTTTGCGGATAGGCGGGTGGCGCTTGGGTTGGATAAGTCGGCTGCTGGGGATAGGTCGCGGGCGCGCCGCCTTGTCCCACTTGTGCGGCTTGTTCCATGCTCATCGTCTCATGGTACGCGCGCAGATACTCCGCGATGGACTCGCGCTGCTGCTTCGATTGTTCCTGCTGCTGCTTGTTCTTCAATTCGGCTTGGCGGCGCGAGATTTCGGCGTGGAATTCTTGTGGCGCGAAGATGGGATCGACAATCTTGGGCTTCTCCGCCCCGATCAAGAAGATGCGGACTTCGCCCCGATTTAGCAGACTGTTGAGTAAGCCCTGCACATCCGAGATCACGTTGTCGATCTGGCTCAGGCTGATGCGGTCGATCTGATTTTCGAGCCACAGCGGGCGCTTGTGGATGATCGTGATCGTCTGCAAGTTGATGCTCACGGTATCGTTGCGCCAATCCCAATCCGCCGTATAGAACCAGACCACGCCGAACAACAGCACCGCGAACGCCAGCGGCAAAATGATCGCCAACGGCACGCTGTCCCCGAACATCGACACGCCTGCCAGCGCGGCGATCATCCCGACGATGCCCAACAGCACTGCCAACGACGGCAGCGCGACGTGTGCCAGCCAGATGGTCAAATGCTTGCGATAGACCACCTCGCCCTTCTCATTGATGAAGCGGGTCTTGGCGAACGGCAGCCCTTGCCAACCAAGCTGCACAACGCTGCGGGTTGGTGTTTGTGGAGGCGCATTGATCGCGCCGGTGGCATTGGGCAAGCCGAGCGCGCGCTCGACATCCGCGCGGATCGCGCCGCGACTGCGCTGTTCGACCACCTGTTTGAAGCGGTCACGCTCCGCGAAGATCACCGTTTGGATCGACTGTGGATTCGGGAGGATATTGAGCGCCAGATTGCCCGTCTCGCCCGCTGTGCGGATGATCACGGTGCCATAATTGAACAGCCGCGACGGCACATCGGCGGCGGGCAGGTCGATGTTCACTTCCAAGATGCGTTCGAGCGGAATTTCGTTCAGCGACTTGGTGAATGTCAGCAGATTGTTGTGAATTTTTACGATTCGTTCGCTGGTCAGGATCAGCGCGTCGTCCTTCCACTCGGAATAGAGATAGAATAACACGCTGCCCGTGATGATGAACGTCAGCGCGCCGACCACCAGCCCGATCCCCGCCGATTGCGTCCCCAACATCAGCGCCACGATGCCCAACGCCACGCCGATCAGCACGGGCAGCGGCGTATAGCGCAGCCACACCCACGGATGCCGCCGCCACGCGCGCACGATGATCTCGGTCGGGCGCTGTCCAGTGAACAGCAGCTTGGTGACGTGCTGTTCTTGTTCGTCCAGATGCCCGCGCAAGTTCCCTTGCAGCGCCGGATGCGCTTGCAGCACTTGTTCCAAGCGTCCGCGCGACAAAAATAGCACGACCGCCGACTCGGCGGCGCGCAGCGTGGCGCTTTCGACCATCGGCGCGGACAGCGCGGCTTCATTGAGATACTGTCCGCCCGTGATCAAGCCAAGCCGCTGTTCGCCCGCTGGCGTGCCGGGTGTCGTCGGCTGGACTTGGCGCGTCAACAGCGCCTTGCCCGACACGAAAATGAACATGCCCTGTGTCGGTTGCCCCTGCGCGAACACGATCTCGCCCGGCTCGAAGCGCAACACTTGGAATTGCAGCGAGAGCGCCGCCAGTTGCTCCGGCGTCAGGCGCTCGAACAGCGGGATATTCTTGATGTGATTCAGGACAAAGGCATCGTTCATGGCGTCTGGATTCCAACTCGAATACACTATATTGTAGCGAATCTTGGCGCGTGGGCGGAAATTATGCCACGTTACATTAAGTTTACGTCGTTTTTACGCTGTTGGCGTTCTTTTCACGGCACGGCAGCGTATCATCAGTCGGTAATCGATACCAATAGGACAAGCACACGATGGAACTGCACGATGATGATCGCCCAATTGGGCGCGTTCTGAGCCGCCGCGAAATTTTGGCGCTGTTGGGCGGCGCGGGCGCGGTTGCGCTCGTCGGGGCGGCGGGCGTCAAGCTCGTCGGCGCACAAACGACCGTCACCCCCATGCCGACGCTGACCGGAACGGCGACCGCCGTTCCCTCGTGCGTCGTGCGTCCCGCGCTCAACGAGGGACCCTACTTCGTCGATGAAATGCTGAATCGCTCCGATATTCGCGTTGAACCGTCGGATGACAGCATCAAAGCGGGCGTCGTCTTAAAGCTGAACTACACCGTGTCCGACGTGACGGGCGGCGTGTGCAGTCCGTTGGAAGGCGTGCAGGTCGATGTGTGGCATTGCGACGCGCTCGGCGTGTATTCCGGCGTGCAGGATCGCCGCTTCGATACCCGCGCGCTGACGTTTTTACGCGGCTATCAGCTCACGGACGCGAATGGCGCGGCGGCGTTCACGACCATCGTACCGGATTGGTACAGCGGGCGCGCCGTGCATATCCACTTCAAGATTCGCACCGACCCCGCCGCGGCGGCGGGCTACGAATTTACGTCGCAGTTGTTCTTCGATCCGGATCAAGTCACAGCGATCTACGCCGATGAAGCGTATGCGGGCAAAGGCGCGACGCCCGACACCCCCAACGACGCCGATGGCATCTTTCAGGGCAGCGACGGCTTGCTGACGCTGGAACTGGTCGAGGACGAGGACGGCAGCTACAGCGCCAACTTCAGTATTGGGCTGGATTTGAGCGCCGAACCCGTCGAAGCGGGCGGTATGGGCGGCGGGCGTCCGAGTCGTCCGCCGGGCGCTTAACCCCCAACTTGCACGTCTCCGCCTGAGTCGCCCATCACAGGCACACGCCCGAAGTTAAGCGATCAGCGCGGCAGCATGAGCCGTTCAGCCGCCGCCAGAGGCTCAAAGACTCTGGCGGACGACGGAAAATCTTGTAGCCTTAATCCATCGCGCCTGCGAACACCGCTGCGGTATCGCGCTTGTTGCTGTCCTGCTTGAAGTCGTTCACATGCACACGGCGCAGCGCCCACAGCGACGCGCCCAATCCGACCGCGCCCAAAATGAACACGAAGCCGTATGCCAGCGGTTCGTTGCCCGTCAGCGCGAAGCCGATATCGTGGATAATGCCGCCGCTGCCCACGCCCAAGCCGCGCGCAACCGTGACCACCAGCGTCCAGAAGCCCAAGAACGTGCCGGCACGCCCGAACGGACTCATATCCATCATCAAGCCAAGCGTGCCGACGTTCCAGATGCCCAAGCCGAGTCCGAGCAGGATCAAGCCCGGCGTCACCAACGCGCGCAAGCCCGCCACCGCCGCGAACGCGAGCAAGACGAACGTTGCCAGCAGCAAACTGACGCCGATATAGTTCATAACCGTGTTGGTCAAGCGTTTGTAGCGGCGCGAGAGGAACAGAAACACGAGTGTTCCCAAGATCGCCATGCTCCCCCAATACGCCGCAAAGCGCGTCGTGATCCGCGCGTCCATGCCGAACACCTCGCCCGCGAACGGCTCAAGGATGGCATCTTGCGAGAACGCGCACATCATCGACAAGCCCAAGAACCAGAAGAAATAGCGTGTCCGGCGGTCGCTCCATGCCGCGCGCAGGTCGGCGCGCAGACTCGATGTGCTTTCGGCGTCCGCTGTACCCGTTGTGAGCGCCACTTCGCCTGGTTTCATGCGTTTTTCTTCGCCAATCAGCGAGACAACCCACAGCACAGCGAGGAAGATCGCCGCGCCGACGAACAACGTCTGGATCGTCTCCGGCGTGAAGGGCAGACTGTGCGTCACGCCGTCCGCGCTCTGTACGACCGTGAGCGGTTCACGCTCCGTCGATGCGGACGGCAGCAGCACGCTGAACAGCACGCCGCCGAGCGTGAAGCCGAGCAGCAGGAATGTCCACACGATGCCGACGGCGCGCCCGCGCTGATGCTCCGGTGTGCGGTCGTAGATCAGCGCCAAGAAGGTGCTGCCGGACGTAGCGTAGCCGAAACTGAAGAACAACAACGACAGCGTGAACACCGCCCAATCGAGCATATCCGCGCTGTCACCCCGCACGAGGCTGGCGGTCGTCAAGCCGACGACGGCAATACTCACCGCCATCATCAAGCGCCCGCTCCAAATCCAGAACAAGCGTCGATAGCCGCCCAGCGTGCGCCGATCCGACATGCGCCCCGCCCATACGCCCAATGGCGCGAGGAAATAACGCAGCGCCAACAACAAGCTGATCGGCGTGGCGCTGAAGCCCAAATCGCTGATCATAATGCGATTCCAAACGCCATTGAGGATGATATCGGTCATGCCCGATCCCAGATGGAACAAGCCGATCTTGATATTGCGCAGGATGGACAGCGATTCGGGAGTCTGCGTTTCCATTTTTATCCGATTTATGTAGATTTATACAGATTTTGTCTCCCCATTATATGAGATTTTGATTGTGAACGTCAACACAAACGATCTCGATTGTCATGATTCGATCATCTGCGGCACAATTGAGAAAAGAAGTTGAAAAGTAATGCCGGACGAGCCATTAGAAAAAATCGCACCGTACCCTCATTCGCTTCAGTTTTGAACTCAAAAGGCAGACTTACCATGACCCGAACCAGTCGCTACAAGAAAATCGTCGTCCCGCTGGATGGATCAGGTTGGGCGCGCCGGGTGATCCCGGATGCCTGCGATATCGCCCGCATGAACAGCTCTGAGATCATCCTCGTCCACATTTTCCAATCGCCCGCGCGCGAGTTCATCGACCGGATCACGCTGGCGGGGCAAGAAGGACAGATCGACGAGGCGCGCGCAGAGATCGAACAGCATTTGCACGGCGTCCGGCACGAACTAGAACAGGAGCATATCACCGTGCGCGCCGTGGTCTTGGACGGCGGCGGCGTGGTCGAGATGATCTGCGCGTTCTGCGCCGAAGAAAATGTCGATCTCATCATCATGAGTACGCACGGACGCACCGGCTTACGGCGGCTGTTATTCGGCAGCGTGGCGCGCGAATTGATGGAGTGTTCGCTGGTTCCGGTCATGCTGATCCAACCGGACAAGGCAGAGGGATAAAGCAACGGCTGAACGCAAGGCGTGCGGAGAAAATAGGGCGACTGGTCGATTCACAGTCATACTTATTGGTGCGATGATGAAACGAGGCGCGTAGGGCGCGCGGCGGGCATCCGTCACCTGAATCGGGAACGACACGCGCTAGACTCTCGTCTCTGTTCAAATGAAAAGGATATCGACCCGATGAAACGAACATTGACCGCTCTATTCGGATTGGCGCTGCTGGTAGGGTTCAGTTTGCCCGCCGCCGCGCAAGACACGCACACCCTCACGCATGACGATTTCAGCTTGACCTACGCTGCGACGTTGGCGACGACCGTTCGCGTGGTGAACGCGCCCGGCGACGCGCCCGATGTCGTGTATCCGGGTGGGCCCGTGCCACCACACACGCGCATCGACTTCTTGAGCGACGCACAAGCCACCGATCCGAGCGCGTTACCGTTGGCGACGGTGTATCTGTTCGATACGGTGGACTTCGCAGCGTATCCACAGTTCACAGCCCAGGCGGACGCGCTGCGGACGCTGTTGGCGACGCGCCCCGACTTGGCGCAGTTCATGACCATCAACGCGGACATGAATCAGAATCCAGAACTGCCGTATTTGCCCACCGCGAACGCCGCCCAAGCCCTGCGCGCACAGCCCATTTATGTGGGGTCGGGGTCGTTGAGCGGGATTCGCTATCTGGCGATCTATTCGCAAGATGCGTCGCCGTTCACCAGTGACCGCGTTCAATATACATTTCAAGGGGTCAGCGCGGACGGCACGCGCTACATTGCAGTGACGATTCCCATCTCAGCGGCGGTGCTGCCGACTGACATCCCGGCGGACTTCGATTACAACGCCTTCAACGCCAATATGACGACCTATTTTGCCGAGACGACCGCCGCGCTCAACGAGTCCGCGCCGTCCGATTTCGCACCGTCATTGGATGCGTTGGATGCGTTGATCACGTCGTTCCAATTCGGCGCGACGGGCGCGGCAGGCGGCGCAGCGAACACGATGACGGAGACTCCCATGCCCCAACCGACAGAAACGGTCGCCTCGGCTGGCGCGCTGGCTGGCACATGGACGCTGACAGGACTGGGCGACCCGGCGGCGCTGCGCGTGCCATTGGCAGAAACGACGCCGACACTGATTTTCGAGCCGAACGGAGTCACCGGGAATTCTGGCTGTAATCGCTTCTTCGGCGGCTTCGCGTTCACCGACGATACGATCACGTTCGCGGCGCTCGGATCGACGCGCTTGGCGTGCGATCCGACGATCATGGAACTGGAAGCCGAATTTTTGACCGCGTTGGCGGGGGCGACGAATTTTAGTGTCAGCGGTGACACGTTGACGATCACCTACAGCGCCGAGACGCGCGAGGGCGGGACGACGACGGGCGCATTGGTGTTCATGCGGGGCTAAGGGATTATCGAAATCGGAATGCCAACGGTGTAGGGGCGTGCGGCTGGCACGCCCGTTTGGATGCGAATGATGTAGGGGCGAGGCGCGCCCCTACGTTGTGCGTTCGATTTCTCGCAGCGTTGCCATATCTTTGCGCAGATTGCGCGCGCGGACGATCAAGCTCAACAGCAGCGCGCCGATCACCACCACGACCGCGACGACGCCGAGCGCCAAGTAATCCGTCGTCTCTGGCGTGAGGAAGAAATCCAGCAGAATCGTAAAGAACGCCGCATCGTCCGGCGCTTCGCCGTTCATTGTGACCAGCACATAGCCCGAACTGCCGACGATGCGCGTCCATGCCGTCAACGTGCCATCGCGCGCCGTGAACGGCGTATAAGCCTGTCCCAACACCTCGATGGAGTCGCCCGCCGTATCGTTCAACGTTACATCGGACGCGATCAATGTGACGGCGGCGCGCGCGGCATCCGCCAACGCGCCGTCAGCGCGGGCATCTTCCAGCGGCACGACCAGCGGACGCGCGCCCGTCGCGCTCATGAACATCAAGACGTAATGCACGCCCTCATAAGATTGAACATACGCCGTCAGCGCGCCCCCCTCAAGGGACGGATACAGCACGCGCGTCCATGTGCCGTTGGGCAAGATCAGCGTCTCAGTCGCATCGGGCGCGATGTCCGAGCCGGGCAAAAACATCGACAGCGACTCCGCCAGCGCCACAGCGACCTCGGGGGTGCGCGTCGAGCGCGCAAAGACGCGCACCATGATGCCGCCCTCCATCAGCATATACGTGGGCGTGCTGAAATCCCTCCATCCGGGCGGAATGACGATATGGTAGCGTTCCGTCGGATGGCTGTAGAGCGTGAGCGGTTCGGCGGTTGCTTCTGGGTCTTGCGCAAACGCGGGGAACGCGGCGAGCAGTATAACGAGCAAAATCAAGAACGTTTTCACGACTCCAACACCTGAGCGCGCAACGCTTCTACGTCTGTCGCTAGGGTTTGCAGCCGGATGCGATACCACAACAGCGTCACCGGGATGAGCAACGCCCAGATGATGAAGTTGATGCCCAATGCCGCGCCAACGCCCGCCGACGCTTGCAGCTCGAAACCACCCTGCGCCATCTCGGAACTGGTGAACACGGGACCAATCACGATGGGATGAATGGTCGTCGGGATGATGCGCGGGATGATGAACACCAACAGCACCGATACGAACGCCAAAATGCCATACACGGACGCGAAGCGGCGGCGCGTTTCGGCGTTGTCGATGCCGCTGCGCAGCATCAGATAGGCGGCATAGGTCAAGATCATGATCGCGTCGGCGGTCAGGCGCGGATCCCAGTTCCACCATGTATTCCAGATCGGACGCGCCCAAATCGCGCCCGTCACAAGGTTGACCAATGCCAGCGCGATGCCGATTTCGACGCCCGCCAGCGACAGCGTGTCCCATTTGAGCTTGCGCGTTCGCAGATACATGATCCCACCGACGACCGCCGCGCCGAACGCCAACATGGCGCCGAAGAATGACGGCATGTGAATGTAGAAAATGCGCTGGATATTCCCCTGATCAATATCTGTCCCCGCGCGCACGAAACCCATGTACAGCCCGAACGCCGTCGCGGCGATGGTCAGGATCGTGAGGATGATCAGGGTGATGGGGGGGCGTGTTTCCGACGCCGAGCGGGACGTTTCGACGCCGGACGACTCGTCGTTCAGTCGGGTACGGGCGCTATCCATGTCGTTTGCTCCTTGTTTCACAATTGCCGAAAATCATAACATATCGACTAAAAAACCTCAAGAAATCTATAGAAAAGTGATCAGAAATGTATGATGGGTGCTGAGAAAAAGCGTAGGGCGTGCCATGCGCGCGGGTTTGGCTGGTCACTCATGACTCAGCACGCATCGCTGTCCTTGTCATTCTTCCGCCACGATCTCGAACAGCCATGCGCACATGACCGCGTACACAATGTCTACGACCAACAAGCCGGACAGCCACGCGCCCGAATCAGCCACCGTGCCGCTCAAAATCGCGTTAGTGGCGCGCGTGACCGTGATTAGGATCGGCAGCGCCAGCGGCAGCATCAACACGGGCAGCAGACTTTCGCGCGCGCGGGTCGCGCCGATCAGCGCCGCCAGCAGCGTGCCAATCGTCGCCAGCCCGAACGTCCCCAACGCCAACGCGCCGAACATGACGGGTTGCAACAGCGAGACGTTGTACAGCGCGGACAGGATCGGCATGAGAAAAACACCCACCAGCAGCGCAAACAACCCATTCGCCGCTAACTTGCCGACGAACACGGCGGCGCGGTCAATGGGCGCGAGCAAGAGCGCGTCCATGCCGCCGCCCTCGCGCTCCATCGTCATGCTGCGGTTCAGCCCCAAGATACTGGCAAATAAGATCGTCACCCACAGCACGCCGCCAACCGCCTCGACGCGCACCTCACGGTTGAGTTCGAGCGCGAAGCTGAACACGAGGATGCTCAACAGTGCGAACAAGCCCATCAGGCTGATCAGTTCGCGGCTGCGAAATTCGGCGCGGATATCTTTGCGCGCGATGGCGACGGCTGCCCGAAAAAACGGCGTCTTGATCATGCCCGCACGCTCATTTGCGCATAGATCGCGGACAATGCCGCCGGATCGCGGGGAAAAGCGCCGCTCGTCGCGCTGTCATAGGCGATTTGTCCGCGCGCGAGGATGGCGACGCGCGATGCCATCCGCGCCGCGCGCTCGAAGTCATGCAGCGCCATCAGGATCGTGCCGCCGTCCGCGTGCATGGTGCGCAGCAGCGCGTCGAGCGCAGCAGACGAATCGGCGTCGAGTCCGGTGTACGGCTCATCGAGCAGCAGCACCTCCGGCTCATGCAAAATCGCGCGCGCAATGCTGAGGCGCTGCATCATCCCGCGCGAATACGTCCGCGCGGGGTCGTCGGCGCGTTTGGTCAGCCCGACCTGCTCCAAGACGATATCGATTCGTGCGGACGCCACGCCGTACAGCCGCGCGAAGAACGCCAGATTTTCGCGCGCGGTCAACCCGTCGTAGATCAGCGGCTTGTGTGCGACGAGTCCGATTTGCGCGCGCACAGCGGCGGCTTCGCGCGGGAGCGACCAACCGCCAATCGTGATAGTGCCAGCGGTCGGCTTGCTCAACGCGCAGAGACAGCGGATCAGCGTCGATTTACCGCTGCCGTTCGCGCCGAGCAGGGCGACGCATTCGCCACGCTCAACCGTCAAATCCAGTTTGCGCAGCGCGGGCGCGAAGCCATAGGTTTTGGTGAGTCCGCGTACTTCGATGAGTGCCATCAGTGAGGACTTAGGGAAAAGGACTGAGGACTGAGTGCGGGCGGTTTCTCATGCAGGGTCAACATCGACCACAAACGCTGTCGGGGCGTCTTGGCGGGACGCTCTACAGACTTTGTGATCGATTTTCGGCTTCCATGAGAACGCTTTTACTCAGTCCTTTTTCCTCAGTCCTCAGTCCTATCTCTCTCCATGACTGCCGCCAGTCGCTCTTTCAACAGCGCGCGCTGGCGTTCGTAGACCGATTTTTCGACTTTGCGCGCTTCATACTCGGCGTCCAGTTCCGCGATTTGGCGGATCAGCGCGTCCATCAGTTGCGCGGCGGTCAATGCAGGCTTGCGCGAGCGGCGACGCGCGAAAATAACGTACAGTCCGCCCAAAATCACGACTTGCGCGCCCGCGATCAACAGGATGATCAGCGGCAAATTGTCCACCGCGACCGACTCGACGCCGCGATCCGCCGCCGCGACGGATTGCGGCGCGCCGCTGATGTCGTAGCGCAGCGACGCGCCAGCGGGCAGATTGAGCGACCCGCCATACGACTGAACAACCCGATTCCCGATGGTTTCGTCGCCGAGCGCGGACAGTTGATCGCTGGTCGCGCGCACGCTGTCCGGCGAGAGCAGGACGCGCACCGGACCCGTGAGCGCGTAATTCAGCGTTTGTTCGATAATCGCGCCACCCGCGTCATACGGAATGATGTAGACCAATTGGACGACGTGTTCTTCGCGCGGCATGACCGGAAACGTATCCAAGACGAGGTATTCTTCTTCCGCGACGACGTAGCGCGTCGGATCGACCATCCCTGCCACAACCGCGCCCGGCGGCAAGCTGATCACGACCGAGATCGGACGTCCATCGTCGGTCGTTTGGCTGCTGGAGAAGGCGCGATCCGACGTGTTGCGCATCGTCAGCACTTGCGCAATTTCCAAGTTCGATCCAACGGCGTTGATCTGCGTCACCATGCCCGTGATCTCGATGATAGCGGGGTCTTCGGTCAGTTCGTAGATCGTAACCGGGAGATCGAGCGCGTCCCCGTCGCCCACGCTGACGGCGCTGGCAAACACGCGCTCCCGATACGTGACCGCCGCCACATAATTCGAGGCTGGATCGAGCGGCACACCGTCGATGCGGTACGCGCCCGCCGCGTCGGTCGTCGTCTCGAACTGCGTGCGCGCGAAATCGGCATCCAAACGGTACACCAGCACATCGAGCGCCGCTGGCAGCGTGCCGCCGGCTGTTCCGTTGGCGATGCGTCCCGTAATCGTGCCGATGCGGGCGAGTTCAGGCGTCGTCTCGGCATCATTCGCTGTGCCAATTTCGGCGGTAGCGACGGGGGGCGGCACTTGCGCGCCCGTACTTTGCGCGCCCGTGTCAATCACCCCAACCGCATCGGCGTTCGCCAATGCCAGCGTGCGCGTGTACGCCACGACGGCGCGCTGTTCTTCCTCAGACAAATCGTCTGCGAAGGCGGGCATCTCGCCCGCACCCTCGTTGACCGCAACGTACATATGATTGTCGCTGAGGATCATCATCGCTTCGGGGTCGGTCAGATCGCCGGGATGTTCGCGCAGCGTCGGCGCGTCCACGCCGTCGCCGCGCCCGCTGTCGCCGTGACACGATGCACAAAAATCACCGTAGACCGTGCGCCCCAATGTCAGCATTTCCAAGTCGTATTGCAGCGTATAGCTGTAGAGCGCGACCGCCCAGCGTTCGGACTCCGAGAGCGCGTCCGCCCACGGCGGCATCAAATTTTCGATGCGCCCATTGGTGATCGTGCCGTACCATTGCGTTGGGCGCTGACCGCGCGCTGTCGCCGCGTTGGTGAAACTCGCCATTACGGGGACTTGACCCGACGCCACCAATTCGCCATCGCCCGCGCCGCCGCCGCCATGACAGGTGGCACAGCGCGCCGCGAAGATGCCCGCGCCGATGGCGATATCGGGCTGTAGGGACGGCGGACGCGGCTGCGTCGTCGCGGTCGGCGGCGGGATGGTGGCGACGATGCGCGGTTCGCCGCCCAAGCCGGAACAGCCAGAAACGATGAAAATGCAGAGGAACGCGGAAAAGGACAAAACGATATTTTTTCTCTGCGTTCGTCTGCCTTCTCTGCGTTGAAACAAGCTTTTATCCCTCATGCTGTTCCTGTTTCTGGCGGTAGGCGCGGATCGCCGCCTCGACCGCTGCATCGTCGATCTGCCCATCGTCGCTCTCGCCCACTCCAAATAGAGCGGCGGCGGGGGAGGTTGCGTTCAATTCATCGAGCGCCCGCAGCGCCGCCGCGCCACGTTCCAACCACAGCGCGCGATCCCGCCCGTAATCGTCGGCGTCCAGCTTGCCGAGCGCGAAATCTTCGTCGAGGTCGTGCAGATTGCGCAGGACGCGCTCGTAATAGACGGTGATGCGGTCGCGCCGCTTCTGCGTGCGTTCGTCGGCGTCCCCGTCGGCGCGGTGCATGATCAGCGGGAGCGCGATCACCAGCACGACGAGGCTGGTCAAGAGCAGCGCGGCGATCAGTCCGGCGATGCTCATGCCGCGTCCTCAGCTAACAGCGCATCGATCAGCGCGCGAATTTCGATATCGTCTTGCGCGTCGATGTCCGCGAAGATGAAGCGCGCGATTTCGCCGTCGGGGGCGATGATGAACGTCTCTGGCACGCCGGTGATGTGATAACGATCTTTTGTGATCACCGTGCCGACATCCTGTGCGTTCGGATAGGTCATGTTGAACGCATCGATGAAGGCGCGCGAGTCGCGTTCGTTGTCGGCATAGGTCACGCCCAAGACGACGACGCCGCGATCCCGGTAATCTTGCCACAACCGTTCCAAAATCGGCGCTTCGACGCGGCAAGGTCCACACCATGACGCCCAAAAGTTGAGGATCACGACCTTGCCGCGCTGCGCGGACAGCGTGAACGGCTGCCCATCGAAGGTGGTCACGCTGAAATCGGGCGCGATGCCCGCCGTCGGCTGCGATTGACCCTGCCGCGCCAGCGCCAGCCCGACAATCAGTACGACGACGACGATCCCAGCCAGCAGCATCAACGAACCGAGATTGAGGCGAAAGCCGCCTTTTTTCGGTTCTGATTCGTCGTCTTGGAGAAAGTCCAAATCAGTCATAGCGTCCTCATAAGGCAAGCTGCACCCTCCAACCCCGTCTCGATGTAGAGAGGGGAAACATTCCCCTCTCTCCGTATCGGAGAGTGGGTTGTCAGAATCATTGTAGTTCCTCGAATGTCCAGCCCGGCAGCATCTCGCGCGACTGTAACCACGCTGCCGGAATCGCGTCCGCGCCTGTGTGCGCGGCGACGATCCCGCCGACAATCGCGCAGTTGGTATCCACGTCGCCGCCCGCGCGCACCATCGTGCGCATCGCGCTCGCATAATCGGTCAAGGTTTCGCCCGCCGCCCACACGCAGAAGCCGACGGTATCTTCCGCTGAAATCAGCGAACCGTTGCCCAACATGGCGACGGCAGCGGCTAACGATGCGTCCGCACGAAGATCGCGCGCCTGTTCCAGCTTGCGTTTCACATTGCTTTCCGGCACATGCGGGAGGATGCGCTCCACAAAGGCGCGCCGCGTCAGTATGTCGCCGCGCGCGTTCCACGCGACGGCTGCCGCCACCGCTGCCGCGATGCTGCCCGCAATCCCTTCGGCGTGCGCGTGTGTGATTTCAGCCGACAAGCGTGCTTGCTCGACGCACAGCGCCAGATCGTCCGCGAAATACGCGCCCAACGGCGTGACGCGCATCGCGCCGCCGTTGCCGAACGACCCTTCGCCGCGAAACATCAGCTTTGACTCGGTGCGCCAATCCGCGCCGCCCTGAATCCGCTGAAGCAACCGGATCGCGCCCATGCCGTAGCCGCGTCGGGGATCGAAGTGCGCCGCGAAACTGCGTGCCAGCGCAGCCTGATCGATGTGCCAATACTGGCGCAAGACCGCGTAGATCGACAGCGCCATGTTGGTGTCGTCGGTGAACTGCCATGTGCCTTTGGGCAGCCGCGCCAATCGATCAGCTTCAGTCGGCGCGCTCATCTCGAACCACCCGCCGAGCGCGTCCCCGACGGACAAGCCTTCGAGCGCGACGCGGGCGCGTTCCAAGCGTTCGACGTGGTGGTGGCTCATCCGCGTAAATCCCGCTCGACTTGCGCCAAGTAATCATCATCGTTGGGTTGCAGCGCCGCAGCGCGCATTGGCGCCCGCGCGCTCCGTCCCCGCCAGCGCGCGAACGTGAACACGCCGCCGATCAGCGCCAGCGCCGCCAGCGCGAACGGCGTCACCAGCGTCAGCGCGCGTAACGCTGGATCGAGCGGCGTCCCGACAGCGCGCTCGCCAAAGCGCAGCACGAAATCTGCCACGACCTGATCCGTCGTGCTGCCCGCCTCCAACTGAACGCGGATTTCGTCGCGCCAACGGTAACATGCTTCGGTCATGCACGTATCGAGCGGCTGATTCTCGCACACTGGACAGTACAGACGTTTGGCGACGGCGTTCACAGCGTCCGCTGTCACAGGTGTCTGTGCAAATACGGGAGTGGCGAAAAGCAGCACGCAGAGAACGCAGAGACGCAGAGAAAACGAGCGAAAATCGAACCAAGACGCACTAGTCCTGTGCGTAAAAAAAATGCCCATCATGCCGCCGCCCCTGCGCGTTTTGTCCCCGTGACTTGGGCGCGGACGCGCGACGGTAGCGAATCTTGTGGCGCAACCGAGATCAGCGTGCCGAGGATCAGCACCAAGCCGCCCCACCAGACCAGATTGATCAGCGGATTGACGTAGACTTTGAAGGTCGCGGATTCCCGACCGGGCGCGGCGTCCGTATCCCACCCGACGAGCAAAACGTAGACATCGGTTTCGAGCGTGCTGTGCGCGCCCGCGATGTTCATGCTGTTCATCGCGCCGTCGCCGGGGAACAAATCATGACGCGGACGGATTTGGGCGACTTCTGCGCCATCCCGCAGCACGGTCAGGTTGGCGATATCCATCACGCGCCCATCCTCCGCGATCTGTCCGGCGTCCAAGCCATCATAGCGCACGGTGTAGTCGCCCAACGTCAGCGAGCCGCCCACATTGAGCGTGCGCTGCGTTTCCTGCTGATACAGCGTCGAGCCGATTACGCCGATGCCAATCACGCTGATGCCCAAATGCACGATGAAGCCGCCGTAGCGCCGCCGATTGCGCGCGAAGATGCCTAACGACGCCGCCAACAGCGCTTCGCCCGTCGCGCGCCGCCGCGCCCATGCCCCGCGCGCCGTCTCGTAGATCGCCACGAAACCCGCCAACAGCACAGCGCCATAGCCCACCAGCGCGGCGGGCAGCCGTGTGCCGAAGATGACCATGACGACCAAACAGGCGACGGTTAGCGCCGCCGGGACGACCAGCGCGCGCCCCAAGCGTCCCACCGACATCGCGCCCCAAGCGGACAGCGGCGCGATGCCCATCAGCAGGTAGAGGATCAGGAACAGCGGCGGCGTCACGGCATTGAAATATTCGACGCCGAGCGTGATATCCGTCCCCATGAACAATTCTGAGAGGATCGGCGCGCCAAAGCTGCCCCAGAAGATCGCCAACGTCAGCGCCACGAACACGACGTTGTTCAGCACGAACAGCGTTTCGCGGCTGAGGATGCCCGTCCGATGGGTTTCATCTTTCAGGTCGCCGCGCTGCCAGCGATATAGGATCAGCCCAACAGAAATCAGCGTCATGATCGCCCAGAACGCGAACATCGGCACGCCAATCGCGCTTTGGGCGAAGCTGTGAACGCTGTCCACCAAGCCAGAGCGCGTGGCGAACGTGCCGAAAATGACCGCGCTGAAGGTGAAGATCACGAGGAACATATTCCAGACCTTCAACATGCCGCGCTTCTCTTGGATCATGACGCTGTGAATGAAAGCGGTGCCGATCAGCCATGGGAGGAACGCCGCGTTCTCGACTGGATCCCAGCCCCAATAGCCGCCCCAGCCAAGCACATCATACGCCCAGCGTCCGCCGAGAATTAAGCCGAGACTGAGGAACAACCACGCCGTCAGGTTCCAACGGCGCGTCGCCTTGATCCAATTCGTGGACAGATCGCCAGATGCCAGCGCCGCCATCGCAAACGCGAACGGGATCACCATCCCCGTGAAGCCCAAATACAGCATCGGCGGATGGATGATCATGCCGAAATGTCGCAAGAGCGGGTTGAGTCCGTTCGCCGTCTGCCCCAGGCGTGTCATGAGTGGCACGGCGTCAGCGTTCGGCGCATTGACCGCAAAGACCAGCGTACCGTCCGGCTGCACCCACTGATCCGCCGCGATGGGCAGCGCGCCAGCGGGCTGAATCACGCCGGTGATCAATGTCCCCTCTAACGACACCCAATAGCGCGCGAACGGATTTTCCAGCAGCAGCGTCAAGCCGATGAAGAACGCCAATGTCGCCATCGTGTAGGCAATCACATAGGGCATCAAGCGCTGATACGCGCGCCAGTTGAACGCCAGCGCCGCCGCCGCGAATGCGCCCATGATCACGCACCAGAACAAGAGCGATCCTTGCTGTGACCCCCACAGCGCCGTGATCCGATAGAACAGCGGCGTACTCGGATTGGTCGTCTGCCAAACGTAGGCGATCTCGTAGTGTTCGCCCACCAGTGCCGCCATCAGCGCCAACGCCGCGATCAGCAGCAGTGGGAATGTCAGCAGCGCCGCGTTGCGTCCGCTGACGACCCACGCGGTTCGTTCCACGCGCGCGCCCATGACCGACGCCGGAATCGCGTACAGCGCCGCGATGAATGCCAGCGCCAGCGATACCAAGCCGATTTCAGCCAGCATGATGATGCCTATTCTGGGCATGGCAAACCATGCCCCTATGCGCTTTCGGGGTTATCGATGGCACGCCATGACCCCTACGTGCCGGATTGACCTAACGACGGGACGGTGCCTTCGATGAAGCGCGACGGGCATTTCAAGTTCAATTCGGTGGCATGAAAGACGCCGTTTTCGTCCAAACTCCCGGTCATGATCGCTTGTGCTTCATGTTGGAGCAGTTCGGGCTTGACCTGATTTTCGACGCGCACGCGCATCCGCGTCGCGTTCGGGTCGTTGGCAGCTTGATGCAGCGCCTCGCCCGCGTTGGGGATATTGTCGGGGACGTGCGCGACTTCAAATTCGATGATCAGATTTTCGGCGTCATAGCGGATCGTTTCACCGATCACCGCGCCGGAGACGCGCACGCTCTGTCCGAGATATGCCGGATCGCTCACCGTCTCTTCGACGGTGATGAAGAAGCGCGCGCCTGCGCTCATGCCCTGCGCGATCAAGAAGATCACTGCGCCGACCATCAGCAGTCCACCGATCAAGAATTTCAACCGTTCGCCGCGCCGCGCCGCTGCTGCGGGTTTGCCTGCATCGCGTCCAGAGGCGCTCGGCGCATCGGCGACCGGCTTTTCCCACGCTGCTTGTGCCATTAAAAGCATCCTCAAAACTTGACTTCAGAGCATAATCAAATTATAGCGCAAAACTTGTGACATTTGTCACAAGTCAGATGAGACAACGCTGTAAGTTTTATTTGAATTTTAGACGGGCGTCCCAGCAGGACGCCCTACCCAAGATAATCATATCACTGCGTGATCGTGTAAGGACGTGCCGGTTGGCACGCCCGCGCGCGTCTTTTTACCCGCGCGGTGCGTTCTCGCGCAGCAGCGCCAGCCCGCCAACGAGCAAGACCGCGCCAATCCCTAACAACAGCATCAACGTGGTGATGCCGGATGCTGCGCCTTCTTCGTCCACCACCTCGATAGGGGCTTCGGGCGTTACTTCTGCGCTGGCTTCCAAGGTCGCTTCCGCCGTCGGTGCTGCCAAAACGGTGAGGGTAGGTCCCGCCGTCATCAGCGCGGCGGCAGTCGGATCAACCTGTTCGATGACTTCAACCGTCGCTTCGGTGGTTCGTTCAGCGGTCGCTTCCGCCGTCGCATCGGCACCGAGATCGATTGGAACGGAAAAAACGGGCGTTGCTTCAGTTGTTGCTTCAGTTGTTGCTTCAGCCGTTGTTTCGGCGGTCGATTCTTGCGCGAACGCCGGGAGGCTCAGCGCGAAAGTACAAATCAGGATGAGCAGCGGCGCGGTCAGCCGTCGAATCATGGCGGGAAGACTCCTTGTGTACGGTCAACAATCACGCGCCTCATTGTAACGCAAAGCCGATTGAACCTCATCCCCCGCTCCAAATTGGAATCGGACGCCCCTACAGCGGCGGGTGTAGGGGCGCGGCATGTCCGTTATGAGACGGTGAAGGTTTACTCGCGCTCGAACACGTATTGATCGGTGACAATATCAATCGTGATCGTCCCCGCGTCGGGGTCGAATACCAAGCGAATGCCCGTCAACGGCGAATCGATAGTGATGTATTCGTTCGGCTTGAAATCGTCGCCTATGAAAGGACGCAGTTCAAACTTGAACTCGCCCGCGTCCGCGAACAGCGCAGCGTCTTCCAACGTAATCGTCAGTTCGCCCAAGATATCATCAACATACACCCCCACGAGCGTTTCCGCCGCATCGGCATCCAACGTGCCGACGGAGGCGATCAATTCCGGTTCGGCTTCTTCGCCCTGTTGAATCAAGAAGTCGAGAGCTTGCGCCGCTTCGTTCGTATCGATTTCAAAGACAAGTTCGAGCAAGCGCGTGCGAATCCCCTCCAGCAGCGCGTTCGCACCTTGTCCATTCGCCAAAACGACGATGCCCAAGTCTTTTTCGGGCAGGAACGCGGCGTCCGCGGTGAAACCGAGCGTATTGCCGCCGTGATAGATCAGCGTCGTGCCTTTGTATTCCCCGATGAACCAGCCCAAGCCATATGATGTATTTGCCGAGAGCGAGATTTGCGGCTGCCATGTCGTCTGCAAGTTCGCATCGCTCACGACGCGCGTCCCATCCGCCGCGACGCCGGACGCCAGTTCCATCAGCAGATAGCGCGCCATGTCGTTGGCGGTTGACCAATGTGATCCGGCGGGCGCAATCGGCAGCAGGCTTTCCTCCAGCGTGACCGGAATCACCTCGTAGTACGCGCCCGTTTCATCGAAGACGACCGCGTGCGGCAGGGCATAATCGCCATCCGCGATTACCGCGTCGAAATCGAGCGTCGTGCGCGTCATGCCAATCGGCGCGAGAACGCGCGTCGCCAATGCGATTTGGTAATCGTTCAGCAGACTCCCATCATTGCCGCCTGCCGCCACCGCTGCGGCGTAGCCGCCCGTCGCCACCATCTGATTGCTGTACTGGAACGCCTCGCCGAAGTCGGTGAAGAATTGGAACGTGCGCAGCGATTCGACGGTATCTTCGCCCGTCAGTTCCGAAGCATTGAAGATGAATTCGAGATCGCGGCGCGGAACGCCCGTACACGCGCACACCATATTGCGCATGGTGATCGTCGGCGTCAGCGTTTCATCCGCGACGGCGAAATTCGGCAAAATCTCCACGACGGGCGTATCCCACAGCATCGAACCGTCGTCTACCAACGTCGCCATCATCAGCGTGGTCAGCGACTTGCCGACGGAGCCGATCATCATGTGCGTGTCGGACGTCAGCGGGTCGTCGCCGCCGATTGCTTTGACGCCGAAACTTTGCGCGTAGACGATTTCGCCGCCTTGCACGATGGCGACGGTCACGCCCGGCACTTCCGAGACGGGCAGATACTCGTTGATGAACGCCTCAAGCGGATCGGTGATGGCGGCATCGACGGTCAGCGGTTCGACGCCCGAAACATCGGCTTGCTGCAACCGGTTCGGCTGAAAGCCCGACGCGATAATCTGAATCTGCGCACCGCGCTGCTGCGCCGCCGCGAAATCGTTGATCACGAACAGCAGGACGTAATTTTCGTCCCCGATCCGCTGGGCGAAACCCTGATACGCGGGCGGATTCGTCCCCGTGTCGTAGTTGATCAGCACCGTTTCATCGATGCCGGGCGCGGATGGCACAGCTTGCGGCGTCGCCTCTGCCTCGATGGTCACGCCGACGGTTTCCCATGCCGAAACAATCGCGGCTTCGGCAGCGGCGCCCGTCACGACCAGCGCATGAACCACGAGCGTGTCATCCGGCGCGGATAAGGTCAAGTAGCCAGCCTCGGCGGTTGTCGCCGTCCAACTGGTGGGAATCGGGACGGTGTACAGCCCGTTCGGGTCGTCATAGGTACCCGCGATGCCGTCTTGCGCGCTGGCGATGGAGACGGACAGCACGACGATTAGCACGAACAATAGCAGTCGCTTCATCTACAAACCTCACTTTTGGGATCGATTACCGCTCATTTCTACGGATAATCAGCGCACAGGGTTGCGCGCTGTACCGCCCCAAAGATTGGAGGTGAATTAAAAACGGCGTTCCCAAGCTTGGGAACGCCGTCGAAAGTCAGGCTGTAGGGGCGACCCAGCGAGTCGCCCGCCAAAAACGTTGGATCAGCCGCCGTCCGCCGACGCTTGCGCGCCCACGCCGCTGTCGTAACTTTCGAGATACGCCAAGATGTCGCCCAAGTCTTGATGCGTCATGCGCTCCCCGAAATTCTGCGGCATCACGCCCGCCGGATAGCCCGGCACGATGTAATGGTTCGGGTTGATGATGCTCATGATCAAGTATTGTTCCGGCGTCTGTCCGGCGTTCTCTGGCGCTTGCAAGCGTTCGTTTTGCGCGGCTGTCCACGTTTGTCCCGTTGCGGGAGCGACCGCCGCGTTGCTATGACAGCCCGCGCAGGCATACACGCCGCCGTTGTAGAGCGCCTGTCCGTTGACCGGATCGCGCGTGATATTGACCAATTCCGTCTCAATCGCGGCGACATCCGTGCCAACGCGCGGCGTATCGTCCGCCGGACCCGCGAGTGCCGAATCGATTGGATTGATCGGGTACTGCACGACCGCGTTGGCGTCGTCCGTCGTCCAGCCGTCGCCCTTGTCGTAGTTGAGGATGTAATTGGTCAAGTCCTCAAGCTGATCGCCGCGCAAGGGGCCCCCGGCTGTCTGCGACCATGCTGCCATACCTTGACCCGTGGGCCAGTACAGCCCGCTGGTGGGACGCCCATGCACCAGCGTGGTATACACAAAGCTGTTGAGTGTGCCGCCCCAACCCAAGCGCGCCAACCGCGACGGCGTTTCGGGGTCATAGCCTTTGGTCACGGCAGGCTGGAGCGCCTGCACGATTGACGCGCGTTCACTTTGCAGCTCCGTTACGCGCGTGGTGATCTCAACCGCGCGTTCCGCCGACAAATCCGTGCGCGTCAGTTCTTGACCCAATGTCACCAATTCGCGGTCGATGGACGCCAAGAAGTTATGCCCGAACAGATACGGCGAATTCAGGGCGGGGGCGCGTCCCGCCAGCCCCAGCCCATCCGTCGCATGACAGCTTGAACAATTGGAGTTGAACAGCGCCGCGCCGCGTTCAATCGAGCGGGCAAGATACTGCCGCTCAAACGCCTGCATCCGTCCGCCCTCGTTGATCGCAAGCCATCCGACCAGCACCATGATGCCCAGAAAGGCGATAGTGCCGACGATGATGCGATTTTCCATTTTGTCAATTAGTAAGCGTTGCAGCATTGCCCTTATGCTCCCGGCGCGTTGAAATACTGCGAATCCTCGTGAATGTAAACCCGCTGGCTGCTGATACGCAAGATCGGGTTGCCATCCGCGCCCAACGCCAAGATCGGCTCGCCATTCGCATCCAAGACAGGGAAACCGCGTTCCATCTCGACTTCGTTCCAGAAGATGAACAGATCGACGCGCTTCAGACTGGCTTGCTCGTCGGTGATCACGATGCCGCCCCAACCGTTGTGCAGTTCCTTTTCCTCGACCTCAAGCTCATGATGGAACTCGTCCATGATGCTCATCAGTTCGGTCGCGTCCGTCGGCAGCGAGACGAAATTCAGCCCGCTGGCGGGAATATGGAGGTGCTGCTGCACTTCAAGGTAGTTGGCAACAAATCCTTCGGTCGTGTCCGCCGTGAATGTGTCCGAGACGCGATACGGCGCGATCAACGACTGCTCAATCTCGGTGTTGAAGCCTGCAAGCACTTCGGCTTCTTCGCCCGGTGAGGCGTCGAACTGCCGCGTCGTATATATGCCCGGCGTCAGTTGATCGAAGGGGACCGGACGCAGCAAGCCAATATGGTTGTGCGCGGGTTCCATCGTCATGTGATGCAGCACGTCCACATCGGCGCTGTTGATCACGCCGAACTCTGCCAAACCCATATAGCTGAGGATCACCGTGACAGCGATCAGCGCCAAGATAATGGTGAAGATCGAGCGGCGGTGCGCCCAACGGCGGCTGCGCGTGGTATCGATGTACGGCAGCACCGCGAGGAAGCCCACATAGATCGTCGGGAAGATGATGCCCCACAGCACTTTGTCGCCCAGTTTCAGCGCGCCTTGCACCCACAAGAAGTACCACGGCGCGGTCGTGCCGAGCGGCGTAATCTGCGGATCAGCATGGTTTTCGAGCGGCGCGTGGAAGAACCACGTTGACAGAATGACCAAAATCAGCGTCGTAACGGCAATCCACATGATTTCGCTGGTCAGAATGTCGGGGATGAAGTACACGCGCTTATCCAGCGGCACGCGCTTGGCGGTATCTTCACCGATATTTTCTTCTTTCGGCGGCAGCGAGTGTCCATGGACAACGACTTTGTAGTAATGGACGCCCACGAAGATGAACAGCAGCGCTGGCACCGCGAGGACGTGGAGCAGATAGAAGCGCAGCAAGCCGTTCGCGCCGATATCGGGCCCGCCGCGCAGCAGCAGGTTGAGATTCGTACCGACGACTTCCGGCGGCGCAGCTTCGATCATCGATGCGCCAATCGTGACCGCCCACAGTGCCAACTGATCCCACGGCAGCAGGTAGCCAGAGAAGCTCAGGAACATCGTCAAGAACAGCAGGATCACGCCCGTGAACCATGTAAACTGTCTGGGCTTCTTGTAGCTGCCGGTGAAGAAGGTCCTGATCATGTGAAGTGTGACGATCAACACCATCGCCTCTGCGCCCAAGCGGTGCAGATCACGCATGAACTGTCCGAGTGGGACGTTCGACATGATCGTGAGCATGTTGGCGTAGGCATAGGTGGGAGACGGCGTGTAAAAGACCATCAAGAAAATGCCGGTGATCGTCTCGAAGAACACGAAATAGGTAGACAGCCAGCCCAAACGAAATTCTGGATACACCCCGGTGACCGATTTGTGGAAGTAGCTCGGACGCATGTGCAGCCAAAAGCCATCGGCGTGCGGTTGCAAGCGCGGATTCGGCTTGCGACTGGCGGCTTCACCGCGCAGCGCCTCACGGATGTCTTGTAGGTTCATCCCCGCCGTGGCCCGTTCGACCACTTCGTTGATGCCTTCGTACAGGGCGCGCTTGAATCCCTTTTCCTTAATGTCGTCCAAAAAGGACGGAAATGGGAGTACGGACATGTGAATGAATTCTCCTCAACCGAACTCGTGCCGAACGATGTTCGTGATTTCCCGATTGGAATGCCGGACGCACGGAACTAACCGTGACCCTTGCCTTTGACGCGCGCTCCGGTATTGACAGCGATGCGCGCGATGGTTTTGCCGTTGAGCGGGATGGGGTTGCCGTCGGCGTCCATCGTCGCTTCCGTACCATCGTCGAAATAAATGGTCGTCACGAACCGGTCGAGGTTGCGCGGCGCGGGACCCTCGATATACGTCCCATTCAACTGGAACTTCGACCCGTGACACGGACATTCAAAGCGGAAATTGGTGTCCGACCATTTCGGCAGGCAGCCCAAATGGGTGCAAACCCCGAAGAGGGTGACGACGCCCTGATCGGTGTTGGACACCCAAAAGCGTCCCGACGGCTCTTGCAGCGGACCGTTGCCCATGATTGGGAGCTTGCTCGGCGCGATGTTGAACACGCCGCCAAACGTGCCTTCTTTGAAGCGCGGCAGTGCGAACCAGATGATCGCGGCGGTCGTCTCGCCCAATACCAGCACGATGGACGCGCCCCAGATGTAATACAAAAATTCGCGGCGGCTAGGCGCAGCGACTTCGACTTGAGCAGCCGCTCGGTTTGGTTTCGGCGCAACGGCGGCTTTCGTTTCGCCAGCGGTCAAGGTCGCCATGGTTCACCTTCCTTTACAGCGACAGAACAACCCCAATATGTGGGACTGGCTTCTGTCTTGATCAGCCATCAATCGAGTTTTAGATAGAGGTTCACTAAGAATGTGACGGGCATTTCTTCCCGCTTTGTAAAATGTATCACAAACGAACGCCGCTGTCAAAAGCAAGCCCACCTAAATCATCCATCCATTATAACGACCGTATTTTATCGAAACAGCACCGAATTTCCGATCCAAAACAGACGATTTGCGCGGATTGAAATCTATACGCTTGCGAGTGTAGCGCGCACGGACGATAATGCAAGCTATGGCGCTCTATCGACTGTCCGGCACACGGACGACCTGGATCAATGTCATTCACCCCACGCCTCAGGATATCGATGCCCTGCGACGGATGTATCCCTATTTCCATCCGCTCAACCTCGAAGACACGTTAAGTCCGATTGAACGTCCTAAGATCGATGATGGCGACGACTATTTGTTCGTGGTCATGCACTTTCCCCTGTGGGACGCGGCACATCGCTTGACACGGCAGAGTGAGGTCGATTTCTTTGTCGGGCGCGGCTTCGTCATCACACTGCATGATGGCGCGCTCAAGCCGCTGCGCGATCTGTATGATGCGTGCCAATCACAAGAGTCCGATCTCAAAAAGCTGCTCGACGGCAGCGCCAGCCATTCGTTCTACGCGATCCTCGATAAGCTGATCGATTATTGTTTCCCCATCATGCGCAAGGTCGATGGCAACATCCGCGCCATCGAAGAACGCATCTTCACGGATGAGGACAAGGCGCTGATTCGGGATATCGCCATTGTGCGCCGCGATATCATCTCGCTGCGGCGCATCATTCGCCAGCAAGTGCCGATTATGGAGAATTTGGAGCGCATCGAGCGCCCGATCATCCAAGAGGACTTGGACGAATACTTTGGCGATATCGTCGATCACGTCCACACGCTGCGCGATATCGTTGATGAAGACTTTGAAATCATCGTCGGCTTGTCCGATACCGCTGATACGCTGATCAATCATCGCCTCAACGGGGTCATTCGCGTCTTGACCGTGATTTCGGTGATCATTCTCCCGCTGACGCTGGTTTCTGGCATCTATGGGATGAATGTGAGCTTGCCGCTGGACGACCACCCGGACGCCTATCTCGTCGTGTTGGGGTTGATGGTCGTCCTCGCTGTCTCCCTCCTCGTCTACTTCAAGCGGCGAAAGTGGCTATGAGACCGTACATCTATATCGACACAGACGACCGACTGCGCGCGCTGATCGACATGCTGTTCCGTGCGCCGCGTTTGGCGTTGGATACCGAGTCGAACAGCCTTCATGCCTATCGAGAGCAGGTCTGCCTGATTCAGATTTCGACCAGCGAGAACGATTACTTGGTCGATCCGCTGGCGGTCAACGATCTCACGCCGCTTGCGCCCGTGATGGCGGATAATCGCATCGAAAAGATCATCCACGCCGCCGAAAATGATGTGATGGCGCTGCGGCGCGATTTCAATTTCACGTTCGTCAATGTGTTCGATACGATGGCGGCGGCACGCATCTGCGGCTATAAGACGGTCGGTTTAAGCCCCCTGTTGGAACGGCATTTCAGTGTTCGGCTCGACAAGAGTCACCAATTGGACGATTGGGGCGCGCGTCCGCTGGAGCATGACAGCCTCATGTATGCGCAAATGGACGCGCATTATCTCGGCGCGCTCCGGGACAAATTGGCGAGCGAACTCACGCGCTTAGGGCGCTGCTCCGAGGCGCGGGAGACGTTCGCGGATTTGTGCATGGTTGCGCCGACGGACTCGCGCTTCGACTCGGAAGGCTATTGGCGCATCGCGCTGCCGATTCAACTGAACGCGCGGCAAACGGCGGTCTTGCGCGAACTGTACTTGCTGCGCGATCAAATTGCGCGGGCGCGCAACCTGCCCGTGTTCCGCGTGCTGCAAGACAAAACGCTGGCGAGTTTGGCGCGCAAAGCGCCGCAGACGCCCGATGATCTGCTGAACGTGAGCGATATGCCGATAGCTTTGTTCGATGAATACGGCATCGAACTGCTGGATGCGATTGCGTCTGGGCTGCACGCCAAGCCGCCTCCACCACCGCCGGTGCAACCGTCGACTGAACCCTTGATTGTGGATCGCTACACGGCGCTGCGCGATTGGCGGCGGGCGAAGGCACACGAACGCGGTGTCGATACGGACGTGATCATCAGCAAAGAGGCACTGTGGGAGATTGCGACGCGCAATCCGACGTTGGTTGAGGACATGCGCGACATTCGCATGTTCGGCGCGTGGCGGCTCAAGACGTATGGGGATGATATACTGACCGTGCTGCAAAAATTTCGGAAGTGAGGGCATTATGCGGCTGACATTTCACGGCGCGGCGCGAACCGTCACCGGATCGCAGCATTTGATCGAAGTCAATGGCAAGCGGATTTTGCTCGACTGCGGCTTGTATCAGGGCAGACGCGCGGAAGCGTACACACGCAATAAGGAACTGCCGTTCGACGCAGCATCCATCGATTACATGATCTTGTCGCACGCGCACATCGATCACTGCGGCAACATCCCGAATTTGGTCAAGCGCGGTTACGACGGCGATATCCTGTGTACGCACGCCACGCGCGACCTGTGCGCGACGATGCTGATGGACAGCGCGCGCATCCAAGAGAAAGATGTCGAATTCGTCAACAAGAAACGCAGGGGCGACGAACCCGACGCAGAGCCGCTCTATACGCAAGACGACGCAAAAGCGAGCTTGAGCCAATTCATCTCGCAGGACTATGACCGCCCACGCACGATTCTGCCCGGCGTGACGGTGACCTTCAAAGACGCGGGACACATGCTCGGCAGCGCGTTCGTCGTCCTCGATATCGAAGATCAAGCACAGAAACGCGATATCCGGCTGGTGTTCAGCGGCGATCTCGGACGGGCAGGCATCCCGATCATCCGCGATCCACAGACCATCGACGGCGCGGATGTGCTGATCATGGAAAGCACCTACGGCGATACCCTGCATCCGCCCTACATTGATGACACCCACGCGATGGAACGGATTATCGGGGAGACGGTCAAGCGCGGCGGCATGGTGCTGATTCCGGCGTTCGCTGTCGGGCGGACACAGCAGGTCGTTTACACGCTGCACCAACTGGCGCGCGCGGGTGATCTGCCCGACGTGCCGATTTATGTGGATAGTCCACTCGCTATCGACGTGACCGCCGTCTTTCGCACGCATCCCGAATGTTACGACAGCGAAATTCAGGCATTCGTCAGCGGGTTGCGCGGCGACCAAGACCCGTTCGGCTTCGAGCGGTTGCATTACACGCGCACGACCGAGGACAGCAAAAAACTCAACTTTTTGACCACGCCCGCCGTGATTATCGCCGCCAGCGGCATGATGGAGGCGGGGCGCATTTTGCATCACCTCAAGAATCGCATCGAAGACCCGCGCACGACGGTCTTGGTCGTCGGCTACCAAGCCGAGAACACGCTCGGACGGAAACTGGTCGATAAACAGCGCGAAGTGCGCATCTTCGGACGGTCTTACGCTAATCGCGCCCAAGTCGAAGTCTTGAGCGGCTTCAGCGGTCACGCCGATCAAGCGGGCTTGCTCGATTGGGTCGGCGCGATGGGGCGCAAGCCGCGCCAAACATTCTTGGTTCACGGCGAAGGCGACGCGCAAACCGTTTTGGCGCAAAAGCTGCATGAGCGGCACGGCGTCGCGGTTGCCATCCCAGATCGTGGACAGTCGTTCGAGGTCTGAGCGATGAGTCTGCATCTCGCCAGCGCCAACAATCCGCGCCCCTTCGACGACGATTGGCACGCTTGTCTGTGCGCGCATTACATCCATGTGATCCGCGAAGTGGCGGCGGGGGGCGCGCCGCAAGGCAACGCCGATAACTTGCGCCGCGTGCTGATCGAGCGCGCGGGCTTCGCCCAAACTGAGATCGACGCGCTGTATCGGCAGGCATTGGGCATCATCAGTGGCTATCTTGTCGAAGTGACGGATGAAACTGCCGTTCTGGCTGGCGGGACAGCGTTGGGCGTGTCCGACGTAGAAACGCCCGCCGCTGTCCCTGAAACGGTATTGTCGCTCGCTGTCCCCGCGCTGAACATCGATGCTGCGCCGCCTGACCTCATCGATGTTGATGCGCTGTTGGCGACGTTGAGCGAAGACGACTTGCTGCGCGATATCAACGAGGGCGAGGACGCAGCGATGCCCGCTGTCGTGGAGGCATATTCTGATGGTGACGCTACTTTAGGCGATGTGGTCGCGCAGATCGATCCCGAAGCCGAAGCGCCGACGACACCCGATCAAACGCCCGAAGCATCGATGCCGCCCGTCCGCGAAGTCAAACAGTTGGCGTTGTTTTGACCAATGCTGCGCCTCACTGATCTCGACTACATGCGCCTCGCGCTGGCAGAAGCCGCCAAAGCCTTGCACACGAATGATGTGCCGATTGGCGCGCTTGCCGTCTACGAGGGGCGCATCATCGGCGCGGGCTGCAACCGCCGCGAAGCCGATCACGATCCGACCGCGCACGCCGAAATGATCGCCATTCGTCAGGCAGCGGCAGCATTGGGACACTGGCGGCTGCACGGCGTCACGCTGTATTGCACGCTCGAACCGTGTCCGATGTGCGCGGGCGCGATGGTCTTGGCGCGGCTGCCGCGTTTGGTTTATGCGGCGCTCGATCCGAAGGCGGGCGCGGCGGGCAGCGTGGTCGATTTATTGCGTCATGACCAGCTCAATCATCGCGTCGATGTATCGGCGGGCGTGCTGGCGAACGAAGCGGCGGCACAGTTGCAAGCGTTTTTTGATGGGCTGCGGACGTAGGGCGCGCCGCTGCACGCCCCAATCATGTACGTTTACGACGCTGGCGCGGGCTGAACGGTGTCGATGCGCCCGCTGTTGAGCACCAAGCCCGTCAAAATCCAACTGATCCCCATCAGCAGCAGCATAGCGAACATTCCCCAACTCACGCCAGATGGATCGCGCTGCAAGGCTCCCGACGCGATCACGATCACCGCCAATGGCAGCCCGCTACCGATCAAAAACGTCACGTTCCAGCGTGGCAGCAGATGATCGGTGGTGGCATAACCGCCGAATACGCTCATACCAATGAGGTGAACCATCCAACCGACGATGAACAGACTGTAAAAGCCCTCGATGCGAACGACCGTCAGCATCCATGCGACCGACGTAACCCCCGCGCCGATCAGCGCCGTCAGCAGTGACAGCTTGCCGAAGAAATTCATCTGGGCATGGAGGCGCAGATACAGCCCCAACAATCCGAGTGTGATGAAGATCATGCCGGGAACAAGTGCGAGAATCGATGCCCGATAAAGTCCGTCGGACGAAAGAAACGAACCGGGTTGAAGCTGGCTGAGGCTGCTGGCGACGAACAAGACGCCGCCCAACAGACAGAACCACCCGCTCGATTGGATGAACTTTGCTTTGGACATGGCGATATCGACCTTTCTGTGTTCTGTGATTACGGATTTAAGCAGGTCGAGCAGGGCGGCAGCCCAGCAGTTCACCAAACCCCACCTGCCGCCGCGCGCGACCGCATCGCGGCACAGATCGCGGAAAACTTGCGTCATGTGCCGTCCATATTCGCGGCGGAAAGCGGCGGGGTACAGGATCAGCAGGGCGCGATACACCCGTTCCGACGTGTTCATCAATTGGGATGCGCGTGGGTCTGTGTTCATCATGATGTGCCGCCCATCAGTTGCTTCGACTGTGCCGCGCGCAGCAGTGCCGCCAACCGCTGCGCTTCGGCTCTGGCGACCTGTTCGCCAAACGGGGTGATCTGGTAATAGCGGCGGCGTTCATCGTCGAGCGCCAGATCGGGTCGTTCGTCGCTTTCGGCAATTAACCCGGTGTCGAGCATCCGTTTGATCGAGCCGTACAGCGTGCCGGGTCCCATCTTTACGTCGCCGTTGGTGAGCGTCGTCACCTCCTGCATGATCGCGTAGCCGTGTTTTTCGCCATCTGCCAGCGCCAGCAAGATGTGAAAAACCGCGGGGGTAAGGGGGAGCATTCCCTGTGGTGATGTGGTATTCGCCATGCTTGACCTTATGTATATCGACTATGGATATATCCGTCACAGATATAATGATGGATATCGCAGTCGATGTCAAGCATTGGAACCGGCACATTCAGAAATCGCATTTTGCAAGCTGCGTCAATTATTATTTTTTACGTTCTAGTTTACACTTTTATTTTTGCGCGACTTCGCATAAAATGTTTTCCTATGGAGAGGTGCCGGAGTGGTTGAACGGGCTCGTCTCGAAAATGAGAATAGCTTCACAGCTATCGGGGGTTCGAATCCCCCCTTCTCCTCACAAAGAAGCCCGATATTTGTATGTCGGGCTTTTTTATTACGGTATGAATTTCTATTCGCCCTCATTGTCTTGATTGTCATTGCGGCGCTCGCGTATCTACCGTTGATAGCGCGCTTGGGACAATACTCGGACGATGCGTTCTTCCTCTGGGTAGGTCATGCGCTCGGCGCGCATAATTTGGTCGCGGTGATCTCGGACGACCGTCCCGGCTCCAGCTATCTGTTCGAGCTTACCCATACATGGTTCGGCACCGATTTGCAGGTGCGCCACCTTGTTCAATGGGCGGTGCATGTGATCGGCGGCATAGCGCTGTGGGTCGCCTTGCGCGCGCTGTTCCCACGTCAACGGACGGCGGCGTTGGGTGCGGCGATCCTATTCACGATCTATCCCGGCTATCTCATGATGCCGATGCCCGTTGTCACGCACAATTACGTCTTCAGCTTGTCGCTGGCAGCCGTCTCGTTCGCATTGACCGTCTACGGAGAGATCGCATATTCGGCGCGCGCGCGCTGGACGCTCCGCATCCTCGCGGTGATCAGCGGACTGGTGTATTTGTATGTCGTAGATAGCTTTCTGCCGCTGGAAGTTGTGCGCTGGTTGTTCCTACTAATTGTCGCATTTCGCCCGGCTTTGCACGCACCATCGTTCGCACGTCGCATCGGAAGGTTGCTCTGGTCGTTTGCGCCCTATGCCATCATGGTTGCGATCTTCTTGTTCTGGCGGCTGGCGATTTTCGTGCCGACCCGCCCCAGCGTCGATTTGAGTCATGTTTTGGAACTGTACGAACGATACGATAATGCGTTCTCGAATTTCCTGACCCGCTACTCAGTCGATGTGTGGGATATGCTAGTGTCAGCATGGTTCGCTCCGTTGGGACTGCGCTTCCCCGATGCTGCTGCGTTCACATCATTATTTGGAATCTGGGTCGTGGGTGTGGCGCTGATCGCGGGCGGCGCGTTCGTCATCTATACGCGGCTTGCGCCGTTGGATGGGCGCGAATCCGCGCGGCGTTGGGGTGTTGCGCTGATCGGCGGCGGGATCGCAGCGGCAGCGGCGGCACTTTTATTATCGGTGTTCACGTTCCAATTTCCGGCGTTCAATTCGGACGCGAATCGTTTTTCGCTGTCAGCAGTCTTCGGTGCGGTCTTGGTCGTGATGGGCGTTACGATGCTGTTTCCGGTGCGGCTGCGGGCGATCTTCCCCACGCTGTTAATCGGCGTCGCCACGCTCACCCAGTTGGGCAACGCCGCCGCGTTCAGCCGCAATTGGGAAGCGCAGCGACAAATCTTCTGGCAGTTAAGCGAGCGCGCCCCGCAGCTCCGCGAGGGGACGGCAGTGATCTTGAGCAATCCAGATATCACCACTAATCTGTATGTCGATATCATGTCCCAGTGGACGTTCGCGTTCAATCTGCTCTATTTCTATGATTGGAACTGGGACGGTTGGTTCGGTACGGACGATTTTACGCCGCCGCTCGGCTTCGACTATCTGCACGACGGGTCGGTGTTGGCGATGGGCGTAGGGCAGATGCAGCGCATTCCCTATCGGGGCGGAATCATCTGGGTGAACAACCATTACGAGACGCCGCTGGTCGTCCTCGCGCCGCACGGCGGTTCGTGCTTGCGCGTCCTCGACTCGCGGCGCGGTGAACTACCGATTTGGAGCGGTGATGCACCCACCGCCGCGCTCTCGCAGATCGATCTGATCTTGGCGGATGCACCGCCTATCGTCCCGAACGCGGGCATCTTCGGCGCGCCGCCGCCCCTCGACTGGTGTAATTTCTTTCAGCGTGGCGACTTGGCACGGCAGCGCGGTGATTGGGTGAGGGTGCTGGCACAGTTTGACGCGGCGGCAACGGCGGGCTTCGCGCCCGTCGATCCGACCGAACTGCTGCCGTTCATCGAAGCGGCGCTTCGCTTGAACGACAGCGAACGCGCACAGATGTTGATCGATCAGATGATGGCGCTCATACCCGATCCAGCGCCTCTGTGCGGGCTGTTGGCGCGCTCCAGTTTGAATACGCCGGCATCCGACGCTGTGCGCGCGGGGACGGGATGCGTGTAGGCACAAAAGTCGAGGCTCATTTTGACCATGAGCCATAATCGAACTTGTAGTTTTCTCTGTTTCATTCTAGGGTTGAGCGTATTCGTAGAAAGGCTTTTGCCGATGAATGACGACGACCGCGCGCTGCTTGCCGATCTCGATGCGACATGGGACGCTGCCAATCGTTTTTTCGCGCGTTTCGCTGATGTGGAATGGGCGCGTTCGCACGGCGCGGATTGGATTTTCGCGGACGTGCCGTATCACATGGCGATTTACAATCGGATGATCGCCAACATGCTCTTGATCGGCATGGACTCTGACATCGAAGACTCGCCCTCCATTATCAACCTCGAACAACTCGACGCTTGGAATCAAGCCGGTTTGCGCGCGATGCGCTGGTCGGGCGGCAGCGCCGACAGCCTCACCACCCTGCGCGACTCGCAGGACATGCTGCGCGCCGCAATCGCCAGCCTGCGCGAACTGCCCCGTGGTCTGGACGCGCCGGTATGGCTCATGACGCTGCGTGTGCGCGGTTGGCGGACGACGCGCTTGGCGTTGGAATACATCCAATGGCACAACTGGCTGCATTTGGCAGAAACGGGTTTGCGTTATGACAGCAAGCATCCCATCATCGCGCCGGCAGCACTGCGGCGCGCGCTCGCTTTTAATCTTGAAATGATGGCGGGCGCGGTCGATCCCGCGCGGACGAAAGCACTTTTGCGCGATAAGCCGCTCCGATGGTCGCTGGAAATCAAACTGCCCGAATCGGGGGCAATCGCATGGACGATGACGATTGATCCGAGCGCACGTCCCGCTGACGTTGGGATGGGACGCACCGAATTTTTGGGCGAGGCACATGATCTGCCGCAGGTTTGCACCATCCAGTCGGGATGGACGGACGATGCCGATATCACCATGCGTACCGATCTGGTGACATATCTGAAGGCGTCGGTGTTCAACATGCTCAATCCGACGGTCGCCGGATTGACGGGCAAACTACGCATCAAAGGGGCAGCGGGCGGGGCGAACAAGCTGGCGCAGTTGTTCAACGCGCCGTCTGCGCAAGTGTGGATTCCGATGGCGCACGGGCGGACAGTCGCGCCGAATAAAGTATGAATGTAGGGCAACATGATGAATCGTGATGAAATAATCGGCATTCGCCGCGAGAAAGACCAATTTTTCAAGACCAGCGAACAATCGCCGCTGTCGGAAGATCAGCAGACTTTGTTCGCTGGCTTGCGTTACTACGACCCGAATCCGGCGCTCGATCTGGTCGTGGAGGTCGAGCGCGTCACGGACGACGCTGCGATTCTATTCCAGACGACGACGGGTGAACTGCGCCGCTATACGCGCTTCGGGCGTTTCACGGTTACGGTCGATGAACAAGAGGTGACGCTAACGATCTACGAGACGCCGTTCGGCTACTTTTTGCCATTCGCAGATGCGAGCGCGCCGGACGAAACGTATCCGGCGGGGCGCTATCTCGAACCGGAACGGCTGACGGCGAATCGCTTTCACGTCGATTTCAACGCGGCGTACAACCCGTACTGTGCCTATGCGGTGGGCTATTCGTGTCCGCTGACGCCGCCAGAAAATCGCATCAAGGCGGCGATTCGCGCGGGTGAACGCAACCCCGAAGGGGCGTGGGTGCCGCCGGAATAAGGATATAATCAAATAATAACTGAGTGAGGGGCTGTGATGACGATTGCCGAATTTCGCGCGTTTTGCGATCTGCCAGAGAACAAAGGTCGCCTCTTTGAACTCATCGACGGGGAGATTATCGAGAAAATGGGCGGCTTTACGCCATCGAATATGGCTGGTTGGTTGGTAACGTTTATCAATAACTACCTCATGAAAAACCCTATCGGTTTCACAACCGTGACCGACGGGTCGTACATTCTCTCCGACGATCATGCTCCCATGCCCGATGTGGGGTACATCTCGAAAGTGCGAATGCCGCAGCGCCCCGCGCGCGAAGTGGAAGGCGCGCCCGATCTCGCCATCGACGTGAAATCCCCCAACGACAGTAAGCGCGAACTCCGTAAGAAAGCCGAAACCTATTTGCGCTTCGGCACGAAAATGGTGTGGCTGGTCTTTCCTGAGGCACAAACCATCGAAGTGTATCTGCCGGGCAAAGACGTGATCGAACTGGGCATCGCGGACACGCTTGACGGCGGCGACGTGCTGCCCAGCTTCACCATCGCGGTCAAAGACATTTTCCCGACGGAATGAACGGAGCGAAAATAATGGTTGTCGCCGATCACCAACGATTGACGTCAGAAACATTTTTCGAGATCGCCCATTTGCCAGAGAACCAAGAGCGCCGCTTGGAATTGGATGACGGGGAGATCGTGGAAATGCCATCATCGAGACGAGTAAACACCGTCACTGGGGGACGCATTCTTTACTTTGTGAACGCCATCGTCATTCCCAACGAGCTTGGATACGTGAGCGGTGCCGACGGCGGCTACAAACTCGCGCCGCGCACGGTTCGACAGCCCGACGTGGGGTAATCTCAAAGGCGCGCGCCGGCGGATTGGAGGGCGTCGAAGTTGACGGCGCGCCCGACGAAGATGTTTTGAAACAAGCGCGCGAATATTTTCAAGCGGGAACGCGCATCGTGTGCTACTTATGCGGCTCGGACGAATCGGCACAAGTTGGCGCGGCGCGCGTGTGGGCAATCTCCCTCTCTCCAGATGGCTGCTGAGGAGCGGACAAGTTTGAGTTGCTCCCGCATTGACCTCACCCCCCAACCCCCTCACGCCGTACCGGAGAGGGGGAGTCCCCGTCGAGCGTTCCCCTCAGCTCTACATGGAGAGCGGGACGGGGGGGGTGAGGTTAAAGTTTTTCCACCACGCGATATTTCGCGCTCCGGCTGCGCGGATTGAGCGCGATCTCGGCGTCGTCCGCGATCAACGGCTTGCGCGTGATCAGCGCGACGGTCGCATGGTGTCCGCACACGCAGATTGGGATGCGCGGCGGACAGATACAATCCGTCGCCGCCAATTTGAACGCATCTTTGACGATCCGATCTTCCAAGCTGTGAAAGCTGATGATGCCCAGTCGTCCGCCCGGACGCAGCAGGTCAAATGCCGTCGGAATGACCGCCTCAACCGACGCCAGTTCATCGTTGACCGCGATGCGCAATGCCTGAAACGTCTTGGTCGCTGGATGAATGTCACTTTTCCGCTGATAGCGCGGGATTTCGCGTTCGATCACGTCCGCCAATGCGCGCGTGGTGTGCAGTGGACGCGCCGCCATGATCGCCCGTGCGATCCGGCGACTCTCGCGTTCTTCGCCGTAGCGATACAAAATATCGGCTAACGCGCGATCATCGAGCGTGTTGACCAAATCCGCCGCCGTCACACCGCCCGACTCCGGATCGAAGCGCATATCCAGCGGCGCATCGTGGCGGAAGGCGAAACCGCGTTCTGGCGTATCGAACTGCATGGATGAGACGCCCAAATCGAGCAGGATGATATCGACGCCATCCCAACCGTGGTCGCGCGCCGCGTCCGCCATCGCCGTATAGGACGCATGAACGAGCGTCGCGCGTGCGCCATACGGTTCGAGCGCACCCGCCGCGAGCTTCAGCGCAACTGGATCGAGGTCGAGTCCGAGCAGCGATCCGACGCCGCGCGCCAACAGCGCCGCACCGTGTCCACCCGCGCCCACAGTGCCATCAATCGCACGCAGCGAGGCGGGATCGCGCTCCGGTGCAGCGTCGGGCGGGAGCAGCGTATTCAGGACGAGATCGAGGAGTACGGGAATGTGGCTTATACGGTTCTGAACATCAAAATCGGGATTATGCGAGACGAGCGGCATGGTCGTCCCCTTCACGCCGCGCAGACGCAGCTTTGCCGCGCAGCTTCAGTCGGGGCAAGCGCCGTTTTGGCGTGCGCCCGATTCCCTTAGGCGATTGTCCGAAGCGGGCGCGCATTTTTGCCCAGACGACCGGACTAAACAGCTTATCGGCGTTGTCAACGACCTGCTGATGCAGCCCGCCGATCACCTGTTGGACATTGCCCGATCCTGACCAATTGTCGCTTAAAATTTGCTCGTCGACGCCACGCATTCCGCTGATGAACATCAACACGAGCGCCAAAACGCCCGCATCATCCGCCAAGCCCAAGACACTCAAGACCGCCTCTGGCATCAGATCAATCGGGCTGATGACGTATGCCGCCGCCAAGAGGAGCTGTGCCTTGAGCAAAAATGGCACGCGCTGATCTCGCGCGAGGCGCACGACCAGCAGCAGCAGGTCAGGGACGAGCAGCACGATGCGCGCGATCTGTTCATCGGCACCGCGCATGATCCAATTGCGGATGCGTTCACGCCACAGATCGTACCAATCGGGCGCGCGCCCTTGAATTTCCGCCTCGCTGAACGGCTCAATTCCTAGCTGCGGATCGCGGCGCATCAGGGTTTTTTTAGCCACGATGGGCGCTTATTCCTGCTGAGGACTCTGTAGTCATGACTTGCGCTTGATACCATTCCACTGTCTTGCGCAAGCCGTCCTCGAACGCGGTATGCGCTTTGAAGCCGAAGCGTTCTTGCGCGCGCTGCACATCCAAGCGGCGGCGCGGCTGTCCGTTCGGCTTATCCGTGTCCCACACCAAGTCGCCCTCGAAGCCGACGAGCCGCGTGATGGTGTTCACCAAGTCGCGGATGCTGATCTCCGTGCCGCTGCCCAAATTGACCGGATCGCCGTCGTTGTAACGTTCCGCCGCCATGACGATGGCTTCGGCGGCATCCTCAACGTACAGAAATTCGCGCGTGGGCGTGCCGTCGCCCCAGACGACGATTTCATGATCGCCGCGCGCCTTCGCCTCCATGCTCTTGCGGATCAGCGCCGGAATCACATGCGACGTTTTCAAATCGAAGTTGTCGCGGGGCCCATACAGGTTGACGGGCATCAAGTGGATCGCGTTGAAGCCGTACTGCTGGCGATACGCCTGGCTCTGCGTCAGCAGCGCGCGCTTGGCGATGCCGTAGGGCGCGTTGGTTTCCTCAGGATAGCCGTCCCACAAGTTGTCCTCATGAAACGGGAGCGGCGTGATCTTCGGATATTCGCAGATCGTGCCGATGCCGACGAACTTGGCGACGCCGACACGGTGCGCCTCATCGAGAAGCTGCGCGCTCATCATCAGGTTTTCGTAGAAGAACTCCGCCGGGCGGTCGCGGTTCGCGCCGATGCCGCCGACGGTCGCCGCGAGGTGAATGACCATCGTCGGGCGCGTCGCGTGGAGCAGATCGCGGATCGCGGTGCGTTCGCGCAGGTCGTATTGTGCCTTGCGCGGCACGCTGATCGCGCCCGCGCCCGCCGCGCGCAGCCGTTCAACCACGAACGCGCCGAGAAAGCCCGCGCCGCCGGTCACGACCACGCGCTGATCCTGCCAAAAATCGCTCACGCTGTTCCCTGCTTACGTATTTACGATATTGTGAGCGTTAACTATACATCAAATCGGTGGGATTCTCATCAGCGTCGATCAAGCGTGGGGCGCGCGTCATGCAGGGGTGCGCGGCGCGCCAGCCCCGTACAAAATCGGCAGCTTCGCCGCTCCCCGCGTTCCTCCGTCGCAATTGTTTTCATACTGCGTTAAAGTTTGATTGAATTCAGTTGCGTTTTCGGTGGATAGAGGTTGCCCCGATTTTTTAGGCAAGTGTGGCGACCCAAAAGAGATTTTTTTCGGGAGACATTTGCATGGCTGTACAGACACAGAATCGACCAGCCGGGGACGCGGCGCGCACATTCGACGCTGTGCCGCTGATCGCTGGCTTATTGGCGCTGATCGGCTTGGGGCTGATCGGCGCGCTCGTCAACGGCATCATCGAGGTATTAAACGTGCGCGGGGTGGACGAGAATCTTGGGACGACCCTGCTGCGCTTCTTGAACACGTATGGCATCGTCGTCCCGCTCCTGCAAATCGCCTTCGGCATCGGGCTGCTGCGTCTGACAGCGCGTTTCATGCGGCGCAATATCGTCGCTGCCGTCTGGGCGCGCCAATTCTTGCTCTGGATGCTGGTCTTGGTGGCGGTGCTGACGCTGCAAGCGTTCAATCGTGCTTTCAGCAGCGACCCGGATGCGTTTGGTTTGGGGCTGGGGCTGGCGTTGGGCTTGGCGGTGACGCTGGCAGCCTACTGGTGGATCGGCGCGAACCTAGATCGCTTCGACGGCATCGAAACGCTCGAACAAACCAATGCCCGCAGCGCGTGGAATTTGCTCGTCCCCACGCTGATCCTCTTGGTGTTGGTAGCGGCGCGCCCGCTCGAAGCCACCTTCATCGCCAGCCTGACTGATCGCCGCTTCGCCAGCGCCGATGAATACGGCTTCGTCGGCATCGAAAACTATGCCCGCTTGTTGGGCGTGCGCCTCGACGTGATCGACTGTACCCCATTGGATGCGGGCGGTTGCCAGATCGACGAGGCGGGCGCGGTCGTGTATCCGCGTCCGCGCGACGTGCTGGACGAGAGCTACCGCGAGTTGCGCTTCCGCGATATTGGCGTGATCACGGTCGGATCGTCGCAGCTCATCATCAGCGCGCGCGACCGCGATTTCTTCGAGGCGATTGGCAATACGCTGTTGTTCACTGTGATCTCGGTCACGCTCGAATTGATCTTCGGCTTGTTCGTGGCGATGGTGATCAACTCGAAGTTTCCCGGACGCGGCATCATGCGCGCGGCGATGCTGGTGCCGTGGGCGATCCCGACGATTGTCAGCGCCAAGCTGTGGGATGTGATGCTGCAAGACAATCGCTCTGGCGTGGTCAACGACTTTTTAATCCGCATCGGCTTCATCGCCCAGTCGCAAGCGTGGTTGGCACAGACGAACTTGCAAATTCCGGCGCTGATCGCCATCGATGTCTGGAAAACGACACCGTTCATGGCGCTGATCCTGCTGGCGGGCTTACAGACGATCCCCGGCGATATCTATGAAGCGGCGGACGTGGACGGCGCGAACAAGATGCGCCAGTTCTTCCAGCTCACCCTCCCGCTCTTACGCCCGACGGTTGCGGTTGCATTGGTGTTCCGCACGCTCGACGCGGTGCGCGTGTTCGATGTGTTCCAAGTGCTGTTGGAGCGGCAGCGGCTTTCGATGGCGACGTACAATTATTACACGCTGGTCTCCAGCCAAGAATTGGGCTATGCGTCCGCGATTGGCGTGGTGATCTTCATCATCATCCTGCTGTTTACCGTTGGGTATGTTCGTATTTTGGGAGTCAGTGCCGAATGAGCGCCACCACACTCCCCCGCGCGGGGACACAAACGACCAGCAAACAGCGCGCCAGTTGGCAGCAGACCGCCGGGCGCGTCGGGTTTTGGATTTTGATCGCCATCATCCTGATTTACACGCTGTTTCCGTTCTACTGGGCGATCAACACATCGCTGAAGTCGGAGACGGAATTGTTCGGTCTGGCGACCTACGTCCCGCAGAACCCGACGCTGATCAACTACGAGTCGGTGTTCGCCAACGATCAATTTCTGCGCGGTCTCGCCAACAGCGCGATTGTCGCCGGATCGACGACGCTCATGGCGCTGGTGATCGGGTCATTCGCGGCATATTCGCTCGGACGGCTGCAATTCAAAGGGCGCACGGTCATGCTGTATTTGGTGTTGGCAATGACCATGTTCCCGCAAATTTCGATCCTGTCCGGCTTGTTTTCCATCGTCAATGGCTTGGGCTTGTTCGGATCGTTGGGGTCGCTGATCGTGACCTACCCGCTGATCACGCTGCCGTTCACCGTCTGGACATTGACCAGCTTTTTCAAAGGCTTGCCCGCCGAACTCGAACAGGCAGCGTTGGTCGATGGCGCGACGGGCTTTCAGACGTTTTACATGATCCTGCTGCCGCTGACCGCGCCCGCGCTGGTCACAACGGGGCTGCTGTCGTTCATCTCGGCGTGGAACGAATATCTGTTCGCGCTGACGTTCACCAGCATCAATCCATCGGCGCAGACCGTGCCAGTGGCGATTGCGCTGTTCAGCGGGCGCATCTCGCGCCAGTATCCGCTGGCGGAGATCATGGCGGCGTCCGTGGTCGTGACGATCCCGCTGATCGTGTTGGTGTTGGTCTTCCAACGGCGCATCGTTGAGGGCTTGACGGCGGGCGCGGTCAAGGGATAACCAGTAGGTTAGGGACAACCGAAATCGTCGTCCGACAGCAAAGCAGCAGTAGCCTTGAGATGATCCTGCCACAATCGTGAGGGTCATTTTATTGTCGTGCGCATCGTTTGTCCCCGACCTTTCGCACACGTTATAATCCCTGCATACAACCATCCGATAGGAGTTCCTCATGGCGCTAAACGGTATGCCGAGCGCGGCAAAACGTTCGCAACCGAGCGCGGCACAACCCGCCGTCCCCCCCGCGAACGGCGCAGCAAAAGAAATCGCGCTGGAAGTTCGCAATGTCTCCAAGTACTTTCCCGGTGTGAAAGCCTGTGATTGCATCAACCTGACGCTGTACAAAGGCGAGGTCTTGGGGCTGTTGGGCGAGAACGGCGCGGGCAAAAGCACGCTGATGAACCTGATCTACGGCTTATACACGCCCGACGACGGCGATATCTTCGTCAACGGGCAGCGCGCCGACATTCACAACCCCAACGACGCGATCCGCTTGGGCATCGGCATGGTACATCAACACTTCCAACTCGTCCCCATCCTGAGCGTGACCGAAAACATCATGCTTGGCAACGAGACGGTGCGCGGGCTGTTTCTGGACAAGCGCGCGGCGCGCAAGCGTATCATCGAGATCGCGGCGCAGTACGGACTCGATGTCGATCCCGACGCGCTGATCCAAGATTTGCCCGTTGGCGTGCAGCAGCGCGTCGAGATCATCAAGGCGCTGTATCGCAAGTGCGATCTTCTGATTTTGGACGAACCAACTGCCGTCCTGACGCCGCAAGAAGCCCAAGGCTTGTTCGGCATCATGCGGGCGCTGTTGGCGCGCGGCGTCAGCATCATCTTCATCTCGCATAAGCTCAAAGAAGTGTTGGAAATCTGCACGCGCGTCATGGTCTTGCGCACGGGCAGCGTCGTCGGACAAGCCGATCCGCGCGACAGCACCGAAGCCTCGCTGGCGGAATTGATGGTGGGGCGACAGGTGATCTTGCAAGTCGATAAATCGCCCGCACAGCCGGGCGCGGCGATCCTCCAAATCCGCGATCTGGTTGTGGAGGATGATCGGCGGCTGCAAGCGGTCAAACATCTGTCGCTGGATGTGTGCGCGGGCGAAATCGTCGGCATCGCGGGCGTGCAGGGCAACGGACAGACCGAATTGATCGAGGCGATCACCGGATTACGCCCGATTCTTGGTGGATACATCCACATCGCTGAACAGGAACGCAGCCACGCGACGCCGCGCACAATCACCGAAACGGGTGTCGCGCATGTCCCCGAAGATCGCCAGAAGAACGGTATGGTTGCGCCATTTCCGATCAAAGACAACCTCGTTTTGCAAACGTATTATTTGGGCCCCTTCTCCATCGGCATTCTCGCCAATGACCGCGCCATCGATGCGAACGCCACCCGATTGGTCAAGCAGTATGATGTGCGCACGCCGGGAATCAATGTCCCGATTGGCAAGCTGTCCGGCGGCAATCAGCAAAAAGTGATCGTCGCGCGCGAATTTTCCCGCGATCTGCGCTTGCTCATCGTCGCCCAGCCGACGCGCGGCTTGGATGTCGGCTCGATTGAGTTCATCCATAAACAGATCATCAAGATGCGCGATGCGGGGACGGCGGTCTTGCTCGTGTCCGCCGAATTGGATGAGATTTTGTCACTCAGCGACCGCGTGGCGGTCATGTACGGCGGCGAAATCTTGGGTGTGCTGCCCATCGCACAGGCGGATCGTAACACCATCGGCTTGATGATGGCGGGCGTCAGCGATCCGGGCGCGGCGAACACGCAGGAACGCACGTTAGTGCGCGATCTGACGGACGAAGCCCAACGCGAAGCGGCGGTCGATACTTTGCGTGCGGCAGCCACCGACCCCACGCGGAAGGACAAATTCAATGGCTGAGACGACGATGCCGCCGCCGACTTTACTTGCGCCCATTGGACGGGCATGGACGCGCGTTTCGCCGCGACTCGCGCCGCTGTTGGCGGTGATCACGGCGCTGATCATCACGGTCATTTTCATGGTGTTCACGGGCGGGCGCGGCGATATCGTGCGCGGACTCGGCATCGCTGGTACGGCGTACAGCGCCCTGCTCGAAGGCTCGGTCGGCTTGGCGATCAACGAGAATGTCGCGCGCGAGGATTTCGCGGCGCTGTCCGGTTTCGTGGCGTCGGCGGCGCTGGATCGCGGCGATTTGCGCGCGTTGGGGCGCGAACTGTCCAACTTGGACGAATTTGGCGTCGATGCGGCGCGCCGCTTCAGTCCCGCTCTCGCGCCGTTCGGGGACGTGGACGACGATACGCTGAACGCGCTGACGGTGGGCGTAATCGGGCTGCGCGAAATCGGCGTCGAACGCTTGCGCGCGCTGCAACCGTTCATCGCGGCGTTGGACGCGCTCGAACGCCCGCAAGTCCGCGATTTGGGCGAAACGTATGGCACAAAAGCTGAACTGAGCGCGGACGACCGCGCCGCGATCAGCGCACTCGTGCCGTCCGCGAACGAGTTGGACGATGCGGCGCTGTTGGACGCCCTGCGTTTGGTCGAATCGGCGGGGATCGTGCGGGTCGTGCGCGCGTTGGAAGTCGCGGATACATTGGAAGCAGCGGGCATCGCGCTCGAC